>Ga0098040_1000950_pt1 | contig 13086 bp, 12 predicted proteins | sample 7_EtaG_FD_75065 | JGI IMG/M metagenome (GOLD analysis project Ga0098040, IMG submission 75065) | Marine viral communities from the Subarctic Pacific Ocean - 7_ETSP_OMZ_AT15161 metaG | ecosystem: Environmental > Aquatic > Marine > Oceanic | place: Pacific Ocean | collected 2015-01-08
ACTGCTGTATTCTATGACACCAACCCTTCGACTCCCAGCCTTGGAGGAACGACGACCATTGCGGAAACGGGTGGATCAGTTCAGACAAAGCATCTGTCGGGGGTGGAATACTACATTACAGGAAGTACTTTTACGGCTGCGGTGCCCGATATTGACAACCTGAACCGCAATACGGCCAGAAGCACGTCGAACCTTCAGCTCACCGGAAGCGAGTATGGTTTGTCCACGTTGAACCAATCCCCGTTCGGAACAGGGTCATCATATTTCTCAGGGTGGACATCTGCCTATGATAATGCCAATGCATCCTATTCGAATAATGCATGGTCCATTTCCTCCTCAAACTATAGGTATCGGGGGACAGCAGCCAATATTGCAGCACGAGCACGAGATCCATGGGGTAATGGCAGCTATGCCAACTCAGCAACTGCCTCCATTCTCATTGATACCTATGGGACCACGTCTAGTGATCTGAATGAGGACTTTGATGACGAGAATCGCCGACAGACTTCCACTTACAATAGTGGGAACACAGCCGGAAACTGGACATCGACAAATGCACTGAGTGCCGGTGAGGCACTGGTGATGGGAGGCTACTTGTTGGCCCCAAACCAATCCACTCTTACCACAGGTGGAGCAAACACCAATTGGTCTTCTTTCAAGCCTGATGCGGGGGGAGCCAATCCCAACTACTCAGGAATCGGGGTGCCAGTGAGTTATTACCGAACCATCGTAGACAGTGCAGGAAGCAGTCGTTCCGCCTTTACTATTGTCTTTACGGGAACATTCGTGGCCAATGCCACTACGGATCTAAGCAATGAACACCTTAAAATCTTTATTCGCCGCCGAGCAAGTGCCGGTGGAGGGGGTGCTGGGACTGGAGCCAATGCACTACTGCTTCATGGCGCTGAATATAATTTTGCTTCTTTTGATGACGGTGCCAGTAATGGACAAATCAGATTAGGTTCTTCGAGTGCCAATACGGTGCAAGGAACCTTTGGGGGGTTCAGTTGTGAGACGGGATTCTTCATGCAGATTCAAATTGCAAATGCCGCCATCAAGATAGACACACTGGAGGTAACCTTTTCATGAGTCATTTTTCCAGTATATCCAAGATGAAGTTTGTGGAGGAGGCCAATGCTGTGCGTATGGCAATCCGCACGACGGATTCTCATGTGGAGGAATTTCTCATTCCAGCTCCTGATGCAGTTGCCTTCTGTGGTGCATCTGGGGAAGATGGGTGGTTTGGAGAAGGCTGCCTTAAAGGCAAGCGTTTTAATGGAAGCGCACTCCTCTGTGTCCAGCTCGACTACAACAAGAGAACCTTGTTTTCCATGCAGCGGTCCGGATTCGATATAATGGTGTCTGAAATGCGATCACTCTTGCGGCAAGCGCAGGTTGACGGTGTTCGTCTTATTCCTTCTCAGATTTCCACAGTGCAGTTTGGAGTGACACCAGAAAGTCTGGACTATGCAAGAATAGCCGGTGCGGTCTCGGATCGTCTCATGCCCATCATTCAAAACATGTTGTCAAGCATTCAGGTGGTGACTGTCCCTGTCCCAACCACTTCTGTTCCTCAGCAACCCGTAGCTGTTCCACAGCGGACCAAGGATCCATCCACATCAATATTCATCCCCTCGGATGTGGGTAACCAGGATCTCGAAGGAGTTGTGCGAGTTGATGAGAAGAAAGATACAAGATCAGGCGCGGCGAAAGCTGCGGAAGCATTAAAACGAGCCCGTAAGGGCAAAAAACGGAGTAAAAAATGAGTGATAAAGGAATTGGTGTCGATGTTGGCACCATGAATCTGGTAGCGGCCCGCCAAGAAGGCGGGGCGACAAACTACACAAGGATCAGGGATGCCTTTTTGGACGTTCCTGTGACTGCGCGAAATATGCTGAAGCTGTCTTCAGTTGATTTCGTGGAACGCGATGAGGAACTTCTTATTCTTGGGGATAAGGCCATGGAGATGGCAGCGGTGTTTGGCCGAGAGGCTCGGCGTCCTCTCCAAGCGGGGTTGGTTTCTCCCAGCGAATTGGACAGCATTGAAGTGTTGGGATTTCTTCTCCAACATATTGTAAAGGAACCTGTGGAACCTGGGGAACACTGTTACTTTTCAGTACCAGCGGCTCCTATTGACCAACCGGATCAGGATGTAATATACCACAAGGGCATCTTTGAACAGATTCTAACCAAGATGGGTTACAACGCAGTTCCTACCAATGAGGCGATGGCAATTGTATTTGCCGAATGTGCCAATGATGGGTTTAGTGGACTTGCATTTAGTTTTGGCTCAGGGATGACCAATGTGGCGTTGGCAATCAATACTATTGAGTGTATGTCTTTTAGTGTGGCACGAGGGGGAGACTGGATTGATGCAGGTGCGGCTCGGAGCATTGGCTCTACCCAGTCTCGCATCTGTTCGGTCAAGGAGAGGGGATTTGACCTCCTCAATCCTCAGGGGCGGGAAGAAGAAGCTCTCTCCTTCTACTACAAGGAACTTATCTCATACGCGCTCGACTGGGTTGCTAAGGAGTTCATCAAGGGGGCTGCACGTTACAATCTCTCTCAACCCATACCTATCGTGGTGAGTGGTGGGACGAGTAAGGCTGGTAGTTTCCTTCCTTTCTTTAAGCAGGTATTTGAGCGAAAGCAGAAACGCTTTCCCATTGAGATCAGTGAGATTCGAGCAGCAGAGGATCCATTGAATGCTGTTGCCAAGGGTATGCTCGTTCAGGCGATGCAGGAATACGTATAGGAGTAATGAATGGGTTTCTCCAATCAAGAACGCATAAACATGTTTACGAAGGCTCTCCTTTCGGGAGTCATTGATGCCAATGCGTCTGCGGTCTGGTACGAAACCTTCAATCCCTATTCCATGGTGTTGGATGGAGTGCATATTCTCACCGAACTTGCCTCCATCCCTGCCGCTGGAAATCTCACTACTGCTCGGAACAATGCAACAGCAAACCCGACGCTCATTCAGAACAAGTCGGCAGCCGCTGATGCTGTGCGCCTGACACCAGTTGCTGGAACCAACAACTCCACCTACATTGCATATAATACGTATAATACGCCTGGATCTGGAGTTCTAATCAACTGGCTTCAACCTCAGTTGGTCCAGCAGTCGAGCGGAGCACCTTCCAATGGGTATGCCGTTCAGCTCTATGATGGGGATCCCAATGCCGGTGGAACTCTTGTTTCCACTTCCGAGGGGCAAAGCGGAACAGGGGAGAACGCAACCGTCGGGTGGATCTTTAACTATTCAAGGGGAATCCTGCTGCTTGCTTCCGATTTTGTGTCAAGCGTTTCGAATCCTTACATCATTGGGTTTAGGTACATTGGAAAGACGGCCTTGGATGCTGCTGCAAGTGGGGTCACGGTCACGTTGGTTGCGGACGAGGCTATTGCTGTGGGAGATGCAGTGCGCCTGGTGATCAATGGTGAAGGCGGGGGACTGACTGCTGGACGGGCAGTAAAAGCCATTGCAACCTCGGCAACTGCTGCGGAAGTGGTGGGCATTGCTACAACGGTGGCGGCCGCCCAGGGAAATAGCTTTGAGATGACCCAAAGCGGATCTACAGATGTCTTCATGGACTCCACTCCCGCCACAACGACGAATGGTGCTTCTCTTTATTTATCGGCAGCAACAGCGGGTCGATCTACCCTCACCGCTCCTTCTTCTTCTGGAAATGTCGTGGTTCAACTTGGGAAATTGACGGGGGCAAGTGGGTCCGATGCAACCCCCGCTGCTGTTATCGCCATTGATATGATCATTCAAATTGGATGATTGAGTGCTACATGAGGTAGCAACCGACGGCAATTGAGGCCATAGTAAGTGGGATAGCGCTACTGGAGACGCGCCACACACACTTGCTTTTACACCTCGATTTAGTCACAGGAGACATATCATGGCAACTTATAAAGGAATTGGATACGACGCGGTCGCTATTCGAAATCGAACCGGTACCTCTTCCGATACCATCTCTTTCAATACCAACATGATCGTTGCTGGAAATCTGGACGTAACCGGAAATATCATTTCTCGTGATGAGGAACGTGTCCTTGTACAGGACAACTTCCTGGACATCAACTTCGGGTACACGACTGTTGCCGGACTTGAGGGTGGAGTTGCGGTTAACTATCTTCCTGTTGCAGGTGGACGTGACATCAACTCAACGAGTGCCAACATTACGTTTGCTGCCGCAAGTGGTGGTACACGCCCCACTCTGTCCGTAGCTCAAGCGCAGCTTCCAAACGGTACATTTGCCATAAACGATATTATTCAGATTGCCGGAACGACAAATGCGGAAAATGATGGATTCTATGTTGTACAAGCCTTGACAAATGCCGATCCTGCTGTTCTTTCAGTGAAATCCACTGCAATCACTTCACCCGACACCATTAATGCCAAATTTGCTCAGGTAAACTTTACAGCTGAGGTGGAATCAGCTTCAACTTCTGTTACCTTGACCAAGGTCAATGTCAACGTACTTCAAACCAGCACAGCCGGAGCTTGGCAAGTACAAAACGGTAGTGTGGATGGAACATTTGCCACATTTACTCCTCTTGGAACCTCTACTTTGCAACAAGCATATGATGCAGGTAGCAGCATCACTACCGATGCCTCGGGTGACATCCTTTTCACTCTCTCCGCAGATGCTCAAGGCTTTTCGGTTGAAGGTAGCTCGGGTGGTAATGGGGATGTTTCTATTGGTGGTGCGACAGCAGTTAGCAGCTACACCATTAATGCAACAGGTGGCGCCAGTGCAATTACAAGCACAGGCCAAAACTTAACTGTCTCTACTGCCACAAGTGGTACTCTTGCTCTTACCTCGGCTGCGACATTGGATCTTAATGCCGTGGCCTGTACTCTTGACGCAACTGGTGGTTTCACCGGTGCGTTCCAAGGGGCTGCTTCGAGCATTACTTCTACTGGCCAGAATCTCTCAATCGCCACCGCCACTTCCGGTGAGCTGGACCTAACCTCCGCTGGTGCACTCGATCTTAATGGTGTGGCCGTCACAATTGATGGAACCGCTGGTATTACCATGGCGGGTTCTGGTGGAGCTTCAGGGTGGCAATCAACAAGCCAAAACCTTAGCTTTGCCACAGTTACCTCTGGAGAATTGGATATAACATCTGCTGCTGCACTGGATCTCAATGGAGTTGCAGTCACGATTGATGGGAGTGCTGGGCTAAGTCTTGATGGAACGGGTGCAGCCAGTAATCTGTCCTCGACTGGTCAGGCTCTTTCAATTGAAACCCTTACATCTGGTGCTCTGGATGTTACATCGGCTGGCACATTGGCCTGTACCGGTGCATCCACTTCAACATTTGGGGATGACACCGCTGTCTGGTCTTTTGACGGATCGGGAGCCGTGACCGAAACAGGGATGACCTCCATTGCCGTCACTCCTTCGGCAGCGATTACCTTGACCGGTGGTGCTGCATCATCCTACACTACAAGTGCAGGTGCATTGACCCTAACTTCTGCTGCTGCTGCAACATGGTCAACGGGCGCAGGTCTTCTTGGTATCACTGGTGCTGCTGGAGTTACTGTCACCTCAACAGGTGGTACATTGACATTGGAGGGTACAGGCCAAACTGTTGATATCAACTCAAATGCCTTGGATATTGATGCAGCAGGTGCGGTAACAGTTGATGCTGCTGGAAATAGTAGTATCTCCGTCACTACTGGAACCACGGCGGCTGCTTCAGGACTCTTGAGACTTGAGTCCAGCTACCCAATGCTTGTTAAGAAAGTTATCGCACAGGCAAACCTTGCGGTTGGTGAGGTTGTCCAGTGGACAAACAACTCAGGTGCTCTCAATGCCAATAAGACCGATGCGGACGCTGCGTCCACATCTACCTTTGCCGGTATTGTTGTAACAGCCGCGAATGCAACCGATACAGCATCCGTAGCCATTTCTGGTGTCATCGACGAGGTGACAAGCGATACGGCGTACAATGCAGGTAACCACTTAGGTAAAGCCGTTTATATCAGTTTGTCTGCTGGTAAGATTACTCCAACCGCACCTTCCGCTGCTGGTGACACTGTCTTCCAAGTAGGATTGTGTGTCGGTGGTTCGGGAACCGCTTGGGAAGTATCACTGCAACCACAATTCATCATGGAAATTGGTTGATCATAGATTATTGGTGCTCCGCTTTCCGAGCGAAGGCGGATGCACCAGTGTCATGTTATACCTTATCTATATAGGAGTTTACAATGTCTTATGGACAATACGGCGACGGCGGAGCCTACATCATCGGATCGGGGAGCCGTGCACTTGGCCCCGGTTACGGAGCTATCAATCTGGGAGACCACATACCGGGGCAACCCACCCACATACCTCCGGTTCCCTTCCAACAACCCATTAAGAAGTATACAGGCGGCAGGGGACAGAGAATCATTCCGGCGCGACCGAAGTTCCTGGTACCAATGGGCCATCCAGGGCATTACGGCTCCAATGCCGCTGTGGAAACACAGGCGGAGATGGTTGCTGCTTTGGAAACACAGGCTCAAGCCGCTGGATCGATGGGAGAAGAAGTAGCATCTGCTTTTCCCAGTGAACTTCCATTTATGGAAGAAGGTCCTGGAATGTTTTTCGATGAAGTTGAGGGGCGGTATCAATCTGGTGTGGACTATCTCCGCGATCAGTACCTCTCGGCTCTAATGCAGACAGAAGATTCTATGCTCAAGATTGTCAATGAAGTGGACAAAAAAGTGGAGCGTCAGCAACGCTATTTCCTTATTGGACTCGCTGCTGCGTTCGCCGTTCCGCTCCTCCTCTTCGGACGAAGGTGAGAGCGCGCTGATGGCAGAGGTAATAAGATTTCAGAAAACGATGCAGATGGGGCTGGGTGAGGCAATTCAGCGCCTTAACTTATTGCATGCGAAAATAAATCGAGGAATTGCCACTGAATCCGATAGATCGGAACACCGTCTCATTCTTGATGCGCTCAACCAAACCAAATTGGATCTTGGTTTTGACTGTGACATGGACGGAGTTCCCGATACCATCGCCATCTTTGCTAAATCAGCGCAGACAAGCTGTTGCAAGATTATGCCTATTCAAAGCTCTCGACGGAAACCCGCTAAGAAGACTCCGGCTAAGCGGGGAACATCCCGTCGTAAAAAATGAAAGCCGCTGGGTACATAATGGCAAGTGGACTTGTAGGTCTTGGTCTTGTCGCATGGGCACGGCAAAAACAAATATTCGCAGTGGATGGAGTGAGATACCTGGCCATTCCGGACAAAAAAGCGGCAAAGAAGGCGCGCAAACTTCGTACTCTCTTCAAACAGTTTGACGATATGCGGGGTGGAGCTGAAGCATCCGATGAGGGGCGTGCTCTGATCAAGGAGCAGATCTATGAACCGCTCGATCCTGATCGTGCCGATGATCTGACTCGCCGCTTGGGAACCAGCAACGAATCGTATTGGAGTTCCTGGTTCTTCGGAAAGGTGTATGAACACAATCCGCTCTACCGTGGGCTCTGGCGCGAGGGAACGGTTCTCCTTGGGTATCCGCATTATAAAATTGTTGATAACACTGCCGATACTCGAAACCGTCGTCTGGATCTAAAGGAGCAGACTCTGTATCTGATGTTCCCTTTTACTGAAGCTCCCTTGACAGAAGGCGATAATATCATCTCTATCAACCGCACCAATCCGGATTCCTTCGAGGAATACATGAAGCGCAGAAGCCAAGGCTCATCTCATGGTAGGGTAGTGGCGCGTGTCAAGCGGAAAAAAGCGACTGTTATAGGCGGGAATGAAAGGCAATCTGTCCGTGAGTCGGATCTCAAATTGGATTCATCGGGCAAGGCCATTGAGTTGGATGACTATGAACGTCTTCGGATGCCTACAGGGTCATCTCGTTACACCGCCCTCATGAAACAGGTTAAAGTATTAGGTAAGGACTCGGCGTTCAAACGAATACCATGGAATGCCCTCTTGTCTGCAACCTGTATCTCCGGGGGAGCCGCCCTTGCTCTTCGTACCTGGTGGAAAAACTAAAAGGAGTGAACATGACTTTTCTCTATCTCTTGCTTGTGGCTTATGGGGTGACCTTTGGCTTACAACACAAGCTCCCTTTTTTGTGGAAACGATCCGAGTGGACGGATGCCCTCCTCTCGTGTAGTTATTGTACCGGTTTCCACGCGGGATGGCTGACCTGGCTTTTATACGGGATTTCTCAGGCCAGCCTTCTCGAACAACCCATTCAGTTTGCCATATTCATTGATATGTTTCTGTTTGCATTTGCATCGGCTGCTTTCAGCTACCTCATGGATGTCCTGAGCCAGTGGCTTGAGATGTCCGCTCAGAAGTAATAAGATGAAAGGTTATCATGGGAGCTATGTGTGCTATTCTCCAGATGACATGCAACAGGATCTTTACCAGGGTTTAGTGCGGAAATTTGGTCAGGGAGTCCAGATGGGCACTGGTCGAGGAGGGCAACGGGAGGGCTTTTACTTCTATGCGAATGTAGACAATCAGCTTGCTTTTGAAACAGCGGCAAATCATGCAAAAGGGAGAGCGGACCGGGTGTGGCTGTGGGAATTTGAAAATTGGGGCGGTATCGGCGGAACACCTACCGCCTGTAAATCGGATGAACGGGCACTTCCTGTGGTCTACGAAGTCGAGATTCCCTTTCCTTCCGACTATGTCTTTCTCGACACTGAGCTGGCACTTAGTGCATTGGCTCCATGGTTATATGAAAATCAGAAGGAGATTCGAGCGTTGGGGGATGTACCTCATTCTTCTAAGCGAGGAGCCGTAATAACGGCTCCCAGGTACCTCGGCGAACTATTCGGATACACACTCGACAGCTCCAGCACAACGGATGAATGGGGTGAAGGAAGCCTTCACCATCGGTATGCCAAGGGCGATTTTCTTTTCAACCTGAAGAACTTTAGAGTTTTAGCTCCGTCATCGGACTCCAAGTCCGAAGATGAATACTACCATGCTATCGAAAGCATGAATCCTGTTCCTGACCATTACACCCTATATTATACGGCTTCTCCCGCACGCAAGAAACTAAGTTCATTGGAACCAGTCGAAGTTGAATGGTGGGATTTTGGGTGGGAGCGCATGAACCGGAGCGGCTGGACTGAGCATTTGATCAATGTGATTACCGAATTGAGTGATCAGGTGGGAGGCAACCTCAGAGGGAAACTCCTACAGGCAGCTTATCAACTGCCAGAGCGGAGAAATCGAGCAAATGCCATGAAGTGGGCTGGTCGATCCTTGCCTATTCAGAAGATGTGGGTAGGCTATCCGGTATCGTTGCCGGATGGGCGCCAATCGAGTTCATTCACATGGAACTTTTTACCTGTTACGCATTCGCGACAGATTCCATCTGTGGTCCGCGTATTAGAGCACAAAATAGAGGGGGTGGCACAATGGCGACTATAAAACTAACTGGATTTAATACCACCACTGTACGCAGTTCAACCGGTTCAACCACCGATACTGTGACGACAGATGGAAATATGACAATAGGTGATGCAGACACCGATACTATAGTTGTAAATGCCGAGTTTGATTCTGACCTTATACCAGATGATACAAATACGTATGATCTTGGCTCGGATGCTAAACGCTGGGGCGGAGTCTACGGAAGTCAATTAAACATGCAAGGGCAGGTAATCCTCAAAACAACACCCATTACCATTACCGAGTCTCCGTATCCTGTGGCAAGTGATGATTATTTGATACTCGTCGATTCCTCGACTGGAGAAATTGATGTGAATTTGCCAAGTGCCAATGTCGCTGGAAGAACCATCATCGTTAAGGATGCAGGAAATCAGGCTGGCACCAGTGGCGGCAAGATTAGGGTGTATGCTGTTTCTGGGCAGACAATTGATGGGCAAGCCAATAGAGCCTCCAATGGCAACAAAGGATTCATTACCTTGGTATCAGACGGCAGCGCCACTTGGTACTGGACATCTCGGGCTGGCTTCAGCGGGTGATTCGATGGTGTGGCTGCTTGATTGGAATGCATAAAAAAGGCCTCCCGAAACCGAGAGGCCTTGGCTGGTAAAACCCTATGCCCAAAGAAATTAACTCACAACAAAAACGAATCACCCAATTCGTATTACTAGTGTAGCATAGACAAAACTTTTCGCCACGAATTTTAGTTGTAACGGATCATTTTGAGTCTTCCAGGGGAATGGTGCCAAAGCGGATAATCAAAAATCCTGCTATGGCGGCAATCCCTAAGAGTTGCCAAGGTTTAAGCATTTTATCATCTGCCTCTCCTGAAGAACCCGATGTAATTCCACCGAAACGGGTGGTCTGTACCCTTTGTGACTGAATCCCTTGTCCTTGTGCTATCCCCATTTGCAGAAGGTGACGCTGGCGCGCCAGGTGCAAAGTATTGAATACGCTCTGAAGGGCATTATTTGTCACCAGAGACTGGCCAATCAAACGCTCCCCTGTCGCGGCAATCATCTGATTTTGGTCTTCTACGTCTTGGAAGAGTTCCCCAGCTTCTTCCATCATGCTCGTGAAATAATCCCAGGCTGCCTTGGCATTATTGTACCCATCGGGATCTCCTGGAGCGATAGTAGTTCCAAATTCGCCAGGTAGAGAAAAACCATTCTCATAGACATATACTGCCATTTCGTATTCCCAGCATTTGTCGAGTGTCGCCATCGCGGTGGCGTATTGGGAGGCGCGAGCATTGAGAACTTGTTCCACATTTTGCCAACCGCCGCTCAGGGAATAGGTTCGCATGTCGAGATAGGTCTGCAATTCGGAGTTGGAGGGAGTGAACGCAAAGTTCAAGGCAGACAGTGCAGGAGGCAGATCGCCAAAAAGAACATCCTTCAGTTGCTCATTCGCAGCAACGGCTGGGTTGAGGTGGTCTTTGATGTAGGCGACAAGCGCTTGTGTTCCCAGATAGGTAATGACTTCCGTATAGTTAACTGCTGAGGTTGCCGCAGCTTGGATTATGTCCCAGATAAGTTGCGCCCAGTCCAATAGGCTATCAGGAGACGCACCCAATGCTTTTGCTTCCATGTATTCCAAGATGTAGATTGTTGTGTTCAGCAGCCACTCGTTGGTCGTTGTATTGGCCGAAGCATTGGCAAGCGCAGCAACTGCCGCTGTGAAAGCTTCGTCAATATCCGTGTTGGGAGAAAGTGGCGAGGCAATATGAGCGTAGTTGTCCACCCCGGTCGATGCAATAAAGTCCATCCCTTCATACACATGGGGTTGGCCATTTATATCGCGTGGATACAACGTCTGAGTAAAGAAGGAGTGCCTAAGATTAGATCCCCAGCGTGTTGGGTCAGAAGGTGGTGTAAACAGGTACCCGTAGGATTCGTTGACGCGGGGAGCCATGAGAGCAGTATAAGAGGGCATACTGGGGAGGTAAGGCTGCATCCCCATCTGAAACATATTTCTCAGTCGGTACTCTAAATCAGCCACTTGTCCCAGAACCTCTTCTCCAAGGCCGTCCATTTGCTGCAAGGAGGAATCAATACCACTGAAAAGACCACCTGCTCCAGGAATGGCACTTAGAACATTCCAGCTGAGGTGCAGACTTTCGGTGTACCGATCAGCACCCGTGTCCATCCAGTCGGTTAGTCCTTTCTTTGAAAGAGAGGAGCCGCTTCCCCAGATGACCTTACGCATCATCTCACTGGCGTTCCATGCCATGTCTGCCTTGCTTGTTACGGCAGCAGACATTGGTCCTTGAAAGTAACCCAGGTTTACATTGTCGATTGCGCTATTGAGGCCAGGAATCTGACCGTTAAGCTCGTTTACGATGTTATTCAATACAGCGTATGCTCCCTGACAGGCCTGATCTCCGGGGTATCCATACAATTGTTTCATGTACTGCCTATGCTGTATGGGAATCCCGCTGTCGCTGCTCGTTTTCCCGCCTTGCTGTTGGGTCGTTGACCCCGACGTTTGAGAATCTGTAGATTCCGTCTGGGAAGCAGGGGAAGGCTGAAACTGCTCTGAGCCTTTTTTCGTTGTGTAGGCTTTGGGCATTGTGTACTCCTAAGTTCTTTCTAAAATGTAGTGACTGTCCTTGTCGGTACGCTTAGACCGAATAGGACCACTGCGGATCACTTCACAGTAATCAGTGGGTCCGTCGGGATCACCATACTCGTCAATTTCCCAGTCCTTGGCTGATTCTTCTTCGTACAAAACGCAATAAGGGCAATCCTTATCTGCGACATTAGCCGCACAGTACCATTCCAACTTCCCAGGCCGTATGCCACCACGGAGCGGATGCATTTCCACCTTACCCATGAGGAAAAAGGCTGGACCGACTGGATCACTGGCGTGTGGCTCATGGCCGTAGAATGTACCAGCCTCTCTGATGGTATACAATGGAGGACGTTTTTCCCACGATTTCAGTTGTTGGGCAAAGGTCTTAGGGTTGACTTGCAGTCTGGCAATCTTCTGACGGATCTCCCTTGCTCGTAACCGAGCCGTTGCCCGCTCGCCTTCTTCGGCTCCCATATTTTGAGCCAGGCGTTCGATAGATTCTAACTTTGCGGTTAGATGCGCTATGCGAGGATCAGCGGGTTTGTCGAGTCTCAGTTTCCATTCACGCAATAGCGTAGGCCGAACTCGGTATGTGCCAAGGTACAGTGTATTGTATGGTCTTACCAGATGCCAACCATAGTCTACTTGCCACTGGTCGAGACGTGTACCGTTTGTGCTTCCGACATCGCGAATCAGAACACCATGTGGCCCGAGCATGATCTCGGCGTGAGAGAAGCTGACTGACGGATCGTCAATAATAAAATCCGAGTTTCTGTCCCGTCCAACGGTAAGTATCTCAGGTTTAACCTCTTGTCGGTTGTACCTATACAGCATCTTCGTGTTCCGCTCGGATTGCCAACGCCTTGTCGAGGACCATCTGGAGGTCGAGTCCGGCGCAGTCGATCTTTTTGCGTGTCAGGTGATAATGGCAGCAGAAACCCGTTATCTGGTTCTTGCGTGCACGAGGGTCGATTCCCGGTTCGCATTCGGGAATTTCCAATGGGATGTCGCAGGCGCGACTGGTGGCTTCCCACAAGGCGGCGAGTGCGTCTATCTGGCGATCATAGAAGCCCAGGAAG
>Ga0098040_1000951_pt1 | contig 13082 bp, 18 predicted proteins | sample 7_EtaG_FD_75065 | JGI IMG/M metagenome (GOLD analysis project Ga0098040, IMG submission 75065) | Marine viral communities from the Subarctic Pacific Ocean - 7_ETSP_OMZ_AT15161 metaG | ecosystem: Environmental > Aquatic > Marine > Oceanic | place: Pacific Ocean | collected 2015-01-08
CTGGCAAAACATCCACAAAATATTATCAAGATGCTTTATATGGCAATTACAGCGGAGTTGTAAGCCATTATCACGTCAGTAAAAAGAAAATCGATTGTGCTGGTCTTGATATCAAAACGTTGCTCGAAGAACTTGACAACGAAGAAGAATAAAAGTATAATAGTCCTATAATCTCTGGAGGGAGAATGACAGACTACGCAAAGTCTATTGAATTATATAACGATGGGATTGGTAAGGTAGAGTACGTCTCACATATGGGAACAGACCTTACTGTGTGCAACAGCGCAAGAGTATCCTTCGGTAACGAAAAGGAAGAGCTAGATGAACGAGATTGCAAACTTATTAACTATCTTATACGTCACCGCCATACATCAACACTCGAACATAATGTGGTCACCTTCCGTTTTAGTGTCCCTTTATTTGTGCGTAGCCAGCACCATCGTCATCGCACTTGGTCTTACAATGAGATCTCGCGGCGGTATACTGATGTTGATATCAGATTTTATGAGCCGGCCGCATTCAGAACCCAACACAAATCAAACAGGCAAGCGTCCAACGCCGAAGAACTAAGAGATCCTTTGGTTTGGCGACATTTGAGTTGCGAAGCTGCCTCAAAAGCAGTTCGCGCCCATCACGCAGAATGCTTGAAGTTCTTCAATGTGCTGCTCGATACCGGTATTTGCCGCGAACAAGCCCGCGGTGTTCTCCCGCAGAATATGTACACGGAGTATTACGGTACAGTTAATCTCAACAACCTGTTGAAGTTCATTGACCTTCGCACACACGAAGGCGCACAATGGGAGATTCAGAAAGCCGCCGAAGCATGCTTGGAGATTGCGACGGATCTTTGGCCGATAACGGTAAAGGCATATAGACAACACCGAGGTGTACTATAGCTGTTCGGTTCGAGCGGATCGTGATTGGGAGTTCCCTGGAGGCACTCCTTTACGCGTTCGTACACGAGTTGCCGATTTTCTACAGCGCCCCGCACAAGCCTTTCAGATTTGATTATTTAGATGAATCTGTCGATCTCTCCTGCTTGAAGTTACCGAATGTTTCTCAAAGCCTAAAGACTCATGAAGAAAATAGAGTGGTAGGCACTCCAAAGAATCTTTTGTGGGAACGACTTATTTTCTTGCTCTCTATCCATGGCCACGCGCCGCTTTCCGATAGGTGTGAGAGTCTTCGTTATAATGGCGAAAATGTTGTAACCTTTTCTGACGCCTATGCCAAACTCATTGATGTAGAATTTGAGGAGTGTTATTATTTCGGAGACACGAATGCCAGCAATCTACCAAAAATAGATCTTGACAGCACCAAAATGATATGCTATGATTGGATTGCGTTTAATAGAGGGGGGAAACACGATATTGATTACATCAAGACTGACGATGATTTTGTAAAAGAGATCTGGTTTTACTCTTCCGATAGAATCGATGGTAATACGCCTGTAAAGGATGCATGTGTTGTTTCCTTTTTAACTAAAAAAGAATTAGAAGACTTCAATTTCTCAGAAACAATGGCGCGCTTTAAAGCCGTAAGTGAGATGGAATCACGCGGCATGAAAGGAAAATACAATGGCATCGGCCCTAATGGAAAACCAAAACATTATAAATTTAGAACAACGTGTATCGGCCGAGGAATGGGCCACGCGACTGGAGCGCTTGGAGAAGGCTCAACGAAGGTCAAAGTCATTACGAAAGAAGATATTAAAAATATTACACTGGATACAATACAACTCCTCCAGCGCCTATCGGGAAGTACGCAACCGTATAGACAAATACTAGATTATCTATAATGCATTTAGCAGGAATCATCCCAGTCGCTCAACTTGAGACAGACTACGAATCAATCACACCGGACGTTTTAACGCTCTTGGAGCCTAGATTTACGGCTATACAAAATGCTGTGATGGCATGCGCAATGGCTGGCTGCAAGACGATTTGGATTGTTGCGAATAATGACTTAGCTCCGATCATCAAGCAGGCAGTCGGCGAGTGGGTTCATGACCCAGTTTACTATAAGCGCAATTTTACCAAGTTTTATTCGAATGTACGCAAAGAAGTGCCTATTTATTACGTTCCAATACACCCCAAGGATCTTGACAGACGAAATTCGTATGGCTGGTCTGTGTTACATGGAATTTATTCATCTTGGTATGTGTCTTATAAAATTTCTCGGTGGATCTTGCCGGAAAAATACTTTATATCGTTCCCAATGTCTATATATGATTATAGCGTCTTGCGGGAACTTCGGCCGCAGATCCAAGATGTAAACAAAAACTTTACATTAACTTATAATAACGAAACTGTGCTGGATGATCTCCCGATCAGTTTTACAATGAAAGGAGAAGATTATTTAGAATGTCGCCGCAATATAAACAAAATAACCACAAGGGAATATTTACCCCCTTCACCCGGCTCCCTGCCGAGCAAGAAGCGACCACTCAACGAGAGGTGGTCAGCCAGGTTTTTCGACCTACCCACCGTGTTTCAAAAGCTGACTCTGAAAAAGAGCCAAAAACATGAGTTAGACTGGTTTTACGACATCAGGTCGTGGGACCAGTATCGCAGTTACATGGCATCAGACAATCGGGTTGCTGTGCCCTATTACGAAATTTACAAGCCCCGCACCTATGATTTAGCACCTAAAAAAGAAATTTCAATTTAGGGCTTGCAATCTGAGTGCGCTTGTGTTATATTGATAGAACATTCAGGAGGGATGAATGACGAGAACCACGTCTAAAATTAAATTTGTCGGGCTACATGCCCATAGCGTTGCAGGGTCAATCTTCGACGCGATTGGATTTCCACAAGACCATATGGACTTTGCGTATGAGAACGGCATGGACGCTCTCGCACTAACTGACCATGGAAACATGAACGGCTTAGCCTATCAGGTATTGCACGCTAAGAAGATGAAGGCAGAAGGCAAAGACTTCAAGCCTATTTTCGGGTGTGAGGCCTATTTTATTCCATCGATTGAGGAATGGCGCCAAGAATACGACAGCGCCATGGCAGACAAGAAGCGCGCCCGCTCTATTAAGAAAGAGGGTCAATCAGGCGCCACCGTAGAAGATGAGCGCGCATCCAAGGAGACACAGAGCATGCTGCGCCGCCGACGACATCTCGTCCTGTTGGCCCAGAACCAAACTGGTTTGCGGAATTTGTTCAAGCTCGTATCCGAAAGCTACAAGCCCGAGAACTTCTACCGTTACCCTCGCATTGACTACGCGCTCCTCGAAAAGTATGGAGAGGGTATTATTGCGTCGTCAGCATGCCTAGGAGGCATTTACGCCGGTTGCTACTGGGAGAACCGGGAGGAAGGCGAAGAAGCCGTCCTAGAGGCAATGAGAGACGCTACACGCCGTATGGTGGATATCTTCGGCGACCGTTGGTATGGAGAGATTCAATGGCACAACCTCGAAGACCAACACAAACTAAACAAGTATGTTATTAAGATTTCCAAAGAGTTTGGCATTGGACTGATCTCGACAGCCGACAGTCACTACCCCAGCCTTGATGCTTGGAAGGATCGAGAACTTTACAAGCGTCTTGGCTGGCTTGGCAAAAGCAAGCCCACTTGGGCAGATGAAGAGTCGGGCCTTCCAGAGAGAGTAGATGACACTAATTGTGAACTCTATCCAAAGAACGGCGACCAGATGTGGGAGAACTACCAGAGGTTCTCGGAGCAGTGTGGGTTCGAATACGATGATGATGTAGTAATGGACAGCATTGAAGAATCACACAATATCGCATTCAACCGCATCGAAAACTTCCTACCAGACAATACAGTGCGCCTGCCTGACTTTGTTGTACCTGAAGGTGCAACCGCAACCCAGGCTCTGATTAATTACTCTTTGGAGGGTTTGCGTACAATAGGACAGCACAAGAACCAAGAGTATGTGGATAGACTTAAGCGTGAGCTTGATGTTATCGATGACCGAGGTTTCTCTAAGTACTTCCTGACGATGAAGGCAATTGCCGACACCGCGACAGACATGATGCTTACAGGCCCGGGCCGCGGCTCGGCCGCAGGTTCGTTGGTAGCATATGTATTGGGGATTACACAAGTTGATCCAATCAAGTATGGTCTACTGTTCTCTCGCTTCCTTCGTTCAGACGCCACAGACTACCCAGATATTGACTATGATGTATCTGACAGCATGGCGCTGAAAGAGAAGCTCGTTGAGATGTGGGGTGAAGATTGCGTTGCGCCCATCTCAAACTGGAATACGCTGCAGCTACGAAGTCTAATCAAGGATATTTCAAAGTTCTACAACATCCCATTCACAGAGGCCAACACCGTCACCTCTATTATGATTCGCGAGGCTACTCCCGAAGCGAAGAAGAAACACGGCATCAAGGCCGGTATCTATGCTCCGACTTGGGAGGAGGTGATGGAATTCTCTCCGTCTCTTCGACAATACCTAGCGAAGTATCCAGTAGTTAAGGCTCACGTTGAGGGGCTTGTTGGACAGGTGCGATCCTGCTCTCGTCATGCTGGTGGCGTAGTAATCGCCGAGGACTTGGACCGGAGTATGCCGCTGATTAATTCCGGTGGTGTGCGCCAGGCTCCGTGGGCAGAGGGACAGAACGTCCGCCACCTTGAACCGATGGGTTTTATTAAGTTCGATTTACTTGGACTATCGACACTGAAGATGATGGAAGGGTGCATCGAACACATTCTGCGCCGCCATCATGGAGTGCAGAATCCGACATACGCAGACATTCGAGACTACTATAATAAGACACTACATCCAGATGTGTTGGACATGGACGATCAACAGGTTTATGAGAACGTCTTCCACGCTGGGAAATGGGCTGGAATCTTTCAGTTCACAGAGCAGGGAGCACAGGGCTTCTGCAAGCGAGCTAAGCCAACCAGCATCATTGATATCTCTGCTATTACTTCCATCTTCCGTCCCGGCCCTTTGTCGGCGGGTGTTGATACAGATTATGTGGAGGCCAAGCAGCAACCACATTACGTTTCATACATCTCGGACGATGCGCGAGAGATCACACAGGAGACTTTCGGGTTCCTGATCTTCCAGGAGCAGATTGCTCTTCTCGCTCACAAGTTGGGTGGCCTGACTTTGGACGAAGGTAACTTGCTCCGAAAGGTCTTGACAAAGAAGGGAACAGGTAAAGGAAGCGTTAAGTCCAAGCTCCATGACAAGTTTGTTACAGGATGTAAGAAGAACGGTATCAACGTTGAGGTCGCTCAAAACCTCTGGGACAAGTTTGAATACTTCTCCGGATATGGTTTCAACAAGTCACACGCCGTATCATACTCGATCATTTCGTATCAATGTGCTTGGCTGTGGAACTATTACGGACCAGAATGGATGGCTGCGTTCTTGGACAAGGAACCAGAGACAAGAAAAGAGAAAGCTATCAACATCGCACAGAAGTTTGGTTTCGCCATCGCACCACTAGATATCAATAAGTCAGGAGTTGTATGGGAGATCTCCGATGATGGTCAGACGCTCATTCAGCCCTTGACCTCAATCAAGGGGTTCGGGATGTCTGCTATTGAACAGGTATTAAATCATCGACCATTCAATACGCCCGAGGATCTCTTATTTAATGAAGAGGTCGTATACTCAAAGTTAAACAAGAAGTGTTTGGATGCACTTTGTCGAGGAGGAGCGCTGGGGACCTTGAAAGATGAGCGCTTCACTGGAATGAAACACTTCTGGTCTGCATGTATCGTTGATCGCCCGAAGAACCTAAAGCGCTTCCGCGAGAACATCGAAACCTATCGACCCGAAGGTGAGTTTAGTGAGGAAGAGATCATTCAGTTCAAGACAGATTTGACTGGTGTGTTTCCCATCAACTTGGTTATCGGACCCGAGAAGATTCAGAAGCTTCAAGAGAAGTTTGTTCCACCGATTTCCGAGTTCGACCCTGAGTTGACTTTATGTTGGTTCATTCCTCGAAAGATCATCGAGCGCAAGACCAAAAACGGTAAACTGTATTGGATTGTGGAAGTGGTCGACTCGAACAATGAATCGACCCGCATCCGGTGTTGGGGAATTAAGCCGCACAAGGATACGATTCATATCAACCGCCCTTACATGGCGAAGCTCAAATACGATGACAACTGGGGCTTTTCGACTTATGCAGTGGGCAAAAACTTTAGACTATTAGGATAAACAATGAACGTAATAACATACTACAGCCCACTCTTTAAGAAGGCTGAACTACTTGATGATTTGCCAGTCGTTATTCGGGTACGCAAATTTACCGAAGACGCTGCAAAAGAGTTTTCTGAATTGATGTGCCGCGCACAAAATACCGGCCAGCCAGTAGTCCCAATTATTATTGATAGTTATGGGGGTCAAGTCTACAGCTTAATGTCGATGATCTCTGACATTCGTCATACCAATTTAACGGTCGCGACGATTGTTCAAGGAAAGGCAATGAGTTGTGGAGCTATCCTCGCTAGTTTCGGTGACGAAGGACACAGGTACATGGACCCTGATTCCACACTTATGATTCATGATGTGAGTTCGATGAAGTGGGGTAAAGTAGAGGAGATTAAGGCTTCCGCAGAGGAAACCGAGCGCCTCAATAAGAAGGTATACCGAATGATGGCAAAGAACTGCGGACATCCAGAAGATTACTTCTTAGACATCATTCATAACAAAGGCCACGCTGACTGGTTTTTAGATTATGAAGAGGCTTCTCGGCACAATCTCATTAATCATGCCCACGTCCCGAAGCTTAAAATCTGCACCAAGGTAGAGTTCGACTTCGGATAAACACTACTTATGGTATGTCTATTACCACCCAATTCCGATGGAAACGCGCCGTCAACAGCCTCCGCTTCCTACATGAAGAGCATGAGTTGGTAAAAGAAGTGTCAAATGCCGGCGGCCCAGAGTTTCAGAAATACTACGAAAAGTTCTGCGCAGAGAACAATATAGACATTGCTGCACTGAACGCCAAGCATGCAGAACGAGTGAAGGAGGTATACGGAGTCAAGGATGATTTAGGACAAATACCTGATCAAGATTTACAAACGAGAGATGAGCTTTTAGATGCATGTGACACAATGATCGCCCGATTTCAAGGGTCCGTAGCCGACGAAGATCCAATTATTGACAAAGAGATACATGAGACGTTCGCACGCTTATTTAAAGCCATAGCAATCCATGTGCATCCTGATAAAGCGCGCGATGAAATAACCAGGACCTTGTTTGAGCAAGCCTTTAAAGAAGCAAAGCAGGCGTTAGATAAGCAGCAATATTTTAAATTATTAGAAATGGCAGAAGAGCTTGACATTGAGTTGCCAAAGAACTATAATGAACAAATAGAGTGGATGACCACGGAGAACAAAAGATTGAGAGGTTTAGTACAAAAGGCTATGCAGACATACAACTATCTCTTTTATGATTGTGACTCGGACGTAAATAGAGATCATTTGATTCGCAGTTTTTTAAAGCAGCTATTTGATTTAGATGTACCTCAAAAAAGTACTTGACTTTCAGTTTTAACTCGGCTATAATAAGAAAGAACCATTAAGGAGGGCCCATGGCCAACACACTAAAAGAGAAACAAAAGTACGTGAAGGAATATATCCGCTCACTTAACGCCATCGAAGAAGCGATGGAGCCATATAAGGAACAGAGGCGAGAACTACGCAGCGAGTTCCGCGAAAATCGATGGCTAACCACGGATGAAATCCGTGCCGCAGTCAAGGCCTTTCGTCTGTTTAAGGGAAAGATTAACATTGATGAGGTAGTAGATAACTATAATCTCCTCACCGGGGGTGAGTCTAATGATTCTTGAGTACTCAAAGGTACGTCACAACGCGCGAACACCGGATCGTGCAAACCCTTCGGATGCAGGCTTGGACTTGTTCTATTCTCCAGAAGAGGGTAATGCTGCAGGTATGTGGCTTAAGCCCGGAAGCTCTGCTGTACTCCCGACTGGGTTGAAGTTTGGAATTCCACACGGATACATGCTTGAAGTAAAAAACCGGTCAGGCAACGCCGCGAAGAAGCATCTCCTGGTAGGAGCATGCGTGGTCGACTCGGGCTATAACGGCGAGGTGTTTGTTAATCTTCACAATGTGGGGACAGAGCCACAATTTATTCAAGCAGGTATGAAGATTGCACAGGTAGTACTTTTGCCGGTAGTGCATTTCCGAGCCGTCGAACGCACAGAGGGTGGTTTATATGACTACCCCATGACGATTAGTAATCGTGGCGATGGCGCCCTGGGGAGTACCGGAGCATGAATCGTAAGCAGCGCCGAGCAGCAGACGCAAAACGTCGGAAGAACGACAGCCAACAGGCGATGGAAGACAAGTTAATGATGTTTGGTCATTTGCCAGAAAGCTGCTCGGCCTGCGCCTCCCCTTTTGATAAGACTAGTCGAGAGATGGTCTTTTCATGGAAGGTGGTCGTGCGAGAAGAAAAAGAATCAGTTACATTATTTTGCCCAAATTGCATTAAAAAAACACAGGAGGTGTTAGATGGGACAACGAAGAATCAATAGGAGCCAGCATCGCCGCAATGAATTGCGAGAGCGAGCAACAGAACGCCAGGAGGCTCGTGATAAGATGACGCCGGCTCAACAACTGCGTACCCTGGACTACCGGCTAGGAAAGGGTGAAGGCGCTGCCAAAGAGCGCAAGCGCCTGGAGGCTTTGGTTGATGCCGGTTAGTAGAATATCCGAAAGGGCCCTCCGAAGGCTCCTCAAAGAACCGATAGAACAAGATGCGCTCTGCGTTATTAAATTTTATTCTAATGGCTGTGATTACTGCACTGCACTGCATGAGTATTATGTGGATATTGCAGATTCCAATGAAGAAAATAATATACATTTCTTTGCATTTAATGTAGATGATGTTGAAAATCTAGAATCTATTATCAAGATCAACGGAGTACCATCTATAGCTAGTGTGAAGACAGGGCTCATCAAGCCTCGTGTTCGAGTCTTAGAAGATCCCGACCCACCCAACAAAAATACATGGTTTTATTCCACAGATATTAAAAACTTTATCGAGAGAGAAACAAAATGAGCACAACAAGACAACAATTTGCGGAAGTAATGTTAATGAGACTGCGATCCGAACTCTTAGAACATAAGGCAATCATTGACGCTTATCTAGAAAGTCCGCTAACATCTATTAAAGATGAGGTATACTTCAGTGATATCGTCGAGCATGCAAAGGCCATGGCGCTTTTGGAAAATGCTTATCGCATAGTCCAGGGAACATACATGCCTCTACCTGAGTCAATGCCCCAGCCAACGGCACAAGAGGCAGAAGCTCCCGCCGCGACTATCACAGAGGAGGAGTTGGCTGACCGTTCACCAACTTATCGTAAATCCCAGAAGAAGCCTGTAAAGAAGAAAGTAAAGGCAGACAAATGATCCAGGCCCTGTCATATGATGACGTATTGCTGGTTCCCCAGTATTCGGACATCGACTCCCGCACGGAGATTGACATTAGCACTGATTTAGGAAAGAATGTCAAGCTGACTTTACCCATTATCGCCTCGCCGATGGACACTATTACCGGTGCTAGAATGGCCACGGGCATGAGTGTCGCCGGCGCAGTGGGAGTGGTTCATCGTTATAACACACCCACAGCCCAACGCGAGCATGTGGCCCAGTTCTTATTAGAAACGAGAGGCGATGATTTGATTGGTGCGGCGATTGGAGTTAATGGAGACTATTTGGAGAGAGCGCGCTTGCTATTTAACGCCGGTGTGGGATTCTTCTGTGTTGATGTAGCTCACGGTCATCACGCCCTTGTGCGGCATGCCTTACAAGTGTTGCGAAAAACATTTGGCCACAATATTCACATCATGGTTGGGAATGTGGCAACACTTGAGGGTGTTAATGATCTCGCAGATTGGGGCGCCGATAGTGTGCGCTGTAACATTGGTGGGGGCTCTATCTGCTCCACCCGAATCCAGACCGGCCATGGCTTGCCTGGCTTACAGACAATTTTTGAGTGTGCTAAGACCGATAGAGACGTAAAGATTATCGCAGACGGTGGCATTAAGAACTCTGGCGATATGGTCAAGGCACTAGCCGCAGGAGCCGATGCAGTTATGGTTGGTTCTTTACTATCGGGTACCGACGAAACCCCTGGTCCACTTGAGCGAAGCCCGGATGGCACGCAGTGGAAGTCGTATCGCGGCATGGCCAGCAAAGAAGCACAGGTAGAATGGCGAGGAAAATACTCATCATTTGAAGGCGTGGCCACTCGTGTTCCGCATCGCGGCCCCGTCGCCGCCGTATTAGAAGATATTGAGAGAGGAATTCGCTCTGGCTTATCTTATTCTGGAGCCCGAACAATTGCAGAACTCCAAGCTAAAGCTCGATTTGTAAGACAGACTACATCCGGATTGAGTGAAAGCAGGACGCATATCCTTTCGAGGAGTTGGTGATGAGCGATGAAAATGAAGTAGACTATGGCAAGCTCAACAAGAGAGTGGTATTCACGGATAACGAACACCGCCATGCCAAATTGGTCCTCAAGCTCAAACATGATGGCTTTAAACAAGGCCAATTCTTCAGGACGATCATCACTGGTTATATTAATGATGATCCTGTGTTGCAGCAGTTTGTCGATGAGATGAAGGAGCAGTCTCCGAGACTTAAAAAGAAATCCAAGCGCCTTCGAGATCAGGGAGAGAAAACCATGAACGACCTCGGATTCAATGAGGACGATCTAGAAAATATCTTCGACCTTATTGAACAGGAGCACCCAGACCTATGAAAAAGACAGATGGCCTAACAGAGTGTGCTCGAAGCTGTCAGAAGCACCAGCTATCATGCCCCCTTTCCGAGTGTAAAATGTGGATTAACTACGAAAAAGATAATAATTGCACTTTGGTGGCTATTTATAATAATGATCAAAAACCCATGACCTTAAGACAGATTGCCGAGCGTTTACAAATCTCCTTTGCGAGAGTAAAGCAGATAGAAACCAAGGCCTTCGCGAAACTTAAAAAACATCTAGTTGAGAAACCTTATTAAGTTTTGGGCACATTGACATTTGTACTACTATTTATTGTTGAGTTTATGTAAATAAACAAGGAGATTTTATAATGGCTCGTAAGACTTTGTTAACCGAGAGCGAACTTCGCCGCTTCATGAAGCTCGCTGACATGCGCCCCGCAGGGGAAAAAAGAATTGAAGAGATGTCCGGGTATCCACCCGGCGCTCGTGATAAAGAAGAAGATGAACTTCACGCTACCGAGGATGAGTTAGGACATGAAGATCATGTTGCTGACGCAGAGGCGGATGAGCTTGATGTCGCCGATGATGAATTGGCAATGGACGCTCCAATGGATGAACCAATGGACGAACCGATGGACGACGTGGAGCCAGCAGACCCAGCGCTTGAAGCTAAGTTTGCTGAATTCATGACCCAAGTGGCAGCAGTTGCTCAAGAAGTTCTTGGCATCGAGGTCGACGTAGAAGAGGCCCCAGCAGCCGACGACGAACTTGGTGGAGAAGAAGTTGTAGATGCAGAATTAGAAATGGACGTTGAGCCCGAGGGTGTTCCCGAAGAAGGAGGTGAACTTGAAATGGGCCTGGACGTTGAAGAAGATCCCGAGGCCGCTATGGTCGCCGAAGTCGCTCGTCGCGTGGCTGCTCGCCTTCAAAAAGAAAACCGCCAAGCAGAAGTTGTAGATCAACTGGCTGAACGGATTATGAAAAGACTAACAAAGTAGTTGACAAAATAATACGAGAGTGTTAAAATATAACCATCGGCCTTAAAGTCGATGGTTATTTTTTTATAGAGAGTTATGAATTACTTATTAATGACACTGGTGTTTATCTTCGGGTATATGACCTGCAAAGCGTTCTATTACCTGAAGTCAGCCAGAGTTAGTATCCAGCTTATACACACATCAAACCTTGTTTCACTCTTTCTGTTGACGAGGGCTTTGGAAAATTTTGAGTATTCCCGAATGCTCTGTTTAAAAGATCTAAGAGAGAGAGAAGTTTCTGAACGCAATTTGAAGATTTATGAAGAGAATTTAAATCAAGAAATTGAGGTATTTAAGAAGAAGTCCATTTCGCTACTTTTGAAGGTTCATCCAGATTTTTTCAAGGATGTAATACCTTATACAGATTGGGAATCGGGCATGAAATATTTAGAATCCAATAAGAATGTCATCGTGGAGACCTATTTAAGAGAGTAGGGAGGATCATAAACACATGATTAAGAAGATAAAGAAATTGATTTCAGCCGAGAATGAAGAGATATCCCCAGAGGCGCTAGCCGCTTTGATGCCCCGTAAGGAGCCTGACCTACGGACTATTGGTCTGTTTGCTGAGGTGTCCTCCGAGAAGATCGCAGAGATCAGCCATGCATTGTTGTATTTGAATGAACTGAACCATATGAGTGAAGATCCGCGAACTCATCGTCCGATCTTGTTTTACATCTCGACTTATGGAGGCAATGCTGACGATATGTTCGCACTGTATGACCTCATGAGGGTGGTGCGCGCGGAGACAGAGATCCACACAGTTGGCTTAGGCAAAGTTATGTCCGCTGGTGTTCTAATCTTGGCCGCCGGCACAACGGGTAAACGCTACATCGGAAAGAATTGCCGTGTAATGATCCACTCTGTAATGGGTGGTAATGCAGGTAGCTTGCATGATATGATGAATGAGATGGATGCAATAGAAAACCTTCAGCAGATGTATATTAATTGTTTGGTTGCGGAGACAAAATTAACCGAGACTAAGCTTAAAAAAATGCTGGAACGTAAAGTTAACATCTATTTATCTGCAGAAGAAGCAGTTGAGTATGGTATTGCAGACCATATCGTTTAAAGAGGATTAACATGCCAGATTTACATAAGATTTTAAAAGAAGAGTATGAAAAGAAGTTTACTCTTACTCCGAATCTCATCATTGAGATGATCGGGGAAATGATGGACGAGATGACCGCGCAGGCTCTGTCCCCCTCTCCAATTGAGGAAGAAGCTTCTAGCCAACCAACTCGCACTTATCATGTATCAGAAATTCCCATGATCCCGATTTCAGAATTGGGGTGGGCTAATGCTGACGATGACGCCGCCAATGATGACCCGAGTGTA
>Ga0098040_1000953_pt1 | contig 13075 bp, 19 predicted proteins | sample 7_EtaG_FD_75065 | JGI IMG/M metagenome (GOLD analysis project Ga0098040, IMG submission 75065) | Marine viral communities from the Subarctic Pacific Ocean - 7_ETSP_OMZ_AT15161 metaG | ecosystem: Environmental > Aquatic > Marine > Oceanic | place: Pacific Ocean | collected 2015-01-08
CTCTCGCAAATGCACTTGTATCTCTTAAGGGCCACGGCGTGACGGCGGAAACTCCTGCGAAGATTTTAAAGGGACCGGCGCCAGATCAAAGCACAGGTATGGAAAGGTTTCGCTAACAATAGATTCTGAATAAGGAGTTACAAGAATGAAAGATGGCGCCCAAATATTATCAGAGTTCATTGATGGAGAGTTAGGCATAAAACCAAAGAAAAGTGCTAATACGAAGAAGCACCCTCTATTAGAGTTTATTGATAAAGAGATAGAGTATTCCTTGGGGATTCTGGAGGAATCTGCGTCATCTTTGGGTGGTCCCGAAGCGGAGGCAAATCTTACTGCACTAGGACATAAACCTCCCGCTGGAACTGCTGGTGCTACTGTTTATGAGACTTGCGCCCTTATTGTGGCGAAACTGGATGGCGACCGAACTCTTCCAACCATAGAAGAGATCAACTCGCTGGCCAACGAACACGAAAGTGTGGATATGATCTCCAAAGGCGCCCAATGGATGCAGAAAGTTTTGAACGATCCGGAGGCGCATGATGCGTTGCCCCCCTTCATCCAGTGGGTAGGCGGCGACATCAAGAAACTTCCTCCTGTCAAAAAATGGGGCACTGGGTTGAGTCTGATCAACGCCAGCATTGGGGATTACTATTCGGCCATTGCTAACCACACGGATGCCGAAAAACTTAACTTTACGAAATCAGAAAGAAAAGATATAAAACCGAATACGGCAGACATGGTTATTGTTACCAAGGGCACTAGAGGCGATCTCTTGACGGCGCTAGCAGAAAACAAATCCGTGGAAGCTAACGAAAAGACGGGTGTTGTTACGGTGGGGGGAGACATAGAATTTATACAGGTTTCGCTTAAGAAATCTAAGAAAGGCGCCAGAATCGGCAAACTTTCTAGGACATTCAATGATTACCTGGGACAATTGTCGGTAACGCCAGAGCAACTTATGAAGACGGCAGGATTAGATATGTCGTTGGGGCGCATGAGGGATAAGGACGCAGCGCTAGCTATTTTTATTGCAGCAATCGCTTATGCAGCAGGCGACATTGAAAAGCAGGACAAACTGTCGGCGAACGCAGATCAGCTGGGCGCGTGGATGCGAGAAACCCACGGTGATAACTGGTGGAAACTATCAGAGGAAGAGTTGATGGCGTCCGGAGATATGTACTATGACCAAGAAATCGCCGGAGGACTCAATGAAGGTGCGTTCGCTGATTTCGCCAAAAAGGGATTGGGGTTTATCAAATCAGCATATGAAAAAGTAAAAGAATTCATTTCTGGACTCGCCAAGAAGGTTTGGGGTGCGGGACAGTCCGCCGCCACAGAAGCGGGCGGCACCGAAATGAATGAGGCGGGTGATAAACTTTTTCATCTCTTGCAATCAATGGAGGGTGCGGAGAACCTAAGCGAGGGAGAAAGAACACAGATCACGGTAGAACTTTACGAGCAAGTGAAGAAGTTGAGCGAAGTGATGTTGTCGCCAAAAAACAAGGGTCAGTTTGAAAAAGAAAGAAAGATGATGATTGAAAAGATTGATGCCATCAATGGGTTGTCAGACGGATCAGATCTGGTTAGATTTATAGATGGAAACTCTGAATTTTCGGAGGACAACATTGCCGCCTTTCGGAAGTCTGCCGAAGCTTTGCTAGAATACATGGATAAAACCACCGATGTAGGAAAAGAGGATTATGATGAGCCGGCAAAAGGAAGACCGAGGATGGAAAGAGTTATAGAAAAAACTCTTTTGACAAACTGCGTAAAACTATGCACCAATTTCGCCTCCTTCCAGACTCTCAATCAGATGCTCCAGCAAATCTTAAATAGCAGCACGACCGCCGAAGAGGCGAGATCCGCCCTGGTTCAAACTTCTGTTGATACTATTGCTGATGCGAAATTTGGCAACACTAAACTCCCCCTATTCATCGCCTATGGAACTGGCGACGGGGTATGGGGACCGCAGACCGTGGAGCAATACAAGGAATCTTCGAAAAAGGATATCGAAAAGGGGAAATTTGATAAATATCCTCTCATGGAAATTCAGGTTGGCAAGAGTAGCGCCAAGATGCTGGATGGATCAGAACCAAACTATAATGCTTTTTACGCCTCTATGATGACGGGAGCGAGGATGAACGAGAAGACTCAATCCCTTGAGCCCGTTTATTTGAAATTGCAGTTTATCAACAGGTTGGCCAACTTTAGTTACAAGATAGAGGGAATGGCAGAAGAAACCGCTTCCAAATTTAAAATCAATCCATACTCATAATATCTCTTGACAACCACACAAGATGCGAGTATAATAGAACAGATCACTTTATTGATCGGAGGAACAATGTCGAAAGAGTATCTCGATACACAAAAAGGTCTAAACCAGAAGATATTAGACGGAATAAACAAACTAGCAGATAATGTCGCTGCTACAATGGGTCCAAGAGGAAGAAATGTTATCCTCCACCCCAAAAACGGCAACCCAATAATCACGAAAGATGGAGTAACTGTCGCAAGGTTTATTGACTTTGATGACCCATTCGAAAATGTAGGGGCACAGATAATCAAACAAGCGAGCGAGGAAACCAATGCCAGAGCAGGTGACGGCACCACAACTGCCATTGTCTTATCGCGAGCAATCTTTGTGGAAGCACAAAAGCACATTGCAGCAGGAGCATCGCCCGTTGAACTCAAGAGAGGAATTGATAAGGCGACTGATGTGATAGTCAGCAACCTCAAGACCATCGCAAAGAAGGTAACCAAACTTGAAGACATTGAAGACATCGCCACAATCTCAGCGAATGGCGACAGAACCATCGGCAAACTTATTTCAACAGCAATAGACATGATAGGAAAGGATGGGTCCATTACTATAGAGGATGGGAAGTCGCTTGAGACGAGCCTAGACGTCGTAGAAGGGTTTAGATTTGACAGTGGGTATGCCGCAGGCGCATTCGTCACAGACGAGCGTAGAGGCGTCCTCAAGCACAATGATCCACTATTCCTTATCACCGATGAAAAGATAGAATTTGTTGAAGATATCCTCCCAGTTCTAGAACTAATCGCCAGAGATGGGCGGCCGCTAATTGTGGTAGCAGAAGACATCGAAGGGCAAGCACTCGCCGCAATGATTATGAATGCCGTGCGAGGAACCATGAAGGTCGCCGCGATCAAGGCACCGAGGTATGGTGAAGAGCGCCGAGGCATTCTAGAAGATTTGGCGATTAGTGTGGGAGCGACATTTGTTTCCCGTGTATCTGGCCTGAAGATGAAGGATGTGAAGTTATCTCACTTGGGAAGTTCCAAGACAGTTGAGGCATCCAAAACGATGACGACGATTGTTGGAGGAAAGGGTGACGATACCCTAGTCGGAGAGCGAATTGACTTGCTCAAGTCGCAGTTCGAGCAGACAGACAACATGCAAGCATGTGAGAGAATACAAGAACGCATTACCAGATTGGCGAGCGGCATTGCTATTATTAATGTCGGAGGGAATACCGAGATTGAGATGGTAGAAAAGAAGCACCGGGTAGAAGACGCACTCGAAGCGGTGAAGTCAGCACAACAAGAGGGGATGGTTACTGGTGGCGGCATGGCACTTATCGCAGCATCCAGGGGTGTGGAGATCGAGGCATCAAATCCGGATCAGGAATTGGGAGCGAAGATAATCCTTGAGGCAGTCGAAGATCCGCTTAGGCAGATGGCAAAGAATGCCGGCAACAAACCAGATGTCATCCTAGAGCGAGCATATACATTGAAAGAGGGTGAAGGATTTGATTTATCGATAGGAGAAGTGGCAGATCTGATGGATAAGGGTATCATAGATCCAGTAAAGGTAACACGTTGCGCGCTTCAGAATGCTGTATCAGCAATCGGCACACTTATTACCACTAGTCACGCGGTTATAGACAAGTAGAATACTATTTATACACATTGCGCGAGAGGTAACAAAGATGGAAGATTCTGCTAAAGAGATATGCCTGACAGTGATGGATGGTAAATTAGACAAATTAAGTATGAAGATCGATGAACTCAAAGAAAGGCAAGAAGACATGGCAGAGGATATCTCCAAAGTAAGAGAGGCGGTATACCACCCGGACGAGGGCCTGTACGCGAGAATAAGAGAGTTAGAGGGTTGGAAGGATACATCATCTAAGGTGATGTGGATGCTTATTTCTTCCATGATAGGTGTTATATCCTACATAGCAACGAAAATAATCGAATAAAAAAACTTGACAATCGAAAAGTAATGTGCTATACTTCTGTTGGAGGTATAGATTTATGAATTCGAATGTAAGAATCTCATTTGCTACAATGTTGGAAGATGTGCCAAGAGAGGTGCATGTATTATTAGGCGATATCCGAAGGAGACTTCGAAATACGGAAGGCGGCTCTCTGCTGGATATTTCAGATTCTCTAGAGAGATCAAATAAGGTGAGCGACTGTAATGAAGCAATCGTTGTGCTAGAATCCGCCAGGAAAGATCTTGCTAAGATAGATACTCGCATGGAAGATTGCATGAATATTCTTTATCAGTATTGCAGTGCAGTTAACCGTGCCCCTGACTCTGCCCCCGCCCAAGAACCGGAGGAGGCACCACTTGATGAGAAAGGGTGATTTAGTCCATGTCCCTTCGAATGTTCTTTTGCTTGCTAATGATGCTGGCACGGGCGACTTTGTTTTCACATGCCAACCAGAGGTGGGGGTATTTCTAGGTAACGACGGAATATCCAGTGGATTATATAAGGAGAAGCATTGTAAGGTTTTTTGTATGGGAAAGGTTTGGCTGATTAATAAGTCCGCTGCATTTGAATTTGTTTCAAGAGGAGAGAGAGATGTTGGTAAGATTGATAGAAGTGAAATGGAAGATGGCGACCAATAAGCATGAGATGAAAGAGGTCTTCGTCAACCCAGAGAGCGTGGTAAGCGTGAGGTCTGACGAAGATACGAATAGATTGCTCAAAGAGGGAGAACTTCCGTGGGAACTCCACCAAGAGCAGAGCTTCTCGGTAGTGAGATTGCAGAGCGGAGCAATGCCCGAAGAGATAACCGTGGTCGGTTCTCCCTCTCAGGTAGTAGAGAAGTGTTACGCCTCTAAGGCGAAATTGCTGAAAGGGTGAGAAGATGGCGATGTTTAATTTTTTCCACCTTTTTATAAAGGTAGACTGCCCTTACTGTAAGGATGCAATAGATTTGCTTGAGAGCAAGAACTCACAGTATGTGGTGACGGTGCTAGATAAGTCTGAAAACTATTTTCAGATGGTTAAGAATCAGTTTGGCCACCAGACAGTCCCAGTGGTTCTAGAGTGCGACAACAAGGGCAAGATGGATCTCGTTGGCGGGTATACAGAGCTTGAGCAGCTGCTCACCAAGAAGGAATGAGGGCGTATTATGGAAATCTCGTGTAAGTGGAAACCAATTGATGAATACCTATTACCAGGTAACGGAGAAAAGAAAGATGGCAGGTATCACGGGTCGATGTTCTGGAATATTAAAGGGTTTGGGATCAGGAAATGGGTTGTCGCAGGATACATAGAGGGAGACTACCAGCAATATCTAGACGAGGGTATACCAGAGAAAGAAGTGGTAGAGGGTTGCCTGTCCCATTTAAACCAACCTCCTCCCAGAAGGAAGTTCCAAAGAAAGCAGCCCAACCCTGTATATGGGCATTTGGAATATTACAAGCACAAGATCGTATCAGGTGGCATTGAAGTTCTGGTGATTACAAACCAAAGAAAGAATAATCGGTTCTGGTCGGAAGGTTCCGTAGTTCAATAGAAAACAATAACACTGAGAAATAACTTGACAGATCAAAAGTGATCTGCTATAATGTTATCTGTTGGACTTGTAGCTCAGCGGTAGAGCGACCCGCTCATAACGGGTTGGCCGTAGGTTCAAATCCTACCGGGTCCACCACTTGACACCCGCTCTGTGGTGTTTATATTATATTTGTGCTGCCATTTTGGAGCATATTAACAAGTCATAAGCTTGCTTATAAAGGAGAAATAATTATGACACAACTAGTAAGACGAGTTCCTTCCATCATGGGAAGAACTGCTTTCGATCAACTTTTCAACCAGATCTTTGAAGATCCATTTACGATGGTAAAACGGTCAACAGAGGGTTACCCTCTAACGGATCTCTATAAGGATGATGACGACAATCAAGTCATCGAGGTTGCTTTAGCAGGGTTCACCAAGAAAGATTTGGACATCGAGGTCAAAGATAACTCGATTACGATTTCTTGCAAATCTATATCCGAGGGAGATACCACTTCCCGCAGGATTGCGCGTAGATCCTTCACTCGTTCGTTTGTGGATTACGATCACCAATTGGACATGAAGGAGTCATCCGCTTCGTTTGAAAATGGGTTACTCAGGATACTTATACCTCCAACAGAGGATTCAAAGACAACGCCCATTGTCATCAAATAGCATTTATGCTTACGAGAAACGCACCTTTTGGTGCGTTTTTCTTTTTTTGGTGTATTATATACTAGTTACTTTATAGGTAGGCGACCGAGAGAAAAGAGATGCAAACTAATTTGGGACTGGATCTGATCCGGGAAAAAAGTTTAAAATCATGGATGAAGATGGTAGACTGTATGTTAGGGGTGTCTGCATGACTTGTAGAAACAAGGCGTATTCGTGCCCATATTGTAATGGCGAAGGGAAAGTATATTTGGAAGCTTCTGATAAGAGTGTCTCGCGATGGATCGCGGGGTTGACAAAAGAACGCAGAGACGATATATTGAAGATGATATCGGATGAGGGCGGCAGTTGAGTAGGTAAATTTATGGGGATTTATAGGTATTGGATGGTTTCTTTTGCCGTTATGGCATTTTTCAGCGCATGCAATTGCGATGATGAGAAACTCTTCTTTAGTTGTCCAATCCCCAGTCCTTGTATTAACACAGCAGACGGCGGCATATATGTGTTTGACCAAGATTACCAGTCTCGCGCACAAGGCGAATGCCAGCTCGGCATGACCGGATGCGACGAAGACAACAGGCAGATTTGCGCAGGCCAAGTTAAGGCAGTCGCTGAAACTTGCGACGGCCTAGATAATAACTGCGATGGAATCGTAGATAACCAAATTTCTAGAGATATTGATGGAGATCTCTTCAACGATCTTGCGTCCTGCCTGAATGCTACAGACTGTGATGATAGGAATCCAAATGTTTTTCCTGGCGCGAATGAAATATGCAATGGCATTGATGATGATTGCGATGGCGAAATAGATGAGGTTGGCCCATATGAGTGTTGGACCGGCGAACCAGATGCTATCTTTAGTGATGATACCCCTTGCAGGACCGGCATAGTTACTTGTGTTAATGGCGCATGGTCCGGATGCGCCGGCCAAGTCTTAGCGCGCATAGAGATGTGCGACAACATAGACAATGACTGTAACGGACTAGTGGACGATAACGCATACTATGTAGGCCTACCATGTGGGCCGGAATCTACCACTGGTCAGTGTAGTTATGGAAGCAACGCATGTATTGACGGAGAACTTCTCTGTGTCGGTGCGCAGTTTCCCCAAAATGAAATATGCGACAACATAGACAACGACTGCGATGGGGTGACGGACAACGATCTAGAAAGACTATGTGAGTCCGACTGTGGTCAGGGCATAGAATTTTGTTCGGGAGGCGCATGGGGCGGATGTACCGCGCCAATGCCTGGGTTTGAGTTTTGCGATGGTGTTGACAATGATTGCGATGGCGAAGTAGATGAGAATTGTCCCTGCGTAGAGGGTGACGCGCAAGCATGCCAGGAAGATCCCATGATGGATCAATACACGGGCGCATGGATGAGTTGTGGCAATGGTATCCAAGTTTGCGATAGCCTTGGGGTGTGGGGAGAATGCTTCTGGTTCGGACCTGCGGAAGAAGTGTGCAACAACTGGGATGACGATTGCGATAATATTATAGACGGAATGGAAGCGGCCTGCGGAGTTCAGCCAGAGGAAACTCTGGGCGTTGGAGAGTGCCGCGCCGGAGTTGCTGTCTGTACCGCAGGAGAGTGGGGAGAGTGCATTGGCGAGATTGGACCAGAGGAAGAAGTTTGCGACGAGTTGGACAATGACTGTGATGGCGAGGTTGACGAGGATTTAAATATACACGACAAGGTAGACATGGTTTTTGCCATTGATATTTCCGGTTCCATGGGCGCATACATTGCTGCTCTCGCCGAGGGTATCTCGAACTATATAGCAGACTTCGAAGGCACAGAACATCGCTTTGCTCTTGTTCCATTCCCGGACGTCTCAGAGGCCTCTGGTGGGACCGGTGGGCCCTACATTGTTGCAACGACCCCATCGCTGGTTGATGTAAATACCTTCCTTACCGCCTTGACATCCATAATAAATGCCCAAGGCGGAGGGTATGAGCCGTCCATTGATGTGATGTACGACTTGGCGAGTCCCGAAGATCCGGCCGGCATCGGGTGGCGGGAAGATGCTTACCCATATATAATCTTGATCACCGATGAAGGGGCGCAGAGTTGGTCACAACTTCAGGCATCAGCAGTATATTGGAATGCCTTTAATTGTCAACTAGGATCTTGCGTTCCGGGAGACTCAATGGAAACGTTTATTATAGGTAAGACAGGATACTTCTTCGGGTTTCATGAGATTGTCTATGGGGAAGCAGACAGGTATTATGAGATCGTTCCAGCAAGTGGCAGCAGGTATACCGAAATGCTCCAAGATATCTTTACAAACATTTGTCTCACTAATGATGCCGACGCCGGTCCACTCTCTCCAAATTAGACTATTTATTAGTATGATGGCACCCGCTAGCACCACCAAAGACAACAAACCAAAGAAAAGACTTGACATCCATGTTGGTGATATGGTATACTTTAGGAGCGATCCCGCACTAGAGGCGGGTGTTGGCATTGTTTTGTCAACAGAATACAGGAGTTTTGATGTTCACGACTTTAGAGATCTCGGGATCTCACGCCACATCAACCAACGCGGCGCCGTCACCGTGCAGAGAATTTGCGTGTTGTGGTTGGACGAGAACAAGAGTATGTGGATGGATAGACAAGATATCATAGCCATGGGAGAGAGGATTACTTAGTGTTAGTTTACAATATTTTACTTGCTTTGTCTGTTATGACTAATAGCGGACTCGATGAGAATGCCAGAGGGACAGTGAAAGGATACAAGAACGGCAATAGATATTCACTCGCAGTGGCGACAATCCACCAGCGTGATACCCGAGGCTCGCCCCTTCTTTTGTCAATAAAGGCGGCCGAGAATTTTAGAGATATGACAGCTGCCGCTGCCGGCGACGGGTTCTTCTTAGGAGTGGTATCAGCTTATCGCCCCCATTGGAAACAGCACCAGCTGAAAAGAGAGAGAGGTAACTTGGCAGCGAAACCAGGATGGAGCACACACCAGCAGGGAGTATCCATAGATATACAGGGAACAACCAGGACAATAAAGGGGAAAAAGTATAGAACGATATTATATTGGTGGATGAAGCGAAATGCGAAGAATTATGGATTCTACAACGACGTAGAGGGAGAACCGTGGCACTGGACATATGTCGGAGATGGCACACCAAGTAAGCACATCAGAAAAAAGAAAGTGGCCACAAATCCAGGTGATTATATTTAAAAGGAGAAAAATATGTCTGAAGAAAATAAAAACGAAGTCATTGACAGCGGAGAAAAAACAGCGGAGGAGAGTGTCGGCAGTACATATTCCGTAGTGTCTTTCTTCTCTTTCGTGCTGCTTATTGCATCTTTGGTTGCCGCAAGCCCTACTGCCGTGAAATGTTCGCTATTGTGGATGTGCGCAGTCCGGAGTTATGGTCTTATCTTTGGGGGCATCAAGGCAGAGTGGGTTGCTATTATATTATACGGATCGGCGTTCCTATATTACGCGACCCAAGTCAGTCCAGGGTTATAGCATGTTGTCCCGTATGCGGAAGTGGTTGGCATCCCTTCTTCTTGGGGAGGTGGATGTTGATTTTGCGAATAAATGCGAGTATTGCCTCAACAAGCAAGAGTGGCAGACTGCCAATGGCAAATTCGTTTGCGAAAAGCACATGAAGATGCTGATACAGAAGAAACAAAGAGGAGAGAAATAGATGTCACCACAGAAAGACATGTCATCAGGCGCGCAGAAGTTAGCAAGCGGTCTGAACAATAGAAACGAGCAACAGGTAAGGAAGCCCCCAGCGAAAGTTATTGAAGAAATGGGGAATCACATTAAGGCGATATCGAAAGAGATTTCCAAAACCAAGAAAGAAGTCGCTGAGTTACAAGATTTGATCTCATATCATCGGGATCGCATTTCAGCACTCGAAAGCGAGAATCGCTCTATCATGCTGGAATTAAAGGAGAAATCTATAAAACTCAATGAAACCAGGGGCTTACTGGAGACAGAAAAAGCAAAGAAGAAAACACCAAAGAAAACAAAGACTTACAAGAAGGCAAGCAAAAACAAAGACTTAGGCGGATCCGCAACAGATCTCCGAAAAAAGCACCACAAAACCAGTGACTTATAAAAAACACGAGAAAGAACTTGACATATGATCTGATCTGTGCGATAATGGATAGCGAAACAGATTAAAAGGAGATAAACAATGATTCTTGTTAAGGTATATGAAAAAGAGGAAGCAAGCGACAGTCTTTTCGCCCCCGTTCCGACACCATCCCTTTTGGAAGAATTTACAATCGACGAAAAAGATAGGGATGCAATCTTTCCCACTATGGCGAACTACGATCCAGATAAGTATATGATTGTAATATCTTATTCGTCTATGTCGCCTAGTGGTTCCGACTGGATGCGGTTCTCATCTTATCTCGACGTGCTTCACTCCAAGGCGGGCACCCTCTCCTTAGATCATATCATAGGAGAAGCATAGGATGGGTGTGAAGGATTGGTCATCGCCGAAATCAAAGCGCAAAGAGAGAAAGTGCTCTTATTGCCGCGAACCTGGGCACGATAGAAGAACGTGCGATGTGTTGATGTTACATTGCGCAAAGTTTGCGCGTGTTAATAGTACCTTTCTCCATCTTATACAGGATGATTTGAAAGAGCGTGGCATCGGGCCCGGCGCGTTGGTGGAGTATGTTCAGATGGTAGATGGCAAAAGAAAATCCACAGCAATCGCGGTTATCACTAACCTTAATTGGGATATGCTCTTCTTCCGCCGGCCCGGCAAGCGATGGATCGATGCGAGAGTTCTTGAATCGTCAGCAGTGATCAAGGGATCATATGGTTTCACGCCCTCTCCCATGTGGCATTTGCGCCTGCCATACCATGAACTTCACAAAGAGTGGTGCGGTGATAGACAGGGATTTTTGTATCGGAAGTTGCTGAAAGACATTCCGAATGCCGAAGATTCTGAGATATCAGGCGCATACGGGATGAGCGGCGGGTTCTGGAGACTGGCATCGGGTGTGCATGTTTCATATTCGCATCTAATAAAAAACAGACCTTCTGATTTCATGCGGGGATGGTATGGTGTCAAGGATCATTTTTCAGAACTAACTATGGAGGGGGGCACACGCGAGTGTAAAGCAATTGATTAGTGGCAGTGTAAGATAAACGAAACGAAACAACTCTTAGAGAAAAGAGAAAAATTATGGCATCAGTTGATTTTAAAACATTCCTTACGGCAGCACCGCATATTCTTGAGGCGCGCTACCCGATAATCCTGAGAGGGAGACACGGGATAGGCAAGTCTGAGATTGTGTATCAGATAGAGAAAGGCCTCCCTTACACGGATGGCGTTATCGAACGTCGCGCATCCCAAATGACAGAAGGCGATCTTATGGGTCTTCCCTCTGTCAGCGAACGGAAAGACGAATGGGGAGGGACCGCATCAGTGACAAAGTGGAACCCGCCAGATTGGTTTAAGGAAGCGTGTGATTCCGGCGTCCTCTTGTTCTTGGATGAGATTGACAGAGCAACTCCAGAAGTCAGACAGGGCATCTTTGAACTTACTGACTCTCGCAAACTAAATGGCCATACTCTTCATGAGGATACTGTTATTGTTGCCGCAGTCAATGGTGGAGAGAACTCCTCAGAATATCAAGTTGGGGAAATGGATCCTGCTGAACTGGATCGTTATACTGTCTTCGATGTCGAACCAACGATTGAGGATTGGTTAGTTTGGTCAAAGGATGTCGTGATCGATCATGTGTGGGACTTCATTAATCAAAACAGGAATCACCTGGAACATTCAGAGGGAAACTTTGAACCAGGGAAGGTGTATCCAAGTCGCCGCTCCTGGGTAAGATTTAGCGAAACCATGGGAATGGTTGGAGATGATCCATGCGAAATGGGTGCCTCATTGCTCTTCACTCTCGCTCAAGGGTTTGTCGGGTTTGAAACTGCCATATCCTTTCGCGACTTTGTTGTGAACTATGAGAAGATCGTCACCGTGGATGATATCATCCACGAGGGCAAGATAGAGCTAACGCAGGAATTTAGCATTAACCAGCACGGTTCTTTGGTTGAGAAGATGGATGCGTCCAATATTTTTGAGAGCACTCTCTTATCCAAGGAACAGTTGAGCAACCTAGCATCATATTTCGTCTCGTTACCGGGGGAAATGGCAATGAAGTTATTTGGCATTGTCGGTAAATCAACTTTGAAGGATAATATCCTCAATTTTCATGGCACAGAGATAGACGGAAAGAGAATAGGCGACCATGTAGTCGATCTGGTGTCCGTGATTCCAGAAGAAAACAAATAGAGAGGATAACAGAATGCCATACAAGAATAAGCACAGCAAGAACATCAATAAGTTAGTAAAATGGGCGAAAGAAGTGAAGCAAGTTACCGTTGTCTTTGCCACTGGCCAGTGTGACAGGTATATGCCAGAAGATAGACTGATTATCATCAATGAAACTCAGGCGGCCGAGAACCAAATGTTCACTCTCTTGCACGAGATTGGCCATGCTATGAACCGCGAAGCTGGTTCCAGCGGCGCCTACCGCTATGGGAAATATCAACTGTTAGCAAAATCAGACCTCACCGGCAAACCTATCAAGTCATATGCCTACAGGGTCCAACTCCTGGATGAAGAGATGCAGGCATGGAAGAACGGCAA
>Ga0098040_1000958_pt1 | contig 13051 bp, 18 predicted proteins | sample 7_EtaG_FD_75065 | JGI IMG/M metagenome (GOLD analysis project Ga0098040, IMG submission 75065) | Marine viral communities from the Subarctic Pacific Ocean - 7_ETSP_OMZ_AT15161 metaG | ecosystem: Environmental > Aquatic > Marine > Oceanic | place: Pacific Ocean | collected 2015-01-08
TAATAAAAAAGGACTACAGCTACATTATGCTGTTAATATTGAACACTCTCATCGCGAGATAGTTAAAAAATACAAGCCATTATACAGTATGGAAGAAATTTTAAAGAAAACAAACAAACAAGGAAGAACATGGAATTTAGCGAAAAAACTGTTCCGTCAAAAACAAATTTCCACCTCGCAGGGATCATCCCAGTTGCCGGACTACCTTTAGAATACGGAATGCCATATCCAGACTGTCTCTTGCCAGTCGGCCCAGACTACACTATGATCGAAGCAGCAATTGTTGAAGCTGCTTTTGCCGGTTGTGATACAATATGGGTTATATGTAATGATGATATCTCACCCTTGGTAAGATATAGAGTTGGAGATTTCATCGAAGATCCTTTATATTTTTATAATACATTTGGCCCAAGACCATCACAAAATCGAAGAAGGATTCCCATCTTTTGGGTCCCCGTGCATCCAAAAGATAGAGACAAAAGGGATTGTCTGTCATGGAGTGTAATCCACGGCGCAGTGTCTTGTTTAAAAGTCAGTTCCCATTTATCTAAATGGATTATACCGGACAAGTATTACGTTTCATTTCCCTATGGGATGTTTGATCCGAGACCACTCCAGAAGTTGAGGAGACAAATAAAAACACAAAAGAATTTTTATGTATCTTTCGATCAAAAAACAGTTCAAGATAATCTTTATACTTCATTTACATTTGGAAAGAATGAATTTATAAAATACAGGAAGAACATCAGAAAAGGGACAGGAATGTATATGTCTAACCCAGACGATGTAAATGCTATCCCAACACAAAGACTACCCTTGGAAGAGAGATGGAGTGCAAGGCACTTTTCTATTTCACAGGTTTTTACTGATCTTGACCTTGAGGAATCTACAATTTATAAAACACCAGAATTTTCTAACTTGGATTCGTGGGAATCATATCGAAACTATATGGCCACAGATTTGTCTAAGGATATACAGAGGCCAACAAGAAAATTATTTTCTTATCGAGAGTTTAACAGCATTGCAAAGGATCGAGAATAAATATCAAAGGAGACATTTATGAAAGATAACAAATATCGTTTATGCAAAGATGGCGAAGGAGCAGGTCATTTCTATTTAGAGATGAACGACTTAACTGAAGCCGCCATACAAATTTGGGAATCTTCTGACGGAGAGAAAAAAACCTTCGTCAGAATTAAAATATCAGATTCGGATCTGGAGAATATAATAAGTGAGTATAACCGCATTCAAGCTTTACAAAAAACTAATAAATGAATTAAAGTTTAGATACTCAGAGCTTGATTATGTGGAACAAGAAATCGCTGATAATATGCAAGTGTTTGAAGAATACTATAGAGACTTTTGCTCTAAAAATGACATATCTATTGGCGACTTGGAGTCTAAAAACCAGAAAAAAGTTGATACTTTGTTTGGATCAAAACCAATTCCGAAAGACAATGCCGAACCAGTTAAGGTAGAGATTTCAGAAGGAACACTAAAAAAGAGGAAGGTCTTTCAAAGAATTTATAGGTCAATTGCCAAAAAAATTCATCCAGACAAATTTGCAAATATGGAGAAGACATTAGAAAATATTGAAAAAGAGGAAACATTCAAAAAAGCAACCTATGCATATGAAAATGATAAGTGGGGCATGCTGCTTGAAATAGCAGATGAGCTAGATATTCATCCATCAAAATACACTAAAATAAATGAGATTTTAAGAGACGAGATTTCAGATATTAATAAAAAAATAAATAGCAAACAAAAAACATATAGCTGGCTCATGTCTCAGGCCGAATCAGATCGACAAAGGGATAAAGTTATTATTTCCTTTTTAAAGAATCTATTTAACTTTGATTATAAAGAACAAACTATTTATATATAAAAAAGGTATTTTTTTATGAGCAATGGAAAAGCACAGAGATATGTTAGTACACCGAAGGACTTTAAGGGAACTATAATTGTAGAAAGAGCAGACTGGATGTCAGAGGCTTATAAAGAAAATATTGATTCTTATGGTCCTCTTCTCAGCTTGGACCCCGAAGATCCTATACAAAGCGGCGAAATAATTTATCAGAAAAATTTATTATTAAATGAAATCTTTAAGTTGGCTGGGTTTGCTTATATGTATAGCATTGTTGAAAAAACAAGAAGACATGCGCCAAAAGCCGAACTTGAAGCTGAAGAGGTTTTTAAAACTCTTGTTGAGATGTATATAGGAGACCCTCAAACAAAATCATCTATTGGTAGGATCCGCTCATGGCGCGACCATGATAAAGAGTATGACATCGGACGAGAACCCGGTCATTACAATATGCCATCGGTGGACCCAAAGGTTAGGTATAAAACCATAAGCCTAATAGGCGACCCCGACTTAAAGCCTGTAATGCCCCCACCCCCACCGGAGCCTCAAATTTCTAAAATATCACCAGAACAGGAACAATCTTTTGGAGAGCCTATTTCGGGCGACGAAACTCTCCCAAGAAGCCTGAGTGAGAATAAGATAAGAGTACGACTGATTAAGCGATAATACTTTTTAAGCCCTAGTTATTTTAGGGGGGCTTAAATATGGTTAAGTTATTGTTTTTATTTTGTTTTTTGACGGGGTGTAGTGATCATTCTATTATTAAAGTGAACACGGTGGAGTCAGAACCGCCGGTTCCAAGTATAGTTGTATCACCAGAATCAATTGATTATGGACACCTTGTTGCAGGCTTAGAGAGTTTGGGCGATCTGGTCACAATTGTTAATGCTGGCGATGGCTTGTTGGAAATAGATGATATTGGAATCTACGGACAATCCAATTTTACATTTGATAGACCATCATCTTATGATTTGGAAAACTCTGAAAAAGTTGAATTTAATGTATATTATGAACCAGAGACGTTTGAAGAAAAGAGCGCATTTCTTTATATTGTTTCCAACGACCCCGACAACCCAGTTGTGGAGATACCCATTCATGGCTATGGAGATGCCCCAGTTATTGAGGTCAACCCTTTGGAAACAGACCGAGGGGTGGTCTATCTTGGATGCGAGGACGTAACCTTTGTAGAGATTAATAATCTTGGCAACATGGATTTAATAATTGACAGTTTGGATTTTTGGATCAGCCCTCCGAATGATTTCTCTCTCATTCAACCAGTATTTCCGTTAGTTGTTTCTCCCGGCTCTACAGAAGTTATCGAAGCGATATATGCACCAGAGGATTTAATTTCTGATATCGCTATGATTGATATAAACTCTAACGATCCGGTCGAGCCACAAGTAACAGTAGATCTTGCTGCAACTTCTGACTATTCAGGTTTCATAACTGATAGTTTTGAACAAGCGTCAACCAGAAGAGTGGATATTTTATTTGTGATTGATAATTCGGGCTCAATGAATATTTTTCAAACCCACTTAGCAAACAATATGAACGCATTTATGAATGCATTTACATCACTTAATGCGGATTATCAAATAGCAGTTATAACCACGGACAATTACAATTTTCAAGGCCCCATGGTAACAAACGCTTCAACAAATCCCGTTAGCGAACTATCCGCACAAGTCCTGACTGGAACTAATGGCTCTGGGTTTGAAAGGGGAATCTCCATGTCATATGAAGCCCTCCAGTCCGGAAGAGATGCTGGCCCCGGAAGCGCATTTCTTAGAGAAGACTCAAGTCTTGTAATAGTATATGTTTCAGATGAAAGGGCCGGGTATTCATATAACTGGATGAACTACGCATCATATATTGAAACTCTCAAAGTAGATAAAAATCAAATTATCGCACATTCGGTTGTTGGTGATCACCCATCCGGCTGCTCATACAATAATGGATCTTATACCAGAAACGTAATGTCTGGTATAGGGTATCACGATATTGTAAATCACTTTGGTGGCTCAAACTATTCAATTTGTGCTTTAGATTGGGGACAGCAACTACAATCAATGGCATTTAATTCTGTTCCGGTTTTATCTTATTTGTTGAGCAGTGATGGGGTTATAGAAAACACCATTGAAGTTAAAATCGAAGGACAAACAACTACAGCTTGGTGGTATAACGCTGAGAATAACGAAGTAAACTTCAATTCTGCCGATGCTCCCGAAGATGGAGAAATGATAGAAATAACGTATGCATCGTTTGATTGCCAAGACGAAGAAATTGAAGAATAAACTTGACAAACACAAATAATAAGTTATAATATATACACTACTATTGGTGAAATGTGAATGAATTTGTAATCTTTACTGGTCCGATGTTCGGAGGCAAGACGACCCGTCTGCTGAGTTCTATTGAAAGATTTAGGCTGAGACAAAAGAGGGTCTATATCTTTAAACCACTCAAGGACACCCGGTATGACCCAGAAGGAGTAGCAATCATATCACACACAGGTTATGAAACACTGTCAGTGCCGATTGAAGAGGCCGAGGATATAAATATATACTTAGAAAAGCGTTCTGCTACTCCGGGTATTATTGCAGTCGATGAAGCCTTTATGGTTGATGGCATCGCCGAAGTATTAATCGGTCTATATAAAAGAGGATTTTCAATATTAATATCTTCTCTTCAACTGTCTTCAAAGGGCGTACCATTTGAAGAAATATCCAAGATGCTCCCTTGGGCAACGAAGGTGGAGGTGTGCCCTGCTGTCTGCACTGTTTGTGGTGCAGATGCCTTTTATACCTTCAAAAAACATGGATCAAACAAGCAGTTAGAAATCGGCGGCGGCGAAATGTATGAGCCCCGTTGTTTAAAACACTGCGAGGCGGATAAGTGGATTTAAAAATAGCATATGGATTTACGCTTTTTATTATAGCTCAGACATTAGCATGGTATCAACTTAACTCCCAGTTTGTTTGGAAGTTTTGGGAAGGCAAAGCCATACTTTCCGCTGTTATATTTTCTGTCCCTGTTTCTCTTTTCTTTTGGTTTGGGACAAAAAATATTTATGACTCTGCTGAAGCACTATGGACATGTCGTTTTTTAGGATTTACGAGCGGCATATTTGTGTTCACAATATTAACTTGGCTTCACTTAAATGAAAGTATATTCACTCTAAAAACGACGCTTTGTTTGCTTTTGTCTTGCGCCATACTCGCAATTCAAGTGTTTATGAAATAAGTGACAATGATGTCCCATTTGTACAGTCTAAGTTAATAGCTAAACGCTCTCTTCTATTTAAGGACAAGGAAGTTAAAGTAATCTTCCCAATGTTGGTCGGAGATTTCCTTAAAATTATGTTAGGATTGGCTCTCAGTGTTGCGGTTGTATCAGGAGTTATTTATTTTGATTCTTTTTAACTTGACACAAACCAATAAATAGGATATATTTATTATATACGGAGCCCTTATGAATGACGACTACATTAGACTTGTAATATCAGATATTCATATGGGCTCTTTTCATTCAAAAGAATCAAACCTGAAGAAACTATTAAGCTCAACTGATTTTGATGAAATAATACTCGCGGGTGATATAATAGATTTTATTAAAATACCAAGATTTACAGAACATACTGCTGATCTATTTCAACTAATCGCAAATATGAATCAACAGAAGAAACGTATAATTTATATTGTTGGCAATCATGACATTGCTTTTAATAAATTTGTTGGGAAAACAATAGCTGGAATTGAGTTTGTGGAAGAGTATGAGTTTGAATATGCCGGTCGAAAATATAGAATAGAACACGGTGACAAATATGAAACAGGAATCATTCATTGGAGATTTACGATGAATGTTATATCTATTTTTCATGATGTCCTTGAGAGAATATTTAAATGGAATTTGGCCGCATGGTATGTCAGACAACAACAAAAGAAAAGAAAGCTAAGAAGAATCTGGGATATCATGAAGTGGAACAAGGGAGCAGATGTCTTTATAATGGGCCACACCCATATTCCCGAAGTTGTTATTTGGGTTGATGAGAGTGAAAAGATAAAAACGTATGCCAACATCGGTGATTGGGTTGAACATTCAACCTATATATTAATAAAAGATAATCAGTTGAGATTAAAAACATTTAAGGAGGATGATGGATGAAATATTTGTTATTGTTATGTATGTGTATAAACATAGCTATCTTGTTTGTCTTAATGACGCATGGTGCTAGTGTGCTATCGTTGGCTTTTACATTATTGTGTGTTTTTGCATGTGGAATTGGATATAAAAACAAGGCTACGGAGGAACGATGGAAAGATTAGACTTACATGGTCAACAACACGATTTGGTTGAAGACGTAGTGGTAAAATTTATTTATAAACACCATCCGCCTTTTGAAATCATAACGGGTAAATCCAAAAGAATGAGAGAACTGGTTGAGCAAATAGTTATTCGCCACGGGTTTGAAAGTCATTTAAAAAACTGGACCAATCATGGATCACTTATAATAGTTGATGGGAGGGATTAATAATGTCAAAGAAAAAAATGGATAAACAATCAGATATAGGTATAAAAGATAGACAGAGACACAAAATTGAACCACCAAAGAAATATAAAGTAGTTCTACACAATGATGATTATACATCAATGGACTTTGTGGTTATAATTCTAGAGAACCTATTTCGGAAATCTAAGGCCGAGGCTACAAGGATTATGTTAAATATACATAACAATGGAAGAGGTATAGCCGGGGTTTATACGAGAGAGATTGCTGAAACTAAATGTGCTCAAGTGAAGCAAGCTGCAATCCAGCATGAACTTCCTCTTTTGGCCGAAATGGAACCGGAGTAATAGTTATTATGTATGCCCGACCCAAAATACAAAATTGGCGATCTTGTAAGGATAACCGAAAAAATTTCCATTTATATAGATCAAGTCGTAGCATCTCCCGGAGATGTTGGTGTTATATCCAAGGTCCAACACGGGTGTTCTGATTTTCTTGCACTGTGGGGTGTTGATTATTATGTCCTTATTAATGGTACAGAATTTTTATTTTTTGAGGAAGAGATAGAGCTTTACAGCGAAACACTTAATAAAACAGCCAAAGAGGTAAAATTTGTATTACTAAAAAAATAACTTGCCTTCTATGAAAACTAGATATTTTATAGAGGTAGCTTATGTGCCAAAGAGAAATACCGAAAAAAAATTCAAAATAGGGGATTTAGTTATTAACTTGTTCCCATTAGAATTAGATATTTATGATTGTACAATCAAAGAAGGCGAAGTCGGTCTCATCGTCGCTACCCCAGCAGACGATGACATAATAAATAACTTTGGTGCCTATGATTATACAGTTCTCATAAAAGGAATAGAGGTTGCTTACTTTGAAACTGAACTCTCGATTTATACAAAGGATAAAAAAAGATGAAACTTATACACTCATTTCAAGGAAAAACATTAATATGCGTTGAGGATTTTTCTTTTTTCAAGGAAAAGCACAAATATTATTGTATTTATGATAGCGGTGAATATTTTTATGTTTGGTGCAACGAAGAGGTGTTCGGTGTAAATGAAATCAAAATTTCCAAAGGATGTCGGAAGCACTTCAAGGTCGAATCGTTTTAAAGTTGGAGATTTAGTAATGTATGCGCCTTATTATCAAGACGGCGAAGGCTCATGGATAATGGCCGGGGATCTTGGTGTTGTATTGGAAACCAGAACATGTTCTGAGGGCGACTATCAAGTTGTCAAAGTTAAATGGGTCGATGACGGCGTTGACATGGTAGATATGGCAGCAGAAGTTTTATTAAAAATAAACCTTGACAAAATCAAATAGCGTGTTATAATATTATATAATGTGGAGATTTAATGATTAGTTTAATTATGGCCTTGGCTTGTTCGACTGAAGTCGGCCTTATAGGGTATACTGACAAGAAGCAAGACACTTCGGATACCAATATCGTTGTCGAAGTATCGCCGGAGCCTGCTTCGGAACCTTCAAGCGAGCCATCAATCGAAGGCATCGGAGGATATGTAAATTATTATTTACGCCAAGTGGCATGTCCTTCGTGCGTTGGAGAAAGCCAAGAACTGTTGGTTGAGTTTAAAACTAAGTTCTTTGAGCCAACGACAGACCTGCACACAGATTGGATACCGGAGATTGGCACTTGCACTAATCAATTGCTAGTCACAGTTCCATCTACAAACCCTATTGACATCGGACCAGAGGTTACAGTCGATGGTCCTGTGCATTCATTTGTTGCAACTCGCTCATCTATAGGAGAACACTATGCATATCTTTATGAAACCCAATATGATAGAACCGCCATACATGATGTTACACTATCGGCTTATGATGAATCCTTTAACTTCACCTCAACTGAGGGATTTGATTTTATCGAGCCTTGGAATATGCTCTATGTGGATCCATCATATGCTTTTGATGCGGCCATATTAAGAAGCGGCATGACATTTACTTGGGCACCATACGGCTCCAGCGGTGTATTCATGGTTACAATAGCAGCATACAATCAACAAGGCACACAACTACTTGGTTATGCCGCCTGTGTTGGGCCAGACCAAGGCTATTTAACCTTCCCCGGTGGCTATTTATCGGGCTTTCCGCCCTATAGCCTAGCCGTTATACACCTCGCTCGACATAAGGTTGATATGGTGCCCTACGGACCTTTAAACACATATATTGAAACCCACATGGAGTGGGAAGTAGTTGGAACCGGATATCTTCAGTAGGAGAACACAATGGAAGTATTTTTAATATCACTTATTTATATTAGTTTTTTTGGAATTGTAATGGATTGGGCCAAATTCCCAAACAAAAGCGACAGATAAGTCTTGACAAGAGCCCCGAAAGGGGTTACATTATTAATGGTTATATTCGGAGGGAATATGGATTTGAAATTTGTTGGGCTTCATGCCCATTCGGGCGTTGGTTCGCCTTTTGATGGCTTCGGCTATCCGCAAGAACACATGGATTTTGCTTATGAAAATGGATGCGAAGCACTTGCTTTGACCGATCATGGTAATATGAATGGATTCGCATATCAAGTGATTCATGCCAAAAAGATGAAGAAAGAAGGGAAAAACTTCAAGCCTATCTTTGGCGTTGAGGCTTATTTTATTTCTGACATCGGTGAATGGAAAGAACAATATGAACAACACAAGCTGGATAAGAAAAAGGCTCGCAAGCTTGATAACGATCAGTCTGGCACAACGATTGAAAACGAAGGAGAGACCAAATCAAAAGGCACTTCTAACATTAATCGTTCAAGACACTTGGTTCTTCTTGCTAAAAACCAAAAAGGTTTAAGCAATCTTTTTAAATTAATCTCGGAGAGCTATAGTGAAAGATACTTCTACAGAAAGCCAAGAATCGACTTCAACCTCTTGGAAAAATATTCTGAAGGAGTCATTGCTTCTTCTGCTTGTCTGGGTGGTGTTTACGCTGGCTGCTATTGGGAAAACCGCGAAGAGGGCAAAGAAGCAGTTCTTCAGTCGATGCGAGAAGTTACAGAGAAGATGGTATCTATCTTTGGTGATCGTTGGTATGGCGAGTTGCAATGGAATAATGTCCCTGAGCAGCATGAACTAAATGAATTTGTTATTCAAATGCACAAGGAGTTTGATATTAAATTAATATCAACAGCCGACTCGCATTATCCTAATCAAAATGCATGGAAGGACCGTGAATTATATAAACGTTTGGGCTGGCTTGGCAAAGGAAAACCCGAATGGCTTGACATGACAATTCCACTTTCAGTCGAAGAGATTGGGTATGAACTATATCCAAAAAATGGAAACGAAATGTGGCAGTCTTATAAGAAATATTCTGATTTGTGTGGAGTTGAATATGAAGATGAACTTATCAAGAGATCTATTGAAGAGACTCACAATATCGCTTTTAATGTTATTGAGAGATTTGTCCCTGATAATACTGTGCGCTTACCTGATTTTGTGGTCCCTGCTGGTATATCTGCCGACGAATATCTAAAGAAGATCTCGTTTGATGGTTTAAATAAATTGTCGAAAGTGAAACCTGAGTATGTTTCTAGAATAAATCATGAACTTAAAATCATTGCTGATCGTGGTTTTTCAAAATATTTTTTAACAATGAAAGCGGTATGTGATAAGACTAACGAGATTCAGTTATCTGGTCCCGGTCGCGGTTCAGCCGCCGGATCTCTTGTTGCTTATGCACTTGGCATAACACAGGTTGACCCAATTAAATATGGTCTTCTATTCTCTAGGTTTCTCCGCGCAGACGCAAAAGATTATCCCGATATTGATTATGATGTCTCCAATCCGATGGAACTCAAAGAGAAGCTTATCGGCGAGTGGGGAAAGAATGTTGTTGTCCCTATTTCCAACTGGAACACATTACAGCTTCGATCTTTGATTAAGGATATATCAAAGTTTTATGATATTCCTTTTATTGAAGCGAACAATGTAACCAACAAAATGCTGTCTGAAGCAACCCCGCTTGCCAAAAAGAAGCATGGCATCAAGGCTGGTGTCTACACTCCGACCTTCGATGAAGTCATGGAGTTTTCTGAAACGCTACAGAAGTTCTTATTGAAGTATCCACATGTTAAAGAGCATGTTGAAGCTTTACATGGAGAGTATAGATCATGTTCCCGTCATGCCGGTGGCGTTGTGATTGGTGAAGAGTTAGATAGGTATATGCCATTGATAGCTAGTAAAGGTATCAGGCAAACTCCTTGGTCCGAAGGTCAGAATGTTAGACAACTTGAACCAATGGGTTTTATTAAGTTTGATATCCTTGGGCTCTCAACTCTTAGGATGATCGAGGATTGTATCACAAAGATACTCCAGCGTCATCATGGTGTTGAGCAGCCAACCTTCCGAGAGGTTAAGGAGTACTATGATACCCACCTACACCCGGATGTATTAGACATGCGAGACCAAGAAGTATATGAAAATATATTTCATAAAGGCAAGTGGGTTGGCATCTTCCAATTCACTGAGACGGGAGCACAACGCTTTGCACTTCAAGCCCAACCTAGGTCCATCATCGACCTCTCAGCTATCACATCGATCTACCGCCCCGGTCCCCTGTCGGCTGGTGTTGACAGGAGTTATGTTGAAGCCAAGGAGTCTCCGAACAGCGTTCGGTATCTTAATGATGTTGTCCGCGAGGTCACCAAAGAAACACATGGCTTTCTTATATTCCAAGAGCAGATAGCTCTCCTCGCTCATAAGCTAGGGAAAAACCTGAGCTTGGATGAAGGAAACTTACTTCGGAAAGTACTTACTAAGAAGGGTACTGGAAAGGGACATGAAGAAAAAGAGAGAATCAAAAACAAGTTCATCGAAGGATGCAGAGAGAAAGGAATCATCGACCACGATGCCTTCGGCCTTTGGCGAACTTTTGAATACTTTAGTGGCTATGGGTTCAATAAGTCTCATGCTATTAGTTATTCTATTATTTCTTATCAGTGTGCTTGGCTTTGTAACTATTTTACTACCGAGTGGGTGGCCGCTTTCTTAGATAAAGAACCGGAGACACGAAAAGAAAAAGCTATCAACCTTGCCAAGCAGCACGGATATAATATCAAGCCTCTTAACATTAATTATTCTGAGATGACTTGGAAGATTATTGATGATGAGACACTTGTTGCACCTTTGACAACCATCAAAGGCTTAGGTGAGAAAGCCATTGACCAGATACTTGCTCATCGTCCGTTTAATACGGTTGAAGAACTATTATTCAATGAGAATGTTATATACAGCAAGCTCAACAAGAAAGCTCTTGATGTTTTGTGTCGGGCTGGTGCCATTGATGACTTGATAGATGATAGGTTTACTGGCTCCAAACACTTCTGGTATGCAACTTGTGTTGATCGCCCAAGAACCACTAAAAAGCTGGCTGAACATATCGCCACGTATCATAACGAGGGCAACTTCTCTGAAGAAGAGAAGATAGAATTTCTGGCAGACTTAACTGGTATTTTTCCAATCTCTATGGTTATAAATGAAGAGGTTCAGCGAAGACTCGATGAACTTTATGTACCAGCCATCTCTGATTACGACCGTGACCTTATGGTGTGTTGGTGTATACCTCGCTCAGTCACAGTCAAAAAAACTAAGAACAATAAAATATTCTATGTTGTTGATGTAATAGATTCCAACTCAGTTGCGACCCGCATTCGATGTTGGTCCGTCAAACCCGAAAGAGATCAGATACATATTAACAGACCTTATATGATTAAGCCAAGTTACAATCAACAGTGGGGTTTTTCCACCAGAGGTTCAATAAATAATTCTTGGTGTTTATTAGGATAATCACTTGACAACTGCCACAAATATGTTATATTATTATATACGCTGGAGGTAACATGGGAATGAGACACGCAATCAATCAACTGGTTGTTAAAATTAAAAAAACGAATCCAAATGCAGTGGTTCCTGAGTACGCTAAAGTTGGCGATGCTTGTGTGGATCTTGTTGCAGTGGAAAAGTTCTTGGATGATTTTGGTAACACCTGCTATAATACAGGATTGGCTTTTGAAATACCATTCGGATTCGCTGGCTTAGTATATCCAAGAAGCTCAATATCTAAAACTGATATGACTCTTAGGAACTGTGTTGGGGTTATTGACTCTGGATACAGAGGCCCAGTTGTATTAAAGTTTAGAGAATATGATAATTCGCTCTTCAATTATAAGATTGGAGATCGCATTGGACAACTAATGATAGTTCCGCATCCTCAAGTAGAGTTTGCAGAGGTCGATGAACTTTCAGACTCCGACCGTGGTGACGGCGGGTTTGGAAGCACTGGGTCATAAAACCAAAGGAGAGACAAATGAGAATAGAAAATATTAAGAAGGGAACAGTCGCCTATGTAAACAGATATGTTCTTTTTTCGCCTATTGAGACTGCAAAGGCAATAGCCAAGGGTTCCATAAAGGCCGGATGGATTAAAACTAATACTTATACAAACTGGAATTACGGCGGCCCCGGTTATTGGCGTAAGTACAAGCCTGACTTCTCTCATCAAACTGATTTATTGAGTGATGGCGTGATGTCTGTGTGTATAGGAAAAAATGATAGAGATTCCACCGTTTGGCTGGTGGCCGACCCAAAACATCAACGCTTTGGGGAAGCATTTGTAATATCATACGGAAACTATTTGGACAATCATCGTAA
>Ga0098040_1000961_pt1 | contig 13018 bp, 2 predicted proteins | sample 7_EtaG_FD_75065 | JGI IMG/M metagenome (GOLD analysis project Ga0098040, IMG submission 75065) | Marine viral communities from the Subarctic Pacific Ocean - 7_ETSP_OMZ_AT15161 metaG | ecosystem: Environmental > Aquatic > Marine > Oceanic | place: Pacific Ocean | collected 2015-01-08
AGGTCATCGCTACCGGTGCCGGCGCCCTCGTTGTCTCCCGCGGCGGCTGAATATTCAGGGTCGCCCGCATCGAGGGGATCTGCCTCTGGAGGTTCAAAACCAAGCCACCAAATATGATCGTCCTTTGGAATAAATTTATATTCAGATTTTATTTTAACTAATTCTATCAAAGAAAAGAAATCATATGGCCAATTGTAACTATAGTCTAAAACTTCAGAAGGGTGAGCCCAAGGTTGGGCGAATCCGCCGACGCCGGCCTGCATTTCATTTTTTGCTGTTAAACTATAATAATCGGTTTTCGCTTTTTGTTTTACTTTAAAAACTATCCATTGAATATTCTCTGGAAATACATTGGCAATTTCACCTGGGTATTCATTTAATAAGTCAAACCCTTTCCACGTTGCTTCGCCATTTACTATTTTTGTAGTATTTTTTAAAAGATCCAAGGATATCGATGCTTCGGATTTATTTATACCTTGGCTTACATTGTATGGAACACTTTCGTTGGCTTTGTGGTCATCGTTGGGAGATAAATTTTGCCAAATGTTTATTAAATCTTTTTGTGATAAATCTATAGAAAATTCAAAAATTAACATTGCCATGGGATTTTTTACATATTCGTTCGTTAGGAAATCAAAAGAAGGCGGAATTACATACCGTTGCATTTTTTCGAGCATCTCCACAACACTCGTAGCAGGCTTAAATTTTTCATCCCAAGGCACATCAATCGGGGGCGAATACTTCGATGGGTCATTGGTACCATGCGCTAGTGCCCATTCAATTGTTTCCTTGGGGATGGTGAAATATTTTTTCTCTGTTTGAGAAGTGGGTATAAATGGAATTGCGACAACTGCTTCGCGAATTGTTTTGGTATCCGCCATTTTTCCTAGTTTGATTTTAGGATAAACATTCAATCCAAAAAGCTTCTCACGCAGTGAAGGGTAATTTTGACCTGGCGTATCAGGATTCGGAACATCTAGCACTGATAAATAAATGCCGCGATGGCCTTCCGGGGGAGAGCCTTGATATTGATGCCACATTCCTTTCGCGACGGAGCCGGAGCCTTCAGAAGGTAAAGTAATATTAGTAAGATTATTAGGACTATTAAAATCTAGTATAGGGCATTCCCATTTGGGTTGAATAACCAATTTGGATTCGAGTGCTTCGCCTGTCATTGGATTTATAGAAGTTACTTGTTGATCCCAGTTAAAAGATGCGGAAAATTGCATTGCATTGACGCCGCATGTTGTATCAGTATACGACAATCTAGTAACCTCTCGAAAATAATCCGGATCACCACCTTCGCTGCCAAGCATGCCTGCAAGGATATCAGAAATATATTTTTGCGCGCCGTCTTGAGGCGCATATGTTAATTCAATATGACTATAGCCGTTATAATAAGGGGGAGTGAATGGTTCAAAACTAGCCTCGTTTGCGGCGTCGCCATGATTAGCGTCGCACGGTGGCCCGAAAGAAGACCCGTAAGCCACAGTTTTCCCACTTTCACCTACATATCTTAATTCATAGTCTTTTTCAGTGTTAAGATCAAATGAACGATTATACATCGTTATTTCTGGGGAGTTATACATAAAAGAAGCGAGATTGGCGTCTCTGCGCGCGCCGGCGGGGCCACTTGTAATGGCTGATAAATCACCTCCATGCTTCCCGTTGGAACAAGCGATTCTCATTTTATATATTTTATTTGCTTCAAACGTAATTTCTGTGTTGTCGCCAATTGATTCTATTGCACTTAATGGCCCGTACGGGCCATCAGCTAAGAAAAATGTTGGCACTTCTGCCAAAAAATTACTCATAGCGTATCTGTATAATGAATTTTGTGGCTTTGCAAAAGTTCCACTACTGACAATGGAGGCAGATATATGTGGCTCTGCATCTATAATTCGTTTACCTAGAAAATAAATATCTGGATCGGCAAGCGCTTCAAACGGAACCCTTTCAAAAAATGTTCCTGACAAGCGTGGATCACCTGAATCGTACGAGCTATTTATTTCTGAACCTGTGATATGTATATTTTGCCCCACCGAGCTTGTAACAATTGGATAGTCTACTGCGATTCCAGATTTAATTGAATTATATAATATACCCGGTGCAAATAGCGGTGATAAAAGTGTTCTCCAATTCCCGCCTGCGCCTTCAAGTTCTACTGTGGGCCCGTAAGATTGACTAAATAACTCTGCCATTTGTACTGTTCGCTGAGATGGGTAAAAGCCATCATATGGTAAAAATTTGATCAGGGCATCGCACTTAAATCGTAACTCAGATGGAGGTGCAATAGATGAATAATCGTCGCGAACTAAGTCAAAGTATTTCATAAAATCGCTATATGTATGTACCGTATAAAAACTGGTGTCAGTACTACTAGAAAGAGAAGATCCGGTTAAAGTAAACATATTAGGATTATTGGTTTCAAAGTGACCAGAGCCCTTCTCATTGTTGTTGATATAAAAATCCATATGTTCACTGATTCTAAATTCTGGTATAATACAATGATCTTTACCTGTTCGCTTGAGATCTTCAATATATGAATCATAATCATCATAGAATGGATTTATGCCTGCTTGCGAATTCGCTTCCCAAAGAGTGTCGCCAGCAAAAACTATAGTTCCATCGCCCAGCTGTTCTACATTTCGTCTACTATATGTTGCTCCCGGAAGGGGCGTTCTGAACTCCGGAGCAGGATCCACTGAAGAAAAGAATAGACTATATCCATTTTGCAATTCTCCCTCGATTCCCGCAGAAGAAGTTACTGGGGGCTGGTCGGTACTTGAGCGCGTGTCAATAGGCCACATGCTTTGAGAAACAGTTTGGCCTTGCGAGTTTGGACGCACTGTTCCAATGTCTGTGTCTCTCGCGTTTCGTGTACCGCGCCAAAAACTATTGACAAAATTGGCGCGCTGCCTAACTTTTTTCAAATAAGTATAGTGTTCGCGAGGATAAATTACTTCCCCTATTGTCAGGTCAATAAATTTTTTAACAGGGTTGGTGTTATATTCAGTCTTTGAGAAAATAAAATTATTCAAAGAATCATAAATTAAAGTTTTTTGTCCTGAGTTTAATAACTGGCTGTAGGTGCCGGCATTAGTATAAATAAAGTCTGCTTTGCTTAGATTTAATGAACCTGAGACTTTTTGAGGAAATATGTTTTTTTCATTTCCATAGCTGTGTTTAATTGCTATTGACGTGGAGGGCGGGTTGACCTTACCCTCATATTTTGTTTTAACTTTTAAATTGTGTTCAAGGGCGCAAACTTTGAGGTGATTGGTGGTTCGATTTGAGAAATTAAATTGTCAATTAATTTGGGAGGTTCGTTGGCCGAGGCGTACGCCACTTGCTGCAAGAATGATTGTATATTTTCTTTGCGATGTGCTCGAATAATAGGATGTCCTCCGCCTCTAGTCTGCTTCCAAGAAGGCCAGCCATATGGGCCTTGGCGGTGAAGGATTAAACCGTTAAGAAGCTGGGGCCAGTAGTTTGCGCCAAGAAAGGCGCCCGGTGTGCTACAGCAGTTGGGATAAGCTCCCATTGTCGTTGTCGCTGCTAGCGGATATCCCAAAATGTTCAAAGACGAAGTCATAGTCTCATAAATATTAGAATTTATGCCAGCAAAATCAGTCGGAACAAATTGATCCGATGCGAATTCAGCATATGGACCACCGAATATTCGTAATCCCCATGCTGATTTCCAATAAGAACCATAGTCACTAGCACTGCAAAATGTAATATCAGTAGAGGCTAAGCTAGCGTTGCTAAAGTTTGGCTGCTCAAAGTCCAGGAAAGGATTGTTCGTAATACCATTTTCATCCCTCAAAACAGAACTGGTAATCCAGGCATATTGATAATCGCTTTGAGGAATTTGATGTTGTACGTGCCAATTATCATAAATAACTCCGCTAACGTACGAACTTGTGCTCGCGCCATCAAACCTGGCGACTTTTCGTGGGTTCTTGTTAACTTTGTGGAAAGACGCGCTTCCTGCATAATCCAACACATTTACAGACCCGCTCGTTCCTGGATAGGTTTGCCCTGCCAAAGCATAGCTTGCAGAGTTTTGCGCGTCGCTAAAATATCCGAATTGTTTTGTATGATCCGTAAGTAATTCTTGCAACCCATCGCGAACTATTAAATTGCGCCATGGTAATGAATTATATACTGAATATTCTTGTGATTCAATATCTAAGAAGGCGGGACACATTGTTGACGGATCCCCGGGCGCAGAAAAACGATTAACAATTATATAAGAATTTTTAACTGATGATGTTAAACCATTCTTTATTGTTTGTGTGCGTTCTATACCAGATTCGGTGGCTCCTGGTAAACCATAATCTAAAACGCCACTTATAATTTGAGAACTTACCGAGCTTGCAGAGATTCCTTCGTTCTTGACAAAATATCGATTATTGATTGAGCGGCCGGATGTCATTATAATTTCATAGTCTTTCGTGTAGTTGCCAATTATTGTAGAACCAGTTGTTTGTTGAATGTTTCTAATATTTACGGGACGTTTTGCTGTTTCATCCCTAAGCCGCATAGCCTTTGGCGCTTCAGAGGACGGAGCAGTTGGCGAATAAATAGAAAAGGAGGTTGCTGGGGCGGTGAAGATCCACCAAGCCTCGGCGCGAGTCGATGGAATATCTGCTCCCGTGTTTAGGGCGATATGTCTATTTTGAAGACCTCCGACATATTTCTCTGTAAAAGGAGACTGCATTGGGACGCCGTATAAAGGCCCATAGGAATCTTCATGAAGATTGGTGATATCTATCCCCGATCTCCAATTGTTAGAAATTATATCGTGATACCCTCCCGAAATGGAGGCGCTATATATGTTGAATGGAGAAAACAGGGCACCCTTTGCTCGAAACAAATAACCATCTGGATTACTCGCGTAGTAGTCGCTCAAAAGGCCGGCTCGAAATGGCTGTTTGCGTTTTGTTACTAAATTTTTATCATCGTCACAGTCTTTAAAAGATTCTATATTGGGTATATACCCGCTAGCGTCCTCTGTGGGAACAAACAGCCCGCTTCCACCGCCGGGCGATTGTTTTTCTATTTCTGTTCTAAAAATATCAGATTGTTTATTTGGGTGAAAATTTGTTCCACCTTTAATCGTGCGGGATTCGTCGACTTTAAATTTGTATGGCTTCGCTAAGCGGCGCGTCACATATGTTGAGCCAGAATAAGTTGTGCTAGTCGCACTGTCATAAAGCATATAATCTTTGGCGTTCGTCTCGTTGTTGATAGAATCAAGCATTGTTTGCCTATTAGAATCTATGTCTACGTCATAAGAGGTTATAGATGCTGAGTCTCTTGGGGCGCGCTGGTTCCACCATAAACAATTGTTTGCCCGGGCCTCTATTGCCGAATTCTGAACTGTTTCTGGGACGACACCACTGGTTGAATCGCCTTGAAAAGAAGACATGGTGGCATCATTAGAACCAATTTGATCAGGAATAGTATAGTTTGGGGAAGTTCCGGTAGCTTTATCGCCCATCCTCCACCAAGAAACTAAGTTGCCAGCGGCTGAAAAAGTACTTAAATCAAATATGCGCGCTGAATTATAAAGCTCTTGCACCTCCGGCAGCACCAAATTTTTATTAAAGGCTGCTACTTCATCGATATACCCCTCAGAAACATATGAAGTGGCATCGCTATAAAGTCGCCCAATTGCAAAGGTCGTATTAGTATTGTGCATCGCTGTGTAGCTACTATCGGCGCCGGTAGATGAAGCAAGAGCGCCATTGATGTATAGTATTATTCCGCCATTTACTCTAGTGGAATCGTACGTCGCACAAACATGTGTCCAAGTATCAGTGCTAATAGTATCATCTGAGGTTCGTACAATATAATTCGCGCTGTTTTCATCATAAATCTGCAATCTTAGTTTGTCGTCGGAGGCGTTTATATACAATCGATATTCACTAGCGGTACCGCCGACGTCGGTTTTGCCCAAAATTGTCCAAAAGCCTGATGACAAATCAGTTGGTTTTATCCAAGCAGAAAACGAAAAAGAAGGTTCACCCCCAACAAGGCCGGTCGCACCAAAACTCAGACTATCGGCATCCGACACTGTAAGTTGAGATTCACCAGTAACTCCGTTAAAGGCGATGCTTCTTGCGCTTGCAAAAATCGCATTATAATCAGTACCAATTGGTGCGTGACCATATTCCCAATCATAAAGAAGTTCGTTAATTCCGAGAATGTTTCCTTCGGGGTCGGATGTTTTATCTTCCAATGTGGGGAATTGCCATTTATATTTACTTCTTTCTAAAACATGACTTTCTATCAAAGTGCGAATATTGCTGCCATATTGATCGCTGATATCTGCTGAAGCTGGCACCAAGTATCCAAGTAAAACATCCAAAGTTTGATCAACCCATTTATAAAAATCAATGTATTTATCTAGATCTGGCGTGTTCCCCACTCTCTCAAAGAAAAGTTCGCGGAGCTTTTCCATGTGCTTATATTTGCTTCGATATTTGTTTACTGGCTCTCCAATCAAATTGTTAAAGTCTTTGATTGAAGAAAACATTCTTATCATTTCTTCAGAGATTGTTTGGTACATGCTTTTTTCGATATACATATAATAATTCGTTGGCCGGACCAAATCAACTTTATTAAAGAATATATCATCATCAGATAAAACATTGACCATGTCTGAGCTATTGATAAACTCTGGTAATTGTTTTTTTGCCGAGTAGACGTATTTTCTATTAATCGTGCTAGAGAAATCAGCTGGAAAATTAATTCCTTTTGGCAAATACTGCTTCCCTGTGATATCGCCGATCCAGTTATATCGGCCTTGCAAGCTCGTTGAGCCAGAAGAAAAATCTTGTCCAATAAATTCTCCACTTGCATTAGAGCCGGTTAAATCATCAAAAGTCCAATTCAAAGCTAAGGTATGAATTTCTGGGACGCGTGTTCCTGTCATTGACGACTGATATAAATACGCACTTTTATAAGGACTAGGTGTACCATAATTTTTTGCGTCTTGGGCGTGTTGCTGAATGGTTCCTGTGGCGAGATGCGATAGCCAAACGCGTGTGGACGAAATATTTCCGTCAGCCTTTTGCTGCAAAGTTCCGGAGAAGTTTTCTAGGTGTGCTCCAATATAAACACTTTTTGGATTTGTTAAAAATCTTTTGCCGCTTTCCGCGGTGATCGAAGAGGTCAAGAAGAATTCATTTTTTATGCTATCTAGTACTTTTTCGACACCATAAAATTCTACCATATACCCATCTGCATCAACCGTTCCACTTGTTCCAGTTGGGAAATTCGCTAGTGAATAAATAGAAGGCCTTATTGATACGGAAAAAGTCCAGCGCGTATCATCAAACACTTCACTAAAATAACTGCTTGTTAGTGTTGGCATTGCTGAAGTAGAGCTTCCAGTTAGTTGAAAAAGACATCTTTTTGAGTGGGTATCCTCTCGAATGGCGTGGACTTGGAAATTAGCATAATCATCACTAACCCATGTTAAATCATTTTCGATTGTCCCACTAACTTGATGTACACCAAAAAGAGAGGCGCTTTTAAATGGTATATATGTTCTATAGGCTCGACTAACGCCGTCGTCGGATTTTACTACCGTATTAACATCTGCTAATGAATGGCGCCTAGGAAATGCAACTTCCGTTTCCATGGTGAAAGCCAAGTAGTTTTCAAGAGCTTCGGCGCCGCTGCCAGAAATGAAGGATGTAGAGTTTGGATTACTGCTCGAAGAGACCGGAAAGGCTGTGGCCTGTTGTGTCCCAGTCAGCGCAAAATTGACATATTTTTTAAATTCGGCTACCGAACTATAGTTGTCTTTTAATTGATAAGTTACGCGGTTGCCATATAAATTTATCTTATAGATCTCATCGTCTAGGCCAAAACATCGAATAAGGTTTCTAAAAGACTTTTCCGTACCTTTTGTTTTGTAAATATAAACAATATTATTATAAATGTTCTGATAGATTCGATTTTTTACATCATATAGCTTTTGTTTAAAAAGTAATTTATCGTCTCTATTTCTAAACTGTTCTAAGGCCGTTGCGTCAGAAAACAACTCGGGAAAATAAGAAAACCCAACCGATTGTAACAATCGATCCGAAAACGGGTAAGGCTTAAAACTTGAACTTAAATAATTTTTATGTTTAAACTGTGAAATAGATTCAATTTGAGATCCCAAAGAATCAAAATAACTACCAATAATTTGGGTGAGATTTCTCAGTGGAGAATATTCTATATTTTCAACTTCTTCTGTGATCCATGCGGGAAGCGTAAAATAGATTGATGAATTATTAGAAAAATCATAAGTTTTGCCTTCTCGTGTTTTTGTATCTCGATAGGAAACAACATCCGGGTGGGTGCTATATAAAATAGGATCTTTGAATTCTCGATCAACCAAGCTAGAACTTACCATCGCGGAACCAACATTCCTCGCTGAGGAGTTATATCCTACAAAGGTGCCATTACTAATTCGCCCGGAATAATCTAAAACAGTCTCATCAATCGAAGAAGTTTGTGTAATTCCTTCATTGAATTTATAATAAATTCCCAAAGCAGTGTTCGCATCATCCGTGTTGGTGCCGCCGCCGACTGGTTCAATATATTGTCGACCAATCTTTTGAGAAGATCTAGCCGTTTTCCAAAATCTAAATTCGTCTAATGATCCTGATAATTTGCCCCAGCCCAACATTGTCCGATCAATAGTACCAGATGGTGACAGGGCCAAGGCACCAATTGTTGCATTAATATTTCCGCTTACATAGTCAATTGATGACCCCGTAACAACTGTCTCGCTACAAGCGCCATCAATAAATAAATTAGCTTCAATAGCGCTGCCAGTATTTTTGAAAGTAAAGGCGTAATGATGCCAAGAGTCATCAGCCACTGAAGATGTGTCTATACCGCTTCCGATAGTCTCGTAAGAAAACCCACTTGTGCCGGACATATATGTAATTCTAAATGGACTTCCGCTAGCAGCGGCGGTCATTTCAACTGTTAAGCGACCATAATTAACACTAGAAGAATCATGATTACTTGTATACGCATCAAAAAGTACTTCTTGGTTGGTTAATGATGCACCTAAAAATTCACTTTTCTTTAGCCAAAATTCAACCGTGCTGCCATCAACCCCGCCAAGTTTAAGATTAGATTCTCTATTTTTACTGACGTCCCACACATTAGCATAACCACTTCTATAGTCGCCGCTAACATCTAGAATATCTTTTTCTTTGCTGCGTAGCGATGTGTTTGGACCACCTTTTGTAAAAATATATTCATAAGAAGAAGTGGCTGTGGCACCGTAACCGGATTCTGTATCTGTTTGGGTGCCCCAGCCGTCGGCGGAAAGTATGACGTATCCATTTGTTCTAGGATATTCATTTTCAAATATATGAAGATCTAAATACGATGAGCTTAATTCCCACTGAACGCGCTCTTTTAGCGACCCATCATAAGGATAAGTTTTATAGATTCTATCAATGGCATCAATATAATATTTTTCTGCAGATCCAAATCTAGCAAAGTTTTTTGGATTAGAGAAATCAACCGGTGGGACAAATTTTTGTTTTTTGTTGAAATACTCTGTCATGTAGTCGACAGACTCTATTTCTGAACCCAGTGTTTCTCTATCTGTGTTCGTTAAGATGATATGTTTTTGACCAAATAGTTTTCTATAATCTGTGCTCATAGTTTATTCTACTCTAAATGTAAATTCTTCGGGTTGTTCGGCATACTGGCCATTAAGATAATAAACAAATTTAATTGCGTATGTGTGATCTGGTTCTAGAATCGACATATCCAAATCGAAATAACTACCGCTATTATCGTACGACAGGCGTGTGTGGTTACTGCTTCCAGTCCCATAGGAAATCACACCCCAGTCATCATCCACACGATATACTTTGTAATAAGCATCCTCGACTAAATCGATTGGAGCCGCTTGTGACGCTACACTATAAATATTCGGATTCCAATTTTTCTTTCTAGTATATAATCGGAGCCTGGCGGTGGTATTGTCATTAGAATAAACAGGCTTTAAGTTTGAAATTTTAGATACATATTGTTGATTTGGATTGTGAGCTAGCCCGGGCCACCTTTGTGTTAAGTTGGCGGGCTCTATTGTACCTGTAAAATATTCAACACTACTGCTGTGCCAGACATCAAATACTTTAGTCAGAGAGGTTGATCCAGTAAAAGCGAATGATGCCGAATAAAGGCCCGTGGAAACATACCCTCCAGTGACACTATAAAGATCAGTTGACGCGACGTCGCCGCCGGTGCTTAATTGTAATTTAGAACCCGATGGAGCAGAATTGGCGGCCGACCCAGAATATATGCTAACACTAATACTGCCTGTTCCAATGGCTGGTATGTTTTTTAGCTGGCCGCGCACATAATTGTAAAGATAAATTGTATTTAAATTATCGGCGCCGGGGGCTAATGAGCTACTATAATAAAAGCTTCCTCTATTATCTTTTTTAGAAGAATCCCATCGAGCCTCAATATAAGGGCGTTTAAAGAAAAATTGAGATCCTCTTGCAAAAAACATTTTAGTATAATATGAGCTGGCAGCACTTTCTTCTGTCGATGACAATCTAACGCCAACACCATAATTTTCTTTCTTGCCCTGCAGGCTACTAGATACCCACTGTTCAACCAGCGGAGTAATATCTAATTCTATATCCTCAAGCCCACTATTAAATGAAGCTGTAAAAGAAGAAGAGGCGTCTGTATAATAATCGCCGCCTTCGGTGGCCCACAAAGTAAAGTCATTGCCGCCAGAAAAAGTTCCGCTTAGGCCATTGTTAGTGGCGCTATTACTTCCAGTTATATCAAAAATACTGGCCGCACTTGAAGACAGAGAATTTGAATTTCCAGATGCCCCAGCGGTGGCGGCGTATATAGTAACAACTGCAGAATCCACAGATGCGCTAAAGTCAGTGCTTGCAGATGTATTAATTATTGTTTCTATATTTGTAGCGCACGCGCTAGCGTCCGCACCGATATGAAAATAATTCAGGGCTGGCGTTGAATCATCAATAGATGTAAACAAATAATTTGAATTTGAGCCAGTTAAAGTAACTGTGTTTGCTGCAGTGTTTGTCCTCACTGTAATCGAGGCGCTGGCAGCAATATCTGTATCGCTTGCGTAAATCCAATTGGCTTCGTCCTCATCAGAATAATCTTCCATATCCAGACCTAAGCCTTCTTGCCAAGATTGAGTTACAGCGGAAACAATTAAATTAAAATTTTTAGGAGTAGTTTGTGAGTGCTCTGCGTTAAACATCCTTAAATAAAATGAAACGCTTCCAGAAATTGGTATATTTCCTTGCTCCCTATCATAAGAAATATATCCGGCGGATGTGCCAGTGGCAGGAAATTTAATTAAAATTCTTTCCAGTTCCGACGATGCAGAAGAGGCCTGTGCAAAAATTGAAAAGACTTCAAGAATGTCTGACTGGCCCATATTTCCGCTTATGCCACGAGTAGATAAATTTGCTTTATAAGCATTTGTTATTGTTGTGTCTGCATCTGCTGTATATCTTTTAATAGCCATTATAATATTGTTCCTATTATGTCTAAATTAGGAAATTTAATCTCAAAAATTGTATCAGTAGGTGGAATAACATATCTTCCGTCTGCAGAAAGGGCTTCCTCAATACTTATTGGTGAATCCGCATATGTGGCGCCATTTTTTACTACAATATCGACATCGATTACATCCATTAAATCTGGTACTGATTTCAATGTTTGATATACATCAGTGATTAATAGCGGCTCGCCAATATAATATGTCTTATTAAAAACATTTCGTAAGACCGTTACGGCCTCGTTCAAAAGATCATATTTATTGACCCCCGAAAATGCTAGGGCCTTAAATTCGATACCTATATTAGCAATTTTAGCATTTAATATATCCACAGTATCATTAATCATCTTGTATTGATTTAGCCAAGTTTTTAAATTATTTTTAAGAGTATCGTTACTAACAATTAAATTGCCATCCGTATTTTCAGAAATAACATATATATTTAAATTTCGTTGATTGTAAGAATCAGAATCTAGCTCAATTGCGCATCTTTTAAATTTTCCGTATTTAGAGGGCATATTATAAGCCATACTAATATAATCTTGTTTTGTTACGGCTCGATATTGTGCTGCAAAGTGTCCTCGGGCTCTTTCCTTTATCTCATCCGAGGTCACTAGAGTTACATCTCCGATGATCGGATCTTCGTTTAATACTGACAAACTGTTTATTACAGAAGATTTTTTTGTATCTTGCAGCGCTTCTGGTGCGTTAAATTGGAACTCGGTTGTACCGACTCTAGTAATAGAATTAGCCGGAGTATTTACATTATCATTAGTGTTAATTCTATAAATTATTGTTAAAATAGTATTTGCTGGGACTACTCCCAACTTATCTGTTTCGTTTAAAATAGATGGATCGAATGAAGTATCTGTAATATAGTCTTTTCCATGTAATTGCAATACGACTTCGGAAGGGTCTTTCAATGAAATCGGCGCCTCTTCGCTTCCATAGCCAAATTGTAGAGAAACTCCAGTGGGTGTGCTGTCAACCATGTATCGTCGTGAAACTGCAACCGGCTTCATTATATAAGGAACTGTAGATGAATCAGCGCCCTTATTTAATACGGGCACATGTATTACATTCTGTGTGAGATAATCGACTTCGAAAAATTGATTCCCGTTGTCATCAAACACAGAAACTATTTCGCTAATATTTTGTCCATTCAATCTAATTCTTAGAAACTTTTCAAAATCGCCAATCGAGACCTCCTGAATAGCCAATTCTCCGGATACTACTTGGCCAGCGCTTCGGATGGCATATGAAAGAGGGGCGCCTGTTTCTGAATTTTGTTCTGCGAGTACAATTGGATTCGTGCTTTTTGAAAAATCTACATCTTCCAGCAAGGTAAAAATAGTATCTGCTGTAGAGTAGAAGGTCGACCCTTTCTTTAAAATTGGTTTATAATCATCATCTGGGCCTGGAAAG
>Ga0098040_1000964_pt1 | contig 12972 bp, 23 predicted proteins | sample 7_EtaG_FD_75065 | JGI IMG/M metagenome (GOLD analysis project Ga0098040, IMG submission 75065) | Marine viral communities from the Subarctic Pacific Ocean - 7_ETSP_OMZ_AT15161 metaG | ecosystem: Environmental > Aquatic > Marine > Oceanic | place: Pacific Ocean | collected 2015-01-08
AGAATAACAATGAATAAAATAGAGCAAATGATAGAGAGATTTATCGACAAGATAAGTAGCGATGAAGCATTTTATATCGTAATGATATTTGCTGTCGGTGGATTACTCATACAAATACTTAGATCGATAATTTAGGTAGGTAGACGGCCCTTGCAGATTGTCATGTTTCTGCAGGGGCCAAAGATTTAAGGGATGGAACTGCAGTCCATGTTAATACAGAGTCCAGTTTGGTAAGGAGCTGACAGAAATACCTTACACATCCCAAAGATTTGTGCTTGACATAGTGTCGAGCCAATAACAAAAAAGGAAGCGTTATGGCGGTAACAACAACCGACATACAATACAATAATAGCAGTTTACATGATGCTTTGAATGATAGTGGGTATATTTGCTCACCAGATTTCACAGATAAAATACTAACAGCTATTAATACAAAGCCCGTTAGTGGTGCTTTTTTGTATGGTATGGCAGGAACTGGTAAGTCTTACTTACCTATGATACTTGCTCAAGTGTTGGAACGCCAGCTTTTTGTACATCAATGTACCCAAGGCACACGTGAAGAAGACCTGCTCATCAAAATAATGCCATCTGAAGATACTACTTCAGGTGTCAAGATAGGGCATGGTAAGATTTACGAGGCTGCCATCGAGTCTAATAGCAGACCAGTAATGCTGATGTTGGATGAATGGGATAAAACAAGACCTAGCGTAGATGGATTCTTTTTGGATTTCCTACAATATGGTCGTTTATCATTGCCCGGTGTTGAAGATGGTAATATCCAAGCTAATTTGGATAATCTAACCATATTTATCACTGCAAATGATGAGCGTGAATTTCATGAGGCTCTACTTCGTAGATTTCCTATGATTCACGTTAATCCCATAGAACCAGCTGATGTTGTATCTGCTCTCAAGTTAACACACGATGGCAATCTGTACATTCCTCAAATGATTGACCTGTATACACGCAGTATTAAGGCAAATTTGCCAAAACCTGCAACGATACAGGAATTACGTCAATTGATGGATGCCATAGAATTACTTGGCAATCGTGCAGATTGGGATTCATTGGTTTACCAGTACATAACAAAGACGCCAGAGAATCATATACTGCTGTCTAATCAGGAAAAAGTAGAATCAATAAAGACTACAAAACTGAAAAAGATAGAAGCTGATGATTATGGCGTTGACAAAGTACCACTTCGTAATGAGCAAGGTGAACCTGAAATGCCTGACCTTAGAAATTTATCTAAATTCGATAGCACGTTCAAACCAGCTCAATACATTCCAAGTGATGCTACAATTGTTATCAACAGAAAACGTAAAAATGCACAATATTCAAATGGGCGGTCTGATGATATAATAATGCAACACAATTTAGATGGCGATGACCCAGAGTTGGCATCATTACCTAAATGGGGAGCAATTACAGAGAATTATACTTTTTTACGTGAAAAAATAACTGCTGAACATGTATGTTATCTTGACAAGACACAACAATTTAGAAGTGTTGATGCTGAAATCAAGATTGTTGACAAATATGTTACAAGGCAGGAATTAAATAGAATGTTGCGTAGCAAATGGATGATTCACAAGAGAGATAAGAAGGAAATAATTGCGAGACTATATGGCACTGATGATATTGATTTAAGATATCGTGAGGGCTATGGAATTGAGATTATTGCCAAATCAGGTGTTAACCTGTCATCTCTGTTTAGAATGAATGCGAAAGATAACTTGTCATACGTTTGGAAAGTAGATGAAGCTGATAAAAGGTCGCTAGAAGACCTTTCATACAAAGTTTCAAATAATATGGCTATTGCTGATTTAAAAAATCAAGTAACAACTGATACACTTTATATTGGTAATAGCGTATTAAAATCATTAAGTGAACATAGTGGTTTTTGCCAAGGAACTTGGCTTAAATCTCCATATGGAGGTGACTCAACTAGCTGTGAACTAAGTGATGTTCCATTGTTTGGTGAGCTTGTCAATTATGCATCTTTGTCACGCACTGGTAATAAAGTAAAGGTATCATCAATTCCAAATGGATTTATGGTAATTGCCAAAAATCTTGATTTTATGTGTCATTCAATTGGCGATAAGAATCTTGGAATGATGAGAATCAACATTAATGGAATCGTGCATCCTAAAGTATTAGGGCACATACTACATTGGATTCCTAATGTACCTTTGTACAAATGTTTTCAGCATGATGGCGATATACGCCAAAAACTGGAAAAGGCTGGCTGGACTATTTATCGTAACAATCCAAATACATTAGTAAATGGTTCAATATATGCTCACGTAGTTTATGACTATGTGATATTTTGTGCTTTTATTGATGAAGGTGATTTCTACGATGAACCATCGCTCTTGCTTGAGATTAAACAAAAAACAAATAGGATAAAAGCTCTTGAAAAAAGGTACAAACCCACTCAAGACTAATTGGCGTAAATTCGTAACCCAGAGCAACAAAGAGAGCTCAACCTTGAACTCCGCAGCTCCTGAGCTCAATACGAATGATATGCCAAGTGTCCAATCTGTTAATGTTAAATCTAAAGTAAGCAATTCGGGGGGCCAAAAGCTCCCCGGATTGGGCAAATTCCATAACAATTCTAAAAATGTTACTGAAAGATTTAATAAGAATGCTAATAATTATACTTCTGAGATGGATGAATTATATAAAAGCTATGATAAAAGTGAAGAATTTGAGAATATGATTGATATGCTTACAGAAAAACAGCGAGAAAGAATAAATAATTTTAGGTCAGCTGTTGATATGAGTAGAATTAATCGTAATCCATCTATGCCAAATAAATTAAACCTTGATGGAGTTAAAACAAGAAGACTTGCAGTTACATTATCAAGAGCAATTAGTAAAATAGCAGAAGATAGTATAGGAGCAACCATTGAAGGTGATGATTTTTGGGATACTGAAAGATTGGCAATGAGGTCAATCAATAAAGAATCAATTTATAAATGTCGCAATTCAAGAGAAAAACATAATGTTTTGATATTATTGGATAGCAGTCCATCTTGTTCTGACCAAGCTAGATTTTACAGTCAAATAGCAAGTCAATCTACTCAATATGGAGATATTGAATTATATGATGCTCCAAATGCAAGACTTGTGCACATGTATGATAATAAACGTAAAAGATTTGTAGAATTTTTAACTGTTGATGATATAAAGAACGATGTACATAGGTGGAGCATGTTCAAAAATAGGAACATTATATTCTTTGGCGATTTTGATGGAGATAGAATAGCGTTTGCTAATACACTTAATAATAAAGTATATTATTTCTGCACTGAGGATATGGAAGAATGCATATATAGGATGAACTCATTTAAGCAGGATAAAATACCTCATAATTTTAAAAATCTAACAATAATTCCAAGTGTTTACAATATTAGAACATTTATGGAGGCTTGCAAAAAACTTAAATAATAAAGATAATAAAAAGGAGTTTAAGATGAAAGATAGTGAATTTCTTATAGCTCATGGTGATGTTCTTAGTTTAGAACTTCCAAAGAAGCTATATAAGGAAGTAGCATTAAAATTATCTATTGATATGTATACCATACATACTAATAGTGATGACAATGCTAATAGATTCAAGTATCTTATCGAATACTTTTCAAAGCGAAAAGGTGTTTGGGATGAGGATATTAAGAAGCCAGAAGCTATGGCATTAAAAATGTTCTTAATGGGATTACTTGCATCTGATGTCTATCCGGGAGTATGTGAAACTGCTGATGTAAAAGAAACAGCTTTCAATATTTCATTTGAAATACTTGAAGAAGGAGCAGTTTCTTGCACTATTGGTATTCATAAGGATGTTCCAGAATCACAAGGCAAAATACTCAGGAAGCTAATAGATATTCATATGAATCAAATGTTTTATAAATTGAAATATGAATGTGATTTCTTACAGCTAGATGGAGTATTGGGTATAAATAATGAAGCTGAAAACGATACTGAAGTTGATGAAGAAACCAGCAAGGCTTTAGAAAGGCTCAGCTGGGATAAGACAGTTAAAGGTGAGGCATAATACAGTATAACGCTGTACTTAGAGGGCATAGGTTTTATCGATTTTTCCTATGCTCTCTGCACCTAGTAAAAGATTTTTATAATAAAAAAAGGAGTAAGTAAATGACTGAATCAGAACGAAATGCATTGGAGAAATATCTTACTGCGGTAACTGCAATAGAAGATTTTAATAAATCTCTATTGGGGCTCAATGAAGATAAGTATGATTCAATGATAGTAATGCATCTTAACAAACTTAGTGGATATCTTGATATGATAATCACTGCTTTTGATAGAATTGGTGAATTAATGAAACAGATAGTACCTCCAGCTAAGTCATGAGCATATTTGATGATGCTATACTTGTTAATGAAATAAATGCAGGTAGTGCTGTATGTTGTGATGGATGCAATGGGCCATATGATGAAAATAAAATGAATGGCGGTGTCATAATTGGTAGTAGTGCATATTGCCAAGAATGTTCAGATAGGTACGGATGGGAAGCAAAAGACTATGAATACGCTGATGAAGTAACTGAAGTTATGGATAAAGACAAGACATTTGAGCAAAATGTTCTTGACTACAGAGAAAAAATGACTGGTTCAACCGATGCAATATCAAGAATATACACATATTCAACTGAAGATGAAAGATAATCTTTTATCTGTAATAGGCTATAGCTATATATAATATTATATATGGCTATGGCTATATTATATATATATATATAAATAAAAAAATAAATAAAGAAATAAATAAAACATTATAAAAGAATTAAAATTGTTATTATATTAGTATTATGGAAAGGAACTTAAAATTTATATATAATCAATATCTCTTGTATAAAAACGACCAACACGTCGCTATACGTTACAGAGATAAATCTTGGTTTCATAGTAGTTCAGCTGGTTTGTGTGCTAGGAAACATTATTATGCATCCATAGAACAGGTCAAAGGTACGGCTGTGAATGAAAATACACAGCGTATCTTTCGACTTGGTAATTTAGTACACGAAGATATACAGAACGCACTTACTTGGTATGCTCAAGAAAATGGACTACCTTTATTAATTGAAAAAGAAATATACTTAGAAGATTTAAATGTTCGTGGCTACATAGATTTGGCTTTACTTGATGCAGAGGGAGACAATCATGTGCTATATGATATTAAAACTTGTAATGAATGGAAATGGAAAGGTTTGTTTGGCAAGTTTGGAGATGGAGAACCATCAACTAACTATCAACTACAATTAGCTACATATGGACTATGGGCCAAAAGATATTATGAATTAGATAATATTAGCATGAAATTATGTTACTACAATAAGAATACAAGTATGATGAGAGAAGTTGATGTATCTGAAGAATATATTAATGAGGCTCAAGAGTACTGGAGTAGGGTTAATTTGCTCGTGGCGGACAAAACTCTACCTGAGGTGGACTTGGGTGTGGCTCCAGTATATAAATGGGAATGTAACGAGAAATACTGTCAATTCTATGATGTATGTGGCGGAGGATTAAATGCTGTTTGTTAGAATAACTTCAAAATTGGAGTCAAATGAAATTTAAGTTGGCACTTAAGAACGAACAGCATTGTTTTTAAAAAGGAGATGTATATGGTAATACTAACAATATCAGAATGGGTAGCAAATCTATTCATATTATCAATAGCTTTATGCTTAATAGGAATTGGAATACTTATATTTGCAATGATTTCAAATCTTTCTGTAGAATGGTTTAAACGAAAAGTAAAGGAGTACAAATGATACATTGGTTACAATCACTATCAGAAAATGGCTTTGATGTATTCATGGTAGTATATCTAGCTGTTTTATTCTTAGCATATCATTATTTATTAAGATGGTATATAGATATAAGATTAAAACAAATAGAAGAGCAGATGGAAAAATTAAATCAGACAATGAATGAAGCTTTAGATGAGATTTTAAGTTAATGTGTGATTTATGCGAAAGAAAAAGAGATGATGTTGAAAAAGATGATGGTATATGGGTATGCAAGGAATGTAATGTTAAATATCCAAAAGAAGAGGATTAAATGATTAATTTATCAGAAGTAAATGACATTGAATTTTCTGGCATAGACAATTCTGACTATCCAAATTATTCAGATGCATTCATAGAATCTGCAATTTATAAAGGAAGGGAAATGACTCAAGAGGAAATAGATGAGCTAATGGATGATTATCCTGAGTTTGTTTATAATCAATTGATGAATCTACAACCATTTTTGAACGGAGCAGATTTATAATAGGAAATCTATTGTTCATATGTGTTTTCTTGATGTGCTGTAGAGAACTTGTGGACAAAGTAAATAAACAAAAAAGGAGTCGTAATGGCTAAAAAGGAAATAAAATCACATATGGAGCTTTGGAACTCTGTAGAGATAACAGACCCAAAGTATACAAAGAAAGTAAATCAGAGAGGTGGCTTCACAGCAATTGGTGCTCAATACCAATTAATGAGGGCTACTGAAACTTTTGGCCCAATGGGTGCAGGATGGGGTGTAAAAACAGAACATATTCAGAAATGGGAAGATGTAGGACTAGCTGTATATGAAGCTACTCTATGGTATGTGATTGGTGATAAGGAACATTATATACCTATACATTCAGCAATTAAATATCATTCTAATGGAAGAGTTGATGATGATTTTTATAAAAAGGTTGCTACTGATGCTCTTACTAAAGGATTAAGTAAACTTGGATTCAATGCTGATGTTTTCATGGGCAAATTCGATGATAATAAATATGTAAATAAGCTCAAAGAACCTAATTATAAACAAGTGGTAACAGACGCATGTGAAGGTCTAGCTGAAGACGATTGGAAGAAAGTTATGTCAAATGTAGATAAGGTTAATGCACTTAATCTTAAAGCTGTTCTGAAAAGAATTAATGATATAAGAGATTCTTACGAGAAAAAATCTTAATGGCTGACATAGATGACATCATGAAGGATGTTGATTCTGATGATGTCTATTATGAAGAAGCAGTAGATGAAGGACAGATAAAACCGGGAACATATGAAGCATCTGTAGTAGCTCTTAGGAGAAAGTTAAATACAAAGACCAAGAAAGGATATCATTGCGATATATATTGGGTAAGGTATAAAATAGCTAATGACTCTCCAAATTTTAGTAATAGGCTTGTAAGAGATGCTGGACAATGGAGATATCGTTCTCCTAATATGAAAAAGGCTAATCTTTACTACAAAAAATTCCTTGATAAATTAGGAATTGGCTTGACTAAAAGCGAATCAGATGGTAAAATTAAGTACTCTCTACCCTCAATATCTGAGGAGATGATTTTAGGAAAGAAAGTCCTCATTAATGTTTACAAGGAAGAGTGGAGCGACTCCAGAGGTTATCATAATGAACCAGTTGCCAATTTGGTAAAACTGATAGATGATTAGCGTCGAATGGATGTCATTTGAGAAAATTATAGAGCTTATGGAAACTAAATTTAATGGATTAATGACTTTTGAAGATGCTGTTTATTTTGCAGACCTTCCAATGCATTACAGAGGTAGTACATATATTCCTGAGTTCTTAAAAAATAAAATAATAGTAATGTTGCCAAAAGGTGAAAAAGAACAACTATATATTTTAAGGAAAAAAGATGCAAAAAACACACCCACACAGCTTAGAAGCTGAAAGGCTAGTATTAGGTCAAGCCTTGGTAGATAATACTGTAATTGACCAGATATCACAATACATACCAGAAGAGCAAGTATTCTATAACTCCAATCATCAAGAGATATGGAAATGCATGCTTCATCTACATAGAGAGGGGGCATCTGTAATTGACCCTATAACAGTTTTAACTAAGATGCCAAAGGACATAGGATTAGATTCTCCCGGTTATTATTTAACAGGGCTAATGGAAGAGGTTGCAACTACTGCTAATGCTGAACACTATGCAAAACTCATATATGAGAAATGGTTACTCAGAAAGGTAGTACGAAAATCAAATAAGATTAATAACGTAATGGACTTAGATGGAGATGGAGCATATCAAGCATTGCAAAGATTGAATAGAGAAATAGAGGATATTCTCAATCTAAGGATAAGAGAAGACTTTAGCCTTGATTCACTTATTGATGATACTGTTAAGCATATGACAGTTACAGACAACATCATACCATTTGGCTATAAACCATTAGATGACCTCACAGGCGGAATGACAAAGGGAGAGATAACAGTTGTTGCTGGTAGGCCCGGTCATTTCAAATCTACAATGACCATAAACATTGTAAGCAATCTTCTTAACAGAGGAATGAAAGTTCTTGTGTTGAATCGAGAAATGTCCAATGTAGAGATGATGAAGAAGCTCATGATTATAGAAAGTAAGAATCTATCATATCATACAATGAGAATGGGAAACTTCAATGAGAAGGATAAGAAAGACCTAGAGTTAGCAAAGAATACCATAACTGAGAAATACAAGAATCTTATAATGTATGATGATGTATTTGATATAGATAGAGCAATGCGTGAGGTAAGAAAGCATAGACCTGATGTTGTTGTAGATGATTACATAGGATTGATAGATGTTATTGGAGTAGAGGACAATAGGCTTAGGATTGATAACATCATGAAACAATACAAGAGAGCAGCTAAGACGTATGATATGGCAGCCATTCTTGTATCTCAGTTGAATAGGGCTTGTGAGGATAGGTCTAATAAGAGACCAATATTGCGAGACCTTAGAGATTCAGGTTCAATAGAACAAGATGCTGAGATGATATTGTTCATGTACTATGATTGGAGATATAACTATCAAGATTCAATGGTAGGAGAGCATGGAATAGAAGTAGTGCTTGGTAAGAATAGATATGGTAAGACAGGAAGTAAAGTTCTTGGAGTTGTTGGAGATAGATGCAAGATACTCAATAGCCCTGAGGATGCCATGTTAGAAATGAAACGATTAAAAGGTGGTAATTCATAATTATTGGCAATCCAGAAAACCACACCTTGACCAAATGCTGTTATAATAATATATATAAAGAGATTGGTAAAGATACATCAAAATGTGTTAATTGTGGCAATATTGTAAGTAAGCAATTAATGGATGCCCATGACAATAACTATTACAATCCAAAAGTATGCTATGGCAAAACAAAAAACATATACGGAAATAACAACCTAGACTTAATAGATGAATTTTACGATGGATATGGCTATTGGGATTACTGTATGTATTTAAAAGACCATAAAGAGTAGGATATGATGTGGATAATAAATCTAATAAGGAGTAACAATGAAAGCTGAGATTGGCAAATATGGCATATGGCTATCCGAACAGGAAATGGCCATAATACAAGAGTCATTGGAATGGCTTGAGAATAGTAGCCATGTATTTGACAAAACCTCAAAAATAGGAGGCATCAAAAATCTGCGAAATGACCTTTCAAAAATAAGAGAGAATGGCGTTCAGATACCAAAAAAGGTTGAGATTCCTAATGAGGATGAAGTATTTAATATACAATGTGAGGAATGTGATTAATGGCAAAACAAAAACAAAAAAGACCAACAACAAGAGAACTCAAGAAAGAAATTGCAGTATTGGTAAGAGAGGTATTTACTCTTAAGCAATATGTTAATGATGTATTAACACCATTTGTTAGAACAAATATGTCATTGCTTGAGAAATATCTTATTCATACTGGAGACATCGATAACTTTGTTAAATATCTTGAAGAGGAGGATAAAAATGAGAAAGAAACTATCAACGAGAGCTCAGAAGAGGGGCCGAAGGAACAGACAGAGGGGAGCAGAATTGCAGAGAGAATCAGTAAGAATGGCGAAGGAGATGGAACTGGAAGCATACAACAGGGATAGAGGTGGAGCTCAACACGAAAAAGGAGATGTTGAGATTGATGGATTGTATTATGGATGCAAAAGAAGAAAAGTAGTACCTGCATGGATACTGCCAGAAAAGGAAGAGAGTGGAGTAGTATTTAGAGGAGATAGAATGGAGCCTTATATATCTATTCCATTAGAGCGTTATTTATTGTTAATTTCTGCTCTTAAAGCTTAATAAAAAATTAAATTTGAGGGGCCATCGTGTGGGGTTATGCCTCCTTTCCTCCCCGCGTCCGGAACGATGGCTTCTCTATTCAAGGAAAGATAATGGAATCAAGATTAGATATTAATACGCCTAAGGGCCAAGAATCATTGCAATATGAAACTATAATGTTGGATAGGATAAAAAGAAAAAGAAAAATTGAAATTTTTGAAACTGATAAAAAATCTGATGCTAAATGTGATGGTATAATAGTAAAAAATAATAATATAGTAGGAATTTTTGAATCGAAATGCAGAAATATGACTAAAGAAGAATTATCTATGTATGGTTCTTGGTTAGTAACTAATGAAAAAATAATGCATGGTCGTTATTTATCAGAGATGCTAAGAGTTGGATTTTTTGGATTTTTATATCTAATACCAGACAATAATATTTTTATGTGGCATATTACTGATAGTAATGGAAAATTTAAATTTGATTTTGAATCAAAAATAACAAAAACTCAAAAAACAATTAACGGAGGCACCGCTATGAGAGAAAATTCATTTCTTCCAATTTCTGAGTCCATATTAATTTGCGATGGAAATAATTAATATGGATAGAATAGATAATCACGTATTTGTTGGTGACAATAGGGAGATATTAAAGAGCTATCCCGATGGTGTTGTTAATACTACAATTACATCGCCACCCTATTACAATCTTAGAGATTATGGAGAGGAAAATCAAATAGGATTGGAGAGCTCTTTGGAAGAATACATTGAACAGTTATGCGTAGTATTTGATGAGGTCTATAGAATAACTAAAGATGATGGTACATTTTGGCTTAACATAGGAGATTGTTATGCTAATAAAGGAGAGATACCCTCTGATGGTAGAAAAGGATTCTCAGGCACAGGAGGTATGGGTGTTGCTGATAAGACCATAGAAGGATTAACCACAAAAGATTTAATTGGTGTTCCTTGGCGTGTTGCATTTGCCTTACAACAAAGAGGATGGATATTGCGTAGTGATATCATATGGGCCAAGAAGAATCCAATACCTGAGTCTGTTAAGGATAGACCAACATCATCACATGAGCACATATTTTTATTCTCTAAGCAACCAAAGTATTACTATGACTTTGAATCAGTTAAAGAGAAGATAGAAAATCTTGATAACAATGGCGGATATGAACACCGCAACAAGAGAGATGTATGGAGTGTCAGAGTGGCTTCCTATCCGGGGTCGCACTGTGCAACATTTCCGATGGAGCTAATCGTTCCATGCATAAAGGCCGGTAGCCCTGAAGGTGGACTGGTACTAGACCCATTCATGGGCTCAGGTACAGTCGCTGAAGTTGCTAAAAGGTTAAGTAGAAGATATACAGGATGCGAATTGAATCTTGAATATTGGAAAATAATACAAAAAAGAACAAAACAAAAGGAGTTATTCTAATGGCAGAATACGACACAACAAACAAGGGAGCATTTTTCCCTAACAAATACAAAGAGGAAGGAGATTCTAAGCCAGACTTTACAGGTAATATTGATGTCGATGGTAAAGAATGGAAGATAGCAGGTTGGGATTCAACATCGAAGGCTGGTAACAAGTACATCAGTTTAAGAATCAATGAACCCGGTGCATATGATAAAAAAGAATCTAATTCTGATACTGATGGAGATGACGTACCCTTCTAATGAAGAAGAGTTGCTGGGGGTGCTACTTTGAGAAGAACTCAGTTTGCCATTGGTTTAAACTGGCTCAAAATGGTGCCCCTAAGGTAATACCATCAGAAGTATTGCCAAAGGGATGTTCTAAATATAGTAATAGAACATCGATAGGAGATAATGAATTGGCCCAAAAGATAATAAAGGTCTTTGATGGCGAGGTAATAGGGCAAAAGTATGTACCCTTTGTTAAGTATAAGAAAAAGAAACGCAAGTATGTGAAAAGCCCACATAACTATGCATATAGAAAGGATGCTCAGTAATGGGAAAGAGAAGAGATGATATAAAAATGATTGCAAATTGGATAGAGAATGATGACTCTATAATGGCTGATGTAATGCTAGGAAGAAAGGAAAAAACTAATTTTTCTACACAATCACCTAAGTATTCAAAAAGACATCTAAGAATACATGAAGCTAGAGTGGCTGATAAGAATGTATTTGTATGCCCTGAATGTGATAGGGCTTGGGAATATATGTTAGCTAATTCAGGAACTGGTCAAAACAAGTCAATAACACTATATTCAAAAAATATAGTTAAGTACAAAAAACAACGTAAAATCTGTAATCATTGTCGTAGGTATGGTTAGTATCGAAAAAGGAATAAAACCTCCGTATTCGGGAGATTAGACCCCTTAAAATGGATTCTGTTGATTATTCAATGAGCCCTTGACCTTTAATCTTACCTTTTAAAGACTTTAATATATAATCTAAAAGCACAGAGTTTTCTACTTGTTCTTTCCCAACTGGAGAGCTCAATGTTTTTCTTATATCTCTACCTCTAAATTGTTTTTCAAGAGCCTCATATTCTTTTAATAAAGACTTCTCAGCTTGTTTTCTAAAATAATCTACTTTTGGCCCCTGCCCTTTTACTAAACCTAATACACCTTTGCCACCTCGTAAAATTCCTCCTATTGGCAAGGCATCTTCTGGTCTCATTTCAAATGGCTCATCTGGTACTCCCATTGTATGCTGAGGCGGTTGGCTTAAAGCTTCCATAAGTAAATTTCTATGAGATTGAGCTTTATTTTTTTGCTGAGGTTCTCCTACAAAACTTGTAGAAGCTATTGAACCATCTTCATTATAGTTTTTCCTTATCCATCTTTGAGGATTATCTGGGTTGCCTTGTTCTCCCATTAATTGAACTCTTGAATGAGAAGGTTGGTTATTCATTTCATCTTCCAATA
>Ga0098040_1000966_pt1 | contig 12963 bp, 9 predicted proteins | sample 7_EtaG_FD_75065 | JGI IMG/M metagenome (GOLD analysis project Ga0098040, IMG submission 75065) | Marine viral communities from the Subarctic Pacific Ocean - 7_ETSP_OMZ_AT15161 metaG | ecosystem: Environmental > Aquatic > Marine > Oceanic | place: Pacific Ocean | collected 2015-01-08
GCGAGTTTATAAAAACGATCTCCATGACCCCAGGTATGTTTTATCGGCGTCAACTCAGCATGCTCTTCGTCGGTGAGTTCGGGAAGTCGATTGGGAGTGTGCCACTGTGTGGCTGGACCTCTCTTGCGTTGAATCATAAGAGGTGCCAGGGCGGTGGGGATGAAAATGTTTGGTTGTTTTCCGGTATATCTCATGGTTTAGGTTTACTTTGTTGTCCGGTTAATATCTCGGTCTGTGTCCTCGCCTGTGTCTGCTGGACGACGGGGGTTTCTGTTGGTGTTGGAACTGTTGATGCCGTGCCTTCGCCCGATGCTGGTTTCGGTGTAGGCTCGGAAGCCTTTCGTTCATTCTCGGCAACTTGGGCGTCGACGTCTGCCATCACTTTAGCGGTTGCAGCAGCAGTCTCATTGGAATCACCTTCCGCGATAGCATTTGCTGCCACCGATTTTGAGGCTGTATCCGCCGCGCCCTCTGCCTCCAACTTCTGTGCCAATGTTGCTGACGACGCTGCACCATATGGAAAGTTTGCGAAAGTTTTACCTCGGGGGTTCCGACCATTCCAGCCAAGCGGAACCTCGTGCAAAATAGTTAATTCTAGACTCATCGGAACGAACTTTGGATAAATCTTTCCAGCGTCTGTAAATACCCCCACCTCAAAATCGGGGGAATAATCCATCCCAGCGATAGTGCAAAAAAGCCCATCAGCTAAAGCGGCGGCACCGTGTGCGCCACCGTGCGCACCGTTTCCTGTTTTTGAAATTAAATTACTAAATTTTACCCTAAAATATGGAGGTGATTTTAATGAAGCTGATAATTTCTTTTGTCCCGCTGCATATGATGGATATAAAAATTGTGCCAGTCTTTGGCACCTTATCATATTTGCCTTTGCTTCTGATATTGATGCGGCGATCATATCAAAATCAAGACTGATAGTACGTGTTGTGTTCTGGAATGTTTGGATCGGATCCATACGACCGACGCCAGACTCTGAATTCCAGTTACTCTTAAAACTGTCGACAAAATTAGTAACAAATGCCTTGAAGTTGACGCCTTGCCCTGCTGTGATGCTGTAAATATCTATCGAATATGTTTTGTATAGAGCGTCGGATGGATCGGCAAAGCTGTGGCGTCCGGGGGGTTTAGGTTTAGCTTTGGGTTTTGGCGGTGTCGCGGCTGGAGCAGTCGACCCTTTTTTTCCCGTTTGGTTACCTGTTGTTGTCTTTTTTCCCGTTTTGTTACCTGTTGTCACCGTGTTTCCTCCACCACTTCAATATAATTATGCGCATCTGAAATAATTTACATATTTCATTATGAAGTTGATTGCTTAACTTTATATTTTTTGTTTACAAGTTTTGCAACTGTTCGCCCAAGTTCATGTTTATCCAACTCTAAGATCACAGTTGTTGGGGCTGCATTAGCTCCTGTGGTTGCAGATCTATTCGAGGCATTGCCAGCTAAACCAAGCATTTCGGCGAAGCGGTCCATTCCACTAAACAAGCCGCCACGGGTGGCAAAATTGTACTCATGAGCTTGGTTGACTAAATCTGAAACGTTGTCAACAACAGTGGGTGTTATTTTTTCCATTACCGGTGCGGCATCTTCTATAGTCTCGAACACCTCTTTAAATGCTACCACCTTATTATCAGGAATAGAAGAGATGGAATCTGCCAATGACCAAAATAGATAACTAAGTGCCATTATCCCAAAGAATGCCCAGCCAACACCAAGCAAAGCTAAAGCCAAACCACCCATCAGCAAAACAAAGGATGGAAAGTTCGTCATAAGTTTAGCCATATTTTCTGCCCATACTCCCATTGCTGCTGCAATCATCTGCATAGGGGATGCAAGAGCACTTATCGGCTCCACTGCTGTGGATGCGCTGATGCCCATTGCCATAAAACCTTTTCCCATAGTATCGATATTCTCTATCATGTCTGACTCTTCAATAAGCCACGACATTCCAAGAAGCGCATGCATCAAGGATTTAACTTGTGGCACTGCTTCTCCCATTCCGCTGCCGGCGTGTTTGGAAACCTCGCCCAAGCCGCTCATCATCTGACCCAAGGCTTCCAGATCGTCTGTTGAGATCCAAAAGAGGGAAAACGCCAATGCCATCAAGCCAAGTGACATTGCAATAAGTCCATACATTGCAACAACACCGCCAATACCTAATGCGAAGGCAGCAATCGCTAGCACAGCCATTAGCCCAACAAATAAGGCAAATGTTCCAATATCTCCTGCTACTGCTAAGAAGGCTTGTGCGAATAAATACAGCCCGAGACCAGCCAATGCTACGCCAGCACCGACCAAAAGCATTGCCGCGCCAAACAGAAGCATTGGTTTAGCAGCGACCGTTGAAGCCGGTGCAAGACCAAAGATAGCCGGTATCATGATCCAGATAGCTGCGGCAATTGCCAGAATCACTAGTGCAAATGCAGCGATCGCCCCACCCGACATATCTTTCATCTGTTCAGCCAGTAGTGAGAGAGAATAGACGATTATTCCGATGCCGATGCCAATCATGATGAACACCGCGCCAAGCGTAAGAAGCCCTTTGACATTCTTGCTAGCAGCCTTACCAATCTTTTTTATTGTGGTTGCAAAGCTTTTGCCCGATTTTTTGGCGTTTTCCTGTGTTTTCTTTCCAAACATATCTTTCATTGCACCGGTTGCTTTGGGAAACTTCTTGGTAGTAATCTCTGCGATATTTTTAAGCTGTCCACCGATGGGCTTCAGAAGCGTTGGAATTAAGCGCCATGTGAGAAAGGCAGTACCGATCATTGCGATAGTTCCCCACCAGCCGCCGCCGAGAGACTCTTTAATCCACAGCAAGCCATTGGCAATCATATGAATTAATTCCACAATTGGCGCAGCAAGCTCTGCCAATGATGCCAGCATTGCATTGAATTTAGCTCCGGCAGTCTGGCTGTGCTTAGTCTTCTCCATCATCTCTTCTATACTCATACCCGCTTCTTCAGCTTCGCGGGCAACCTTTGACATTTCTTCAGCAGTCATATCACCAAACATTTTTGTGGCAGCAGCCACATTTTTAATACCAATGGCATTGGCATAGTATTGTCTTTGTTGGCGAGTCATGGATTTAAAATCTTTTCCAGATGCATCAATGGCACCACGTATAGCTATCACACGCTCAGAGAGGGATTTAGTCATCATGGAACTGGCATTGAGGAATTGCCCCCCAAGGGCAGCGTTTAATTTGGCAGTTGCAGCAGCAGAGCCAGCAATGGTATCATATTGTTCAACCATTTGAAGTAGCACGCCCATCTCAATACCTGTCTTCTTGGCAATTGCTTGCATTGCCATAAATTCTTTTCCTGCATTAGCTCCGGAAGCTGCAAACGAATCCATATGTTGATTTAGATTCTGCATGACTTTGCTGAAATCCATATCAAGATGTTCTGCCAGCCCGAACATGGTGCCTTGGAATTCCTGCGCTTCCGTGTTGGTCATACCCATGATCTGGGTGGCATTTTCCATCGACTGGGCGTACTGTTCTTGACTTACACCCATTTGATTCATTGCAACGCCCAAATTAACAAGGCTAGATTGCTGGTCCTCGCTCATTTTAGACCAGTCTGTATAGCCGTTGCGCAATTCTTGAATTGCCCCCGTCACATCTTCTAGGGAACCACCCATTTCTATCGACGACTGATAATTGCGTTCAATCAACTCATTATATTTTCCCGCTGCGCCTGTAGTTTTATTGAAAGACGCTTGGGCTCCATCCAGCGCAAATACCATTTGCATAAGCTTTGCGCCGAGCCCGACAAGTGCTGAACCAATCATATTTGACCATGTAAACAACTCTGAGGCTGCTGCACCAGCTTGCGAGATTGCCCCAGCAAAGCCTTCCGTTTGCATGGTTGAATAAAATGCCCCTGCTCCGGTCGACTTCCACGATTCACTAATTCCGGTCGCCATCGTCAAGCTGCCCTTCATGGAATCTTTCGATCTTTTTACATTAGCTGCGTGTTCGGCTGATTTGTCTGCCAGTTCCTCTGTGTGATTTACTTGTTGACCCAGTGCCCCCAGCGATTGCTGATTGAGAGGACCCATTGACTGCAACATTCTCAGTTGACCGGCACGGGAATCTAAAATTGATTGCTGGTCGCTCACTTCTTGTGCTGTGAGTGTCTCTCCTTGTATCTTTATGTCGAGCGCATGTTGATCCCACATCAACTCTTCCTGCTTTTGGGCGAGGATCGTCTGCTGCGTCTCTCCGGAAGATTGCATTACGTTGAATATGTCGGATGCCGCATCATGAGCGTCTTTCATCGCATCAGCAAATTTCACATTTACGATGGCGGCTTTTTCTGCTGCGGTGCTGACTCTTTGGAACCCGGCTTCTAGCTCGGCTTGGGCGCGTACTGCTTCTTTGAGCGATTTTGGGTCAAATGTATTATCGTCTGCCATTCATTCGGATCTCCCTATTTAAATGGCCACTTGAGTCCAGTCTTTTTTGTGAAGTCTTTAATAGATTTATTTAATTTAAATTTATTTTTGAAAGTCTTGGGACTGCTCAGTCCAAACTTGCGATAAGCATCAATATACTTTTTCTCTTTACCAAGGGTTCTGGCAAAGGCTTTGATGTCATCCTTAGAACCTCTAACCTGTACAGGACTTCCGGATCCACCAAACATTTGTTGCAGGAGGAATTTAATCCCTTGACCCATCGACGCAAGAAAATTGAATTCATCAAGCTGTCCGTTCTTTGCAGCGTCGAGATCGATAATGATCGGCGTCAAATCGTCTTGTTCCTCTTTCATGATGTGGTCCTCCGCAGAACATGGTGATTTATTATAAATAGTTCTTTTAAAAAGAAAAAAGGGCACCGAAAGTGCCCTTATTAAAAGTAATGCTATCTGTTTGATTTAGATTTTCTTTTTGCCTTTTCCATCTCATCTTTTTCTTGCTCGAATTGTTTCGTCAGTCTCTTAACGAACCAGTGACGCAAGCCAACAGGCAAGTTGTAAGCCTCTATAAAGCTCCACCCACCATGATATTTTAAAAGAAAGAATTGTTCATACACACTTTCAATGTATTTTTCACTTAGGCCAAAAAAAGTCCGTCGTAAACGGAACCTCCATTTTCATGTCATAGCTACAATTCTGACATTCAAAGTCCTGAGACAAGTCAATGTTTGGCATCAGTTCATCATATGCATTTCGAAGAAACTTTGCATCCCTCGCTGGCATAACATTAATAAAACTTGAAATGTCTTTCATTTCGTTCGAACCGTTGACCGATGCGATCATGAGGCGCAGATTTGTGGTTGCGCTCGATTCTGGCATCTTATTCTTTTTTCTCAACTGCTCTGTTTGTAACAAAGCCTTTTCGTCTTTACCTGTCAATAGACGCAAGCCGACCGTGACTTGGCTTTGAGGGCATTGGATTGTCCAAACTCCGTCACCGGCAGCAGTACAGCCTTCTGTGGCACCGCCTGTGGTCAAGATGTGTTCTTCTAGATTAAAAGTATGCTCTTGGGCATATGCGCATGACGGGCATGTAACCTTTGTTCGATACTCTGCACCATAACCTGTGATACGGGCAGCGACCACCAGTGCGTTTTTATCGCCAACAATAAGTTGGTCGACCTTAATCGCTTTATCAACAATAATATTTTGTAACAATCTATCGATAGCCAGCCCCTTCTTGAGAAGGGATTTTGAAGTTAGGATATCTTCATCCTTGGCAGTCATATATCGGATTTCTAAAGCAGATACACCGCAGAGAGGATGATCCTCTGCGTAGTACTCACCCTTCGAAGGGAGGTCTACAAATTCTGTTGGTGTGGTAAACTCTAGAGGGCTTGTCTCGCCCGAAGGGGTCGCGACAGGGTTCGTGGGAGGTGCCTCGGAGGTAACTCTTGCCCCCGTGCGCTCCTCATTATTTCTACTTGACATTAATCACCTCGTTGATCGTCATTTGTATAGTTATATAATAGGATATTTTTTGAAGTTTGTTAAGCTTTTTATTTCTTAGTGAGCTTTGCGTAGTCGAAACGAATCTCAAGTTCTACGTCTACCATATCGTCAGATTCATAATCCAACTCACCAAATTTAGCATCTTTGATCCACGGGTTAATAAGTTCCCATCTTTCAATGACCTCGCCTTCTGGTCCCAATTGTTCAATCGAAATATTCCCACCGATTTTACCAACGGAAGTCTTCTTGCTCATTGTTACAGTCGAATGCTGATTCTCTGGATATTGATACCCTGAAGCTTGAATAATGTCCATAATCGTTCTTGCCGAGTCGGGCTGTACGGGGTCTGCCAAAGTGCAGGTAACCGTGTTCCACTCGACACGACCGGGATAATAAAACTTATGATTCAAGTAGGTGTGAGCAGTCTCTGTGACAGCAAAGCTGGGCTTTGAAACTTTCTTAAGTACCCACTGAGGTAATCCTCCAAAACGCATCACCCAGCGGTATGCTCTCTTCGGCTCACTATTGGGGCTTGACCAAAATGTCATTTTTTATGTTCTCCTATTATAAAAAAAATCTTTTCTACAGTAAATAGGCTGGAGGAGAAGTTCTCGCCTCCAGCCCAGTGTTTTATTAGTCTTCAAACGAAGCTCCACTATCAGTGATAACAAAATCAATGGCAATGAACTCAATCGCACGAGTCGGCTTGAGCAAAATCTTTGCATACATGATATTACGATCAATCAGTTCTGGTGTCGTAGTAGTTTCATCAAGTACAATCTTGAAGTCTTCCAAGCCAAGTCCAATCTTTACTGCTCTCAAGAACGGTTCTGCTTTAACATAGAAGTTATTCCAAGTTGCCCGCACATTTGGCTCAAAGAGCGTAGTTGCAGCCATCTTAGAAATCTCCTTCTTGACATAGATCATCAATCGACGAACATTAATTCTATCAAGAGCAGATGCTCGGTGCTGCAATGTCTTTTGCCCGAAGATAACAATTCCCTCTGCCGGGAATGTTGCAATCGGATTAACATTTGCAGCATAAAGATCGTCTCTGTCTTTAGATGTCAAACGGTCACGCACAGCAGTTACTGGCATACCGGCTGATCCCTCTGTCAGACCACCACGAGTGAAGCCAGCGGGAGCAAACCAGATTTCCGACTTGGCTTCCGAGCTTCCCATCGTTCCAAGAGCAACGACTGAAGGCGGTGCCCACAGCGATGCGCCGGTCTGCGGATCTTGAACCTGAACCCACGGATAATAAGCGCATGCATAGCTGGAGTTTAATCCCATGTCTTCTAAGCGTTGAAGCGTGGCTGAAACCGTCCCACCATAAGTGGAATAAACGGATCCCGCAGCGCGATTGGCACGTGGTTGATAACCACCACCAATATCTAAGATAGCCATAGCGTCTCCGCGTTGCTCACAAACGTTTGTTGCATGAATATTCAATGCGTCGTTCGTGATACCCGGTGCTACTAATGCATTCATGTCCACAACTTCGGCATCCGAGACGCAATCCATTGCTTTTTTAACAGAATAATATTCATAACTAGCTTTATCTGTTGCTGCTGCCGTCATTGTAATATCCGGAGCAAATGGGTCGAGCGATTTAATGTCGAGCCCGTCGAATCCACCGAAGAGGCACATTGTAAACTTATCAATGCCTTTATCGAGTGAACCGGACCAGCTTCCTTCTGCGCCTTGACCGTCGCTTCCGCTAGCACTCCAAGAGTTACCACCCTTGCGATTGCCCTCTGCCCACTCAGCCAAACTATTACCCAAGCCTGACAACTTAACATCGTCTAGCGAGAAAACAAACTGATGGGTGTCAACGAATGTGGGCTGACCAGATGGTGAACACGCATCTGGAAGTGGCATCATGTAGTCGCCCCAAGAAGCATTCTTAACCTTGGCGCTTCCTGGCTCAAGGTCGTAGACACCCCAGTACGCCTGTTTTCGATTCGACAATGAGCCAGAATCAGAACCTGCGCGGGTTGGTACTTTTGGAAAGTCAAACTGAACGAAGTGATGGTCATAAAACTTCACACTGCTAGCGGAAGAGTTGCTGTTCGGATCCGTGTTATCACCATCAAGAAACATTGCTGTTGTTGTAGCTGATTCTTGCGTGGTATCGCTCGCAAAGTTGATTGACTTAAATCTAGGAGGTCCAAAGAAGCCGAATGGAAGACATTGTGGATCCAGTGCGGCTCCATCAAGGTCATCATCACATTCAACTCGAATATAACGAGAGTTGTTTTCATAGTCGCCGGTATGTGTGTATCGACGGTCTGTTTCATTCCATGTCAGCGCTTGATCTCCAATCTTTCTTTTAATATAGTTTGCAGAATTTGGATTCAAGTTACAGTTGGTGAAGGATTCCAAAATAATGGGGGTTACGTCATTGTCGCCAACCTTACGCACGAGGACAGAGAACGTTCCAAATGGATTTTCTTCTGGATTGCGTGCATACTTAATATCAGCAATGGATACTTTAAGGTTGTTTGACTCCCACTCGCCACTATTCAGTGCATGGATTTTGAACAAGCGATTGACCCCGCCTGTGATAGTATCACTCGCATCGATAGTTGGCTCATATTGCTCGAAGTCGCCACCGAGATCTTGCGAAAAGACCCAACCCGTGGAAGCTGCCGTTGCGCCACCGAGGGTGCTATAATCGCCACCAAGCTTGGTTCCGGCACCTCCGTTGGCATAGCGTGTTACCATTCCAATAACCTTACCAGCAGCCGAATCTGAAATATAGTCCGCGATTGCGTTCTCGAACGACTGACCGAGCCAATATTTTTGTTGTTGACCGGCGCTAATGACACTAGTGTTTGTTAGTGCTGGGTTAGTGTTAAACACCTTACGAATAAACTTGCTCGAACGCTTATCAAAGTTGAATGTTGTTAAAAGTGATTCAGTTTGTGCATCATTGTCTGAGTGGACAAGCATCTTAAACTCGTTGTTGTCACCCATTGATTGGATTGCGGAGTTTGTGCCGGATACGGTCGTTGGTGCCTTTGCCCTGCTCGAACCTGTCAAAGAGGGCGCTCCAGCATCTGTGTAAAATACTGCACCTAGTGTACCAGTCACGTGACCTGCTTCCAGACCGCCCGATGGGAAGACCCACAGAGCCCACGCTTCTTTACCAGCAGCCCAGCCAGCTTGACCGGCAGCGGCGCGATCTTCGTGCTCGTGACCCAACAAACGAACATAGGTCACAGGACCGTTATTCCGTAAGTATGCCATAGCTGCGTAGGTTCCATACATTGGCGACTGAAGATTTCCTTCTCGCCATACGTCACCTGATTGACCTCCCGGTACTGGGTTGCCAAACATTTCCACAAATTCCGCTTGTGATGCGATAGTTACGGGACGCATTGCTGGACCCCGTAGTGCGCGACCAATAACAACTGGTCCTGATTTCTGTTGTGTAGCCGGTAAATACGAGTTGTCAACCTCGTTTAGAAAAATACCGGGCGATACAAATTTGAATCTCTTTACTGACATGATATTCGTTCTCCTTCAACTAAAGAATTTCTCTAATAAATAGTTATGTAAAATACCAAAAACCCAATTTTAACTGCGATACTTTCCATCAATACCAGCATCGTTCTTGTTGGTATCCAGATGTTCTAGCTCATCGCCAAGAATTACTCTCTCGCGACCGATTTTAACTTCGACGGCATTCTCTCTAATCACCATCTTTGGCTGCTCTTGGTTTTTGTCTCCACCTATCAAATATCCGAGCACTTTTACGTCAAATGTTGATAAGTAGAATTGTTCTTCTTCGCCGATCTCTGCGGTGTTGCTCTCTTGAGCGAAGTCTGATTGCATGAAAGCTTCGAAGCTATGTTCTTCGTGCTTAACCACAAAGTAGTTTATGCCGCCAGAGCGCGTAATGAATGGTTGAACCATTTGGTTCATCTGTTGTTGGTATTCACAACGCATGCTTATTTTATAGGTCACATTTACATACACGGGCATTGGCATCAGTGTAGTCTCGTAGACGACTTTATTATTTTTCCTCGGGAAGTTGAAGTGCCCTTTTTTATCTTTTGCGGCTGCGGCGGCAAAAGCTGAAGTGCGCTCCTGATTAATCTTTCTAGAGACAACGATTGAGCCACCTTTATAATCTGAGTTAGGTGGGACGTTTCCCCAATAAATTCCTTTTCTGGATAGGTCTTTCTCCATTGAAACCCTTTCAATGGTCATGATAGGCATAATCAAAGATCCAGCAGCATCACGAACATTTTTATTTTTCTTGATCGAGTATGATCTCTCCGGAGCTACCCATTGAACCGGTACCTGTTTGAACCCTTTGTTTGTTTCAACGTGAATATTAAATTCTTTCAACCAATTTGATGCAGCATAATCGATTGTCTCTATCGTAGACGGCTGAAAGGGCACCTCTCGTGTGTTTGGATCTTTACTTGCCATTGAATAGCCCCTCCCTCGCCTTGATGCATTTTGCAACAACTTCCATTTTATGTTCTGTTTGACCAAAGATTTCTCTTGGTTCTCCTAAAGTCACAATCTCGTAATAATTGCTTCCGTATGCTATAAAGTCACCTTCTCGGACAAAAAGATCCTGATCTTCAGTCAATCTTCTTTTATGAAAATGCACCGTGATCGACCCTTTTCTGTCAATTCCAAATTTGGAAGTAGTTGTATCACTACCTTCCCACTCTACCAAAGCATATACTCTAATCGGCGGCAAAAAGGTTTTTTTGATTGCCTCGCCATATAACGAATGAAAGTTTGTGCGGTCCATGCTTATTGAATAATATACAATCTGCTGTCCGATAACTCGTTCGATCAGTTCATCGTTAACTTGCTTAACTAAATCGCGCTCCTTCTCGCCAGTAAATAATGGCGGTGGCGGTGCTGCGGGTTGTGTCCATTTGTTTTCGTCTTGAGACATGTTTTATATTTATTTCCTAACCGCTATAAATCAGCATTGGTACATTCTGCTGAACCTTATTGGAGTTTTCAACCATTATAGCATCACTAGACATCAACTCTCCGTAAGTTAGTTCATCAAGAATTGTTTTGAGTTCATCTCTGAGTGCTGTCTGTTCTTCTTTCCCTTGACTTATAAGATCTCCGCCATTTAGCGTAACATCGTTGCCAGGGATAGGGATTGATGCAAATTTGCTTCGGACGTGACCAAGCATCTCTTTACTAAGAGCGAGAGCAAATCGACGTATCCACTGTTTACCAATTGCATTAATGTTAACATAAGGTAAATTTTCAAATGGAAGCGTGTTCATGTTGTTAATTCCATCAACACCTTCTTTGCGATCTCCTTGCTCGTCCCAGGTATCACCTCCTGCAACGGAAAATTCTACCCAGAGTTTTGTCGGATAGCTACCCCCTGTTGGTGGAATTGGGAAAATGCGTGCCACGTTGTTACGCAATTCATATGACCAGTGCGAGTTACGGGTATAAATCGAATCCTCATAAGCAATTGCTTGCGCTTTATTTTGCCAAACAGGTACCACTTGGAAAGTTGAATCGTCGGCATACTGACCATATGTTCCTAAGTTTCCGACCGTGTTCAATCCACCATAATAACCATAGAACCTCCACGTTGCGGCAGGAGTTTTAAAATATATTTTTGATATGGAAATCTTATTGACACCGACTTTATTATAATGTGGATAAGCTGCATTGGCAGCATCGATTGAGCCACTGTAAATGATTTTCTGAAGGTCATAATCCTGAATTCCTCCCGTTAATGGGAAAGAAGCTGAATACATTTGGGCACCGCCCATCTGAGCTTCTGCGGAAATTCCGTCAGCTATCTTTCGTGCGTACGCGAAGTCGAATCTTGGAAGTCGAAGATTAACATTTTTGCCTTCTAGTGCATGACCATTGGTCAGTTGTCCGTCTTCGTCAAACGAACCTGTGGTGCCGCCGAGAACATTACCAAGAATGTTTTTTGCTTGGTGCACGTTGACCAAATAAGAATATTCTAATGTTGCCTCTTCATATGCTGCATACACCTGTCCATCTGTAATTTCAATATCGAGAATATCGCCGCCGAGTTTTTTGAACACGTAAGCAACCTGATCAGACGCCCCAGATACGAATGGTGCCGACGAAGCATATACTCCTAACGGTAAGTTTGCAGCGACATCGGCGGTGCTCCCGGTGATCGATAATTTCGATACGCTCGTGCGGGATGCGGGGGTTAAAGTTGGTGTAGCCATGATATGAGAATCCTCCGAGAGTAATTAGTTTTCGGACAAAAGAAAAGCCCCGTGCCAGTCGAAACTAACACGGGGCTTTGCGATTAAAAGCAATAACTCAGTTATTAACCAACAAGATCGCGAACAACGACCAGACCATACATGTCCGGACGCACCATCTTCTTAGCATAACGAGTCATCACGCCCTTGCGAGGCAGGAAGTCTTCGGTACCAAAGATAGTCGGAGTCACCTGAAGAGGAACATAAGGAGCATATACATAGCCACTCTCAAGGAAGCTACCACCCTTACGTCCAACAAGGACCACGTTACGAGGGAAGTATGGGTCAACCCAAACATCCCATTTCTTGCTGATAGAACCAGCGTTAACAGCACCAACCGTACCCTTGTCATCATCAGCGGTTACACTTGCGCGGAACCCACTGGTGAACTCAAGAATGTTTGCAACCTCTGGTCCACAAACAAGGAAGTTGGCACCACCGCGAAGAGTCTTGCGGTGAATGCGTGCAGAAACGTCATTGATCGTCTCACAAAGAGTCTCATACCACTCGGAAACAGTTCCGGTGAAATCCGGAGGCGCTGTGGCACTAGTAATGCTAGTTCCAGCCTCTGGATCAAGGAACTGACCGGGGCGACGACTCCAGTAGAGCGTGCCAGCAGTTGCACCCTGAACGAGATCGTTGAGAATCTCCTGATCGATCTCTAGAGCAATCTGCTCAGAGAGAATACCAGTCAACTCAACTTCAGCATCAAGGTTATGGTAGGCTTGGAGGTCTTGCCCCAATTCCGGTGTCCATTTAGC
>Ga0098040_1000969_pt1 | contig 12947 bp, 15 predicted proteins | sample 7_EtaG_FD_75065 | JGI IMG/M metagenome (GOLD analysis project Ga0098040, IMG submission 75065) | Marine viral communities from the Subarctic Pacific Ocean - 7_ETSP_OMZ_AT15161 metaG | ecosystem: Environmental > Aquatic > Marine > Oceanic | place: Pacific Ocean | collected 2015-01-08
GCAAACTCTACTTCTTCATCTGCTGTCCGAGGCGGATCCTATAATGTCATCTTTCTTGACGAGTTCGCGTTCATCCCGAATCACATTGCTGATGACTTCTTTGCCTCTGTTTATCCTACTATCACGTCTGGACAAAGTACTAAAGTAATTATTGTTTCCACCCCAAGGGGTATGAATCATTTTTACCGCATGTGGCACGATAGTGAAAAGGGTAAAAATGAGTATATCCCCACTGAAGTTCATTGGAGTGAAGTTCCTGGTAGAGATTCTGTCTGGAAAGAACAAACTATTGCTAATACTTCTGAACAACAGTTTAAGATTGAGTTTGAGTGTGAGTTCTTAGGATCTATTAATACTTTAATTGCTGCTACTAAACTAAAAAATCTGGTATATGAAGAACCTAAGAAGAGAAATGCTGGTCTGGATATTTATGAAGATCCGGTAAAAGATCATAATTATATAATGACGGTTGATGTGGCACGAGGGTTGGGTAATGATTATTCTGCTTTTCTGGTTTTTGATATAACCGAATTTCCATATAGAGTAGTTGCCAAATATAGGAATAATGAAATTAAACCTATGTTATTTCCAAATATTATTATGGATGTAGCAAAAGGATATAATGAGTCATATTTATTAATAGAAGTGAATGATATTGGGGATCAGGTAGCAAGTATTCTTCAATATGATCTTGAATATGAAAATCTCTTAATGGCTACCATGAGAGGAAGAAATGGTCAAATTGTTGGTCAGGGATTTTCTGGAAAGAAAACTCAACTTGGTGTAAGAACAACTGCTGCAGTTAAAAAGTTGGGTTGTTCTAACTTAAAGACTATGTTGGAGGACGATAAAATACTCTTATGGGACTATGATATTATCTCAGAATTAACAACTTTTGCCCAAAAACATAATTCATTTGAAGCAGAAGAAGGGTCTAATGATGATCTTGCGATGTGTTTAGTTATATTTGCATGGCTATGTGCACAAGATTATTTTAAAGAAATGACGGACAATGATGTTCGTAAAAGGATCTATGAAGACCAAAGAAATCAAATAGAACAGGATATGGCCCCCTTTGGATTCATCGCAACAGGGTTAGAAGATGAAAGTTTTGTAGATAAAGACGGTGATACGTGGCATTTAGACGAATATGGAGACCGTTCTTACATGTGGGATTACATGTAAATAGATATTTTAATAAATATTTTTAGAATAAATTTGGACTGCGAGGGGAAAACAAGATGCCACTAAATCTAGCATCTCCTGGAATTCTGGTTAAGGAGATTGATTTAACTCTGGGGAGAATTGATCCTACATCAGATAAGATAGGTGGAATTGTGGGGCCTTTTGCTAAAGGTCCAGTAGGGACACCTACTTTGATTAACAATGAAAATGATTTATTAAATACATTTGGGAAACCATATGAGACTGATAAACAGTATGAAACTTGGTTAACTGCATCGGCATATTTGGCATATGGGGGACAATTAAGTGTTATAAGAGCTGATGATTATAACTCTACTACTGGCGTTGGAGTAAAGAATGCGTTTGTAGGTACTGCTTCTAGTGTACGTATTAAGAGTGCTGAAAACTATGAGGAATTGGGTTATGATCTGAATAGTATTTCTGGGGTAACCGTTGCTGCCAGAAATCCCGGATCTTGGGCTAATGGAATTAGAATTGGAATTATTGATGGTTTTGCTGATCAAAATCTATCCATAAGTTCTGTAACCGATGCAAGTAGTAATACTCTTGCTGTTGGTATGGGAATTACACAATCAGTACCGGATGGTACGGTAGTTTCTAATACTGGAACTGGTGCCGGAACGACTACACTTCTTAATGGTTATTATAAAGGGATTATTACGAAGGTAGGATCAACACATGTTGATGTTAAGTTCTTATCTCACGTATCTACTGCAGGAACTGAAACCGCACAAGATTATAATAGCATCTATAAGTTTGGAACTGAAGGAGCACTTACGGTTCGTACTAATGCTGGACTTTCAACAGCAAATCCTACAGTTAGTGTTGCAACAGATTGGTTTGATTCTCAGGAACTTGAGATGTCAACTGCAACCGTAGGTGGAGCAACTACAACCACTACTGTTAAATGGAATACTTTAGCAGAACGTCCAACAACATCTGAATTTGCTTCTGCACGAGGCTCAAGATTTGATGAAGTTCATGTTGTTGTGATAGACGGAAATGGAAGTATTACCGGTAATGCTGGAACAATTCTTGAAAAGCATTTAGCACTTTCTAAGGCAAAGGACGCTGAGTTCTCTGTCGGATCTCCTTCTTGGTGGAGAAAATATATTGAAACAAACTCACCAAACATCTTTGCTGGTGGTGAACCAACAGGAGTTGTAACCACTGGATTTAATGCTGGTGGATATACTGAATTTGCTGATGGTGGATGGGATCAAGATGCTGAAGGCATCATTTTCAATTCACTCGGTAATTTAAATACTACATTGGGTGATGGTAAAGATTATAGTGGTGTTTCTACTATAACTACAACCGGAGCACTTAATTCTGGATTAGATGATTTAGTTAGTGGATATCAGTTATTTGCCAATGATACTAATATTGATGTAGATTTCTTATTAATGGGATCTGCCAAAGGTGGTCAGGATGAGTCCAGAGCACTTGCCACTAAGTTGATACAAGTGGCCGAATTGAGAAAGGATGCAGTTGCATTTATTTCACCTTATAGAGCATCCATGATTACGGATAATCCTAATCAAACCACTGTAGATGTTGTATTGAGTGATGCAGCAATTACAAATAATGTAATTAATTTCTTTGAACCCATAACTTCTTCATCATATGCTGTATTTGATAGTGGATACAAGTATACCTATGATAGGTTTAACAATACATTCCGTTATATCCCTCTAAATGGTGATATTGCTGGATTGTGTGCCAGGACGGATATTAACGCATTCCCTTGGTTCTCACCAGCAGGTACTGCACGAGGTGCAATTCTTAATGCTGTGAAATTAGCATATAATCCTGCTAAAGAACAAAGAGATCGTCTTTATTCTGCACGTATTAATCCGGTAATTTTCTCACCTGGTGCTGGAATTATCCTTTATGGTGATAAGACTGCATTTGCTAAGGCATCTGCATTTGATCGTATTAATGTTCGTAGATTATTCCTCTTCCTTGAAGATGCAATTTCTGCCGCAGCAAAAGATCAACTCTTTGAATTCAATGATGAAATTACAAGAACAAACTTTGTGAACATCGTTGAACCTTTCCTACGTGATGTTCAGGCAAAACGAGGAATTACTGATTATGTTGTTATTTGTGATGAAACAAATAACACCGGTGCTGTAATTGACGCAAATGAGTTTATTGCAGATATATACATTAAGCCTGCAAGGTCAATCAACTTCATTGGTCTTAATTTCATCGCCACTAGAACTGGCGTTGCATTTGAAGAAGTAATAGGTAACGTTTAATTAATTAAGAGGTCCACAAACAATGCCAAGTAGAGTTCAACAGAACAGTATTCCACTAAGGAAAATCAGTGACTTTAAAAGTAAGTTAACTGGTGGTGGAGCTAGGCCGAATCTTTTTGAGGTTGAGTTAGCGTTTCCTACAGCAGTTGCCGTTCAAAATGATACCTTGCAAAAATCAAGGTTTTTAGTTAAGGCAGCAGCACTTCCTGCATCTACAATTGCCCCAGTTGAAGTTCCATTCAGAGGTCGTATTTTAAAAATCGCCGGAGATAGAACATTCGAAACATGGACAATTACAGTTCTTAATGATGTTGATTTTGTAATTCGTTCTGCTTTTGAAAAGTGGATGAATGTCATCAACAGCATGGAAGATGCTACAGGAATTCAAAATCCTGATGAGTATCAGAAAGATGCTATGGTTCATCAGTTAGATCGTGATGGTGGTATTCTAAGGTCGTATAAGTTTTGGGATATTTTTCCAACAAATCTATCTACGATTGATCTGAATTATGAAACTACGGATACTTTAGAAGAGTTTACTGTAGAAATGCAAGTTCAGTGGTGGGAAGCCTATAAAGGTACTTCTCCTGCGGCTGGCGGTGAAGATATCAGATAAATAGTGCTATAATAGTAATAAACATGGATTTATAATATGGCCAGGTTATTTGGTTTTTCAATTGAAAAGGAAAAACAAAATCCTAATGTAGTATCCCCCGTTCCTCAGAATAATGAGGACGGGGTTGATAATTACATCAGTAGTGGATTTTATGGATCTTATGTAGACATTGAAGGTGTTTATAGAACTGAATATGATCTCATAAGAAGATATCGTGAAATGGCATTGCATCCAGAATGTGATGGTGCTGTTGAAGATATTATAAATGAAGCAATTGTAAGTGATCTTTATGATACTCCAATTGAGATTGAACTTTCTAATTTAAACGCAAGTGATAAGTTAAAAAAAGCAATTAGAGACGAGTTTAGAAATATTAAAGATATCATGGATTTTGATAAAAAATCGCATGAAATACTTAGAAATTGGTATGTTGATGGTAGATTATACTATTTGAAGGTAATTGATATTAAAAAACCCGAAGATGGGATAAAGGATTTAAGATATATTGATCCCATGAAAATGAGATTTGTTCGTCAAGAAAAGAAGATGAGCAAAGCAGATATCATGAATGTGAAGATGAATAGTGAGAAGGATGATACAAAAATTGTAGCTCCTGAAATTGAAGAGTATTTTGTATATACCCCTAAATCCAATTACCCCTCAGGAATGGTGAGTGGTAGTGGTGGAAATAAAGGTGTAAAAATTGCAAAGGATTCAATTACCTATGTAACCTCTGGTTTGGTTGATAGGAATAAGGGCATTGTTCTCTCATATTTGCAGAAAGCAATTAAGGCACTTAATCAGTTAAGAATGATTGAGGACAGTCTTGTAATTTATAGACTATCAAGAGCACCAGAAAGAAGAATTTTTTATATTGATGTTGGTAATCTTCCTAAAGTAAAAGCAGAACAATACCTCAGAGAGGTAATGAATCGTTATAGGAATAAACTGGTATATGATGCTAATACGGGTGAAGTTAGAGATGATCGCAAGTTCATGTCTATGATGGAGGATTTCTGGTTACCTCGTAGAGAAGGTGGTAGAGGAACCGAAATCACAACACTTCCTGGTGGACAGAATCTGGGAGAACTGGCCGATATTGAGTATTTCCAGAAGAAACTTTATAGAGCGTTAGCAGTTCCCGAATCTAGAATTGCATCTGATGGTGGATTTAATTTAGGACGTTCATCAGAGATATTGAGAGATGAACTTAAGTTCTCTAAATTTGTAGGACGTTTAAGAAAGCGTTTTGCTCATATGTTCACCGATATGCTCAAGACTCAATTGATTCTGAAGAATATCGTTACTCCTGAAGATTGGGAATCATTAAGTGAACATATTCAATATGATTTTGTATATGATAATCAGTTTGCTGAATTAAAAGAAACTGAACTTATGGAAGGAAGACTTGGAACTCTGGCATCTATAGAACCTTATATTGGAAAGTATTATTCACAAGAATGGGTTCGTAAGAATGTACTTCGTCAGACTGATGGGGAAATCATTGAGCAAGATGAGCAGATAGAAAAAGAAATAAAAGATGGGATTATTCCTGATCCTTCTTCCATCGATCCTATAACTGGTGAACCATTACCAGCAGAAGGTGAAATGGGTACTATGGGTGATATTCCATTGGAACCTGAAGTAGATGATGCGGTTACTAATGCACAATTACAAAAAGACACCAAGAAAGCAGAGATATAAATAAAGAATAGGATTATATTAAATTTTCATGGAAGAAATTGTAAAGTTGATAGCCACTGATTCTGCGGCAGCAGATATTAGTGATAAAATGAAGGATATGTTGTATACAAAAGCAGCAGAAAAAATTGATGCTCGTAAACCACAAATAGCTCTTTCTATGTTTGATACACGTACACTCGATACAGACACAAGCGAGGATCAAGAATAATGGCAAACATTACCCAGGTATTAGGTACTCAAGCAGCATTACCTACATCTACTGGTGCTGCCAGTAGTATTAGTGAAGCACCTGTAGTTCGTCTTTATAATTCCCATGCAAGTACTGCTTATCTTGTAACTGTTGTAGAAACTCAGGGTGGTGATACTGTTGGGTCATTTACAATGCCAGCAGGTTCTGTTGAATATTTACGGAAAAAGTACGCTCAATGTATTTTTGCAGAAAACGCCGCTATATTAGGTGCCAAAGTAGGATTTACCAATTAAGAAAATGAAACTCATTACAGAAGAAATTTCAAGTGTTAAATTTATTACCGAAGGAAAAGGTAAAACTAAAAAATGCTATATTGAAGGGGTTTTCCTACAAGGAAATCTAAAGAATCGTAATGGGAGAATGTATCCTGTCAATACTCTTGCAAAAGAAGTTGGTAGATATAATGAATCTTTTATTAAAAAAGGTCGTGCCGTTGGTGAGTTGGGACATCCTGATGGACCCACTGTAAATTTAGATAGAGTTTCTCATAAAATTACTTCTCTGAGACAAGAAGGTAATAATTTTGTTGGTAGGGCACAAATTCTTAGTACTCCTATGGGTAAGATTGCATCTTCACTTATTGAAGAAGGTGTTACGTTAGGAGTTTCTTCTCGTGGTATTGGAACATTAAAAGAAGATCGTGATGGTCTTAAGGTTGTTGGTGAAGATTTTCAGTTAGCGACTGCTGCTGATATCGTTGCTGATCCTTCTGCACCTGATGCTTTTGTTAATGGAATCATGGAAGGAAAAGAATGGGTTTGGGAAGGAGGAATTCTTCGTGAACATTTTATTGATGAGACCAAAAAGAGAATTAATACTCTAGTTGGTCAAAAAGCACTTGAAGAACACAAGTTAAATCTATTCAACGATTTTCTCTTAAATCTTTAAGTTCTATAAATAAATACAGATTAATTTAAATATCTAAAAATGTCCGTTGGTAACGAATTACAAGAAATGGAAAACGTAGTAAACAAAAACGCTGCGCCTGCTGAACCAATGCACAAGGGCCCTCAAGAGACCACTCCTGGTAGTGCAACTCCCGGCCAAGGTGCTATTGAGGATTTAGGCGGCCCGACTCCAGAGAACTATAAGGTTGATAACGATTCAGCTAAATTAAAGACTCCTGGAAAAACCCTCAAGCAAGTCAGAGATGTCGTTAACAAAAACGCAGTACCTGGCGATCAAGCAATGCCTACTTTGAAAAAAGAGGAAGAAGAAAGACCTGAAGATCAGGTTGTTTCTGAAGAGGAGAACACCGACGAGGAAATCGTTGCCGAAGAACCTGCTAACGGAGAAGATGTAGTTTCCGAAGAGGAAACTGTTGTCAATAAGATTGATGTTGAGGAAGATCTCAATGCTCTTATTGCTGGCGAAGAACTTTCCGAAGAGTTCCAAGAAAAGGCACGGACAATTTTTGAAGCTGCAATTACATCTAAGGTTGCAGAACTCAAAGAAGAACTTGCTAAAGAGTATGAAACCTCTTTAACAGAAGAAATTGTGTCCATTAAAGAACAACTTGAAGATAGGACTGATGCTTATCTTGAGTATGTTGCTGATGAGTGGCTGGAAGAGAATGCTCTCGCAGTAGAACATGGACTTAAAACAGAAATGACTGAATCATTCCTTACTGGAATGAAAGGTCTATTTGAAGATCATTATGTAACTATCCCTGAAGAAAAATATGATGTACTCAATAGTATGGTAGAAAAACTTGATGAAATGGAGTTAAAACTCAATGAACAGATCGACAAAAATGTCGCTCTTAATAAGAGATTGTCCGAATCGGTTGCTGATGTAATTCAATCAGATGTAGCTGAAGGTCTAGCACTTTCCCAAAAGGAAAAACTCGCTTCTCTTGCACAAAATGTTGAGTTTGTTAGTGAAGAAACCTATCGTGAGAAACTAGTAACGTTGAGAGAATCTTATTTTCCCACAAATACTAGTCAAAGAGATCACTCAGAAACCATTTCGGAAGGAACAGCCGAGGCACCTCAAGTCAATTCAGATTTGATGGAAAGCTACCTTCAGACTATGAACAGAGTCTCTAAAAACTCAAAATGATTTCTAGATTATAGAACAAACTAACTTAAAAATTTAAAGAGGAAAAAATCAAATGCAAGCGTTCAATGCTGAACACCTGCAGGAGAAGTGGGCACCACTCCTAGACCATGATGGTATGGGGGAGATCAAAGACAATCATCGTCGAATGGTCACCGCAGTTCTCCTGGAGAATCAAGAAAAAATTCTTAAAGAGGAATCCGAATTCCTTGGCGAAGCAGCACCTACCAACTCAACTGGTGCTAATGTCGCAAACTTCGATCCAGTGCTTATCAGCCTGATTCGTCGTGCAATGCCTAACTTGGTCGCTTATGACCTAGCTGGCGTTCAACCAATGAATGGTCCAACTGGACTTATCTTCGCAATGCGTTCTCGCTACAAGTCACAGACTGGTAACGAAGCATTCTACGATGAAGCAGACTCTGCATTCTCTGGTATCGGTACAAACTTTGCTGATCCATCCGGTTCAACAGGATATGTTGCTGGTGGTGGTGGAGTAAGCGTTGGTTTAGGTACAACTGCCCAAAGAGGTGGCGATCCTGGACTTCTCGATTCTGCTGGTACAGACGGTCAAGTCTACAACGTTGGTGAAGGTAACACAACTGCTTGGGCAGAAGCTCTAGGTAGTGATGGATCACCTCAGTTCAACGAAATGGCTTTCTCAATTGAGAAAGTAACGGTTACTGCTAAGTCACGTGCTTTAAAGGCAGAGTACAGTCTAGAACTTGCTCAAGACTTGAAAGCAATCCACGGATTGAATGCAGAGGCAGAACTTGCCAACATTCTTTCTACTGAGATTCTTGCAGAAATCAACAGGGAAGTTATTCGTACCATTTATAACGTTGCTAAGCCTGGTGCTCAGTCAAACGTTGCTACTGCCGGTACATTTGACCTTGACACTGACTCTAATGGTAGATGGTCAGTTGAGAAATTCAAGGGTCTAATTTTCCAGATGGAAAGAGACGCTAACGCCATCGCGCAGCTCACTCGTCGCGGGAAGGGCAATATGATCCTTTGCTCCGCAGACGTTGCTTCTGCTCTAACAATGGCTGGTGTACTTGACTACACTCCTGCTCTTAATGCTAACCTTAACGTTGATGATGCTGGCAATACCTTTGCTGGAACTCTTCAAGGTAAGTACAAGGTATACATTGACCCATATGCTGGTGGTCAGAACCAAGGACAATTTGGTGCACCTGCAACACTTGGTGGTCAATACTACGTTGTTGGTTATAAGGGTTCTTCACCTTATGACGCTGGACTGTTTTATTGTCCATATGTCCCTCTCCAAATGGTCAGGGCAGTGGGAGAGAATACTTTCCAACCAAAAATCGGGTTTAAGACTCGTTACGGAATCGTTGCTAATCCTTTCTCACAAGGTGCTACAACCACTAATCCTGGTGCTATCATCCGTAACTCCAACGTATACTATCGTCGCGTTAAAGTTGCAAATCTCATGTGATACAGAAGTTTATATACTTCAATCATTTACAAAGACTCTTCTTCGGAAGGGTCTTTTTTTTGTCTAAATAAATGTGTAAAGTTATATTACGACCTATGTTTTGCAAATTCTCTAAAATGACTCTAGAGGAACGTCGTGAAAAGAAACTAAAAATGTATAATTTCTTTGAAGAATCTCTAGAAGAAAGACTAGCTGGAATAAAGGCTGCTAAGGCAAAGTTGGAAGAGCAGATGGCAAAGGATACTCTATAAATAAAAAAGAAACCTATCGTGAACTAATGCCATATCATATTAAGAAAACTAGTATTCTTGGTTCTGCTGTTCCTAATAGTGGAGTAGAATATTATACTGGAAATAATATTTGGAATGATGATTATTCCAAAAGAAAAGTATATACCAATAAAGCAGATGCCGATGCTCAGGCAGCAACTACGGTTACTTACACTTTAGGAGATAAGACTATTACGTATCAACCTGATTGGTGGAAAAACTCAACAGTTGTAACTGAATAAATAAAAATAAAAGTAGTATTACCATGAAACCTACTCCTAAAGAGCATAAAGAGGCAGTTGACAGACATGCTAAAATAGTAAACCATCTAATTGAAGAAGGTTATGCTCAAGATGCAAAAGACGCTGATTCAATTATAATGGGTATGAGTGAAGAATGGTTCAACCTTATTATTGACTAATGAAAGATTTTGATAGATTTATAGAAGAGGCAGCTGCTAAAAGATGCCCTAATGGAGAATTTTATGATCTTGAAGGCAAAAAATGCCGGATAATTCCTCGTGGTTACCATATGGGTGGCAGAGGATATATTGAACCAGATGAGAATGGTAAAAAAAATGGCAACGGTAATGGCAATGGGTCCCATAACGGGAATGGAAATGGTAATGGCCATGGTGGCAATGGTAATGGTAGCAACGGCAACGGCGGCAGTGGCAATGGCGGTGGAGGCAACGGAGGTTAAAAATGGCTAGAAATCCATTAGAGAATCAAATAGCTAATAGAAATTTTCTATCTCCAATTGGATTTAAGTTTACTATTGCGAAGACACCTAAAGTTGACTTTTTCTGCAATTCTGCTAGAATACCGGAAGTTACTTTGGGTACTGCCATACAGCCCAGTTATTTGAAGGATATTGATGTTCCTGGTGATAAATTACAATTTGGTGATTTAACATTAAGATTTTTGGTTGATGAAGAACTTGTAAACTATATGGCTATTCATAATTGGATAACTGGTTTAGGATTTCCAGAAACCCCACAACAATATAAGGATGTGACCACGGATTCTAACCAGAACTCTTCAACTTATGGACAACAATCCACCACAGAAGCATTCAGTGATGCATCTCTTCATATTTTAAATAGTAATTATAGAACAGTTGCGATTGTTAAATTTCATGAAATGTTTCCAACATCATTAACGTCTTTAGATTTTACAGCAACCGATGCCGATATAAATTACTTTACGGCAGAAGCAACATTTAAATATACCATATACACTATCTTAGGACCCGATAATAGATCAGCCTTATGAATCTTGACCAAATTCAGGAGATGTGGCAGAAAGATTCTGTCATTGACCCTGATAATCTACATGATGAGTCGTTAAAAATACCTCAATTACACTCCAAGTATTATACGGTTTATAATACTATTACTTTATTGCGAGAAAAAGCAAGAGAGCAATATAGTAAAATAAGATTAGAAAGATATAATTTCTATACAGGAAAGGCAGAACCCGAAGTTTATGTAGAAGAACCATTTCCTTATAAGGTTAGGGAAAAAGATGCCATACAGAGGCATTTGGACGCTGATGAAAGATTAAATAAGATTGATATGAAGATTCGTTATTATGATACCACTTTAAAATTCCTTGAGGAGATTATTAAGAACGTATCTAATAGAACTTTTCAAATAAAAAATGCCATTGAATGGAATAGATTCCAAGCAGGTATGTGATAAATAATAAAAAAGTGCTAATATAGATGAAGTCAGTTAAGGATTTATTTTTAGAAAAAAGAGGAGATCCAGATTTCAGTGATGAGAAATCTCATGAACTTGTATGGAATCATGTTGTTGGTAGTTTGGATAAAGATGCTAAGTTAGGTAAGAAAGTAAGAAAAGCTATTCAAGATAAAGACTGGGATAGTGTAGAGAGAGAAGTAAATAATGCTGTAGAAAAGGCACAAAGTGATTCGGAGCATCCACTTCATTTTGATAATCAGGGGGATGATGGATTTACTGGTGGATCAAAGACAGATGATCATAAAGGTTCCTTTAACTCTAGAATAGAAAGAAGTAAGCACGGTGTTATTTCTATGCTAAAAAGCCGTCAAGGTAGTAGCATGGCTAGTAAAGGGTGGAAAGTAACTCAACAAGGTGGAGAACATCAACAATCTAAATCTGATTGGGGTGGAAATCCAAAAGGACAAGGAAGAACTGATTTAGTATATACTGATCCAGATAATCCAAAATCAGCACATCGTCAGAGTCAGAAGGATGTAAGGGGATCTCAGGCATACTCAGCAGGAGGAGATCAGTTTGCATCAACCGTAAAAGCAGGTGCTAGGGAAATAACTAAACCTAAATTTGATAAACCAAGAAAAGAAAGGGGAGAATCTGGAGAATCTGATAAAGATTATAAATCTCGTCTAACAAGAATTAAAACTGATGCTAGACAAGCAGGGAAGGAAAGGCAATTACAAATTGGAAGACAAGCAGAAAGAACTGGTAAATTAGTTGATGCTATGAAAGGTAGAGGTACCGAAGATAAACAGAGACTTAAAGGTTTAGCATCAAGAATGACGGGTAGAATAGAAAAACAGAATCCAGGTTTATCAAAAGCAGCAGGACAAGAAGCATTAACTGGTAAAGCACAGTTTGGTGGTAAAGTAGATAGTGTAATTACTACGGGTGATGAACGTTCTAGTGTAAAGAATCCAAGAGCAACAGCTGTAGGTGCTCCTAGACCTGCTCTTCCTAAAGGTAAAACTAGGGGTGGTAATGTAAAAGGTGATATAAAACCCGAACTAACTCAACGACCTCAGTCAACATTTGCTCAATTTCAGCAAGAAATATCAAAACGTGAAAAGGAAGGTAGATTACAACATCAAGCACAAAAAGAGAGAAATAAATTATTTCGAAAATAAGTACTAGAAAGGACAATAAATATCCATAGGTGATACTTATGGATTATGTCGCATTTGATTATATCAAAGAAGAATGAGGTGTATCTGCATGTCCAATCAGAACCTCATGTCTATTATGAACTAGCAGATCAGTTTACCTTTGAGGTTCCAGGTGCGAAGTTTTCACCAGCCTATAAAAATAAATATTGGGATGGAAAGATAAGATTATTTAATACTCAGAAAGAAGAAA
>Ga0098040_1000970_pt1 | contig 12946 bp, 15 predicted proteins | sample 7_EtaG_FD_75065 | JGI IMG/M metagenome (GOLD analysis project Ga0098040, IMG submission 75065) | Marine viral communities from the Subarctic Pacific Ocean - 7_ETSP_OMZ_AT15161 metaG | ecosystem: Environmental > Aquatic > Marine > Oceanic | place: Pacific Ocean | collected 2015-01-08
AGCCAAGTTATAATAGATCTGCTATGGCAGCAGATTTTTATTACGATGATATTTTAGACATTACGAAACCTAGACGACAAAAATGGTCAGGCGCAGAGATAACATCTTTTATTGATGATATCCATCAAACCTATGAGTTCGCTTCTCAATTAAATGTAAAAAGAGGAGTGAAAGATACCTACCGTGAGCTACTCACCGAGCTTATTAGAACTTATGGGCATTAATATTGCTGAAGATTTAGTAAATGAAACTCATCAGAGTCCTGAAGAAAAATTATGGCGTTATGTTTTAATTAATGCTTTTGAAGATGCCAGAATTATTCATTCAGATCGAAAGTCTTCTATTATAAAAATGGAAGCTCATAACTGGATTACGAAAGAAGAAGAAGATTTTATTAATATCTGTTGGTGGGCTGGTTGGGATCCGGAGCAGGTTAAAACTCAGTATTTAAAAGCAGTTCAAGAAAAGAAGATTACTTTTACCCAGAGACAGGTAAAATGGATTGAATATTACTTGAAATATTTGGTATTAAAAGATGAAAAAGATAAGGAAAAACGCATTAATTTAAGGAAAGCGATGTTATTGGCCCGAGATGCTGTCTTTAATTCGACCACGGCTCTAGTCACTTCAATTATTTGTCAGGCTTACAGTTGATCCGTGGTTCGTGAAGCGTTAAAATAGAACCATCATGAAATGTAAGAGTTGTAACCACGACTGTCACTGCAGCGGAACAGAACATATAGACGAGTATTTAGATATTTGTACTTGTAATAGTTGTGACTGTGATAAGGGTGCAGCTGAAGATAAAACTTACGAACATAATACATCAGAGTAAAGAATCACGGAACACGGCGCTAGTTTAGAATCATTCTAATCAAGTTAGACCCGGCAGCCTAAACTTCCGGATCTAACTATGAATAAAACTAACTACGGGAGGCCTGCCGTGGGCAGGTTGATAGTTAGAAAAAGGGTGGCTGGCTTCAAGTCTCCCATCCACCAGCCTATCAGGACTTATCCGAATAACTCCGTCGCCTGAATCCTATTTCAGTTATATCCTGTTTCCCAATACCTGTCACTTAGAAAAATAAAAAATAAAATCTTTTTTTGTAAGGACAATATTTCTAGGAAAGTAGGAAAAACACAGTAATATCAACACTTCTAGACGAAAATAACTAGGAAAAAACTAGGAAAAATTCCTATTTTTCAGGAAAAATCCGGAACTTTTCACTTAGAAATTGAAAAAATATTTTTCTTTTTTCTAGAAGTAGGGTATGTAGGAATATGGAATACAAATCGATTTCTCCGAATGTTATAGGGTGTTCGGATTTTCTACCAGCTGAATATTGTAATCAACTTTATGACGAACTAGAAGCCAACCAGCACCAGTTTGGTATACCCCATTGGCGTCACAAAGATGGAAATATGAAGGGAAAACAACAATACTGTCGAGCAACTGATTTCTGGAAAAGCTGGGATCATAATACCCATATTGATTTACCTGCTATCGAGGGATTAAGGGAATGGTTTATGCATGAGGGACTTTTTGCTTTTATACGTAATGATGATAATGACGTATTTAACTTCTTACATGAGAGAAGATTTGATCATAAAATCCACATAATTGCTTATAATGCTGAGCAATATTACAATTGGCATAAGGATAATGAGATGTTTACCTTTAATCTTAATATCTCTGAGCGTTGCCCTTTAAAGGGGGGTAGTCTACTAATCCAAGATAGTGGTACAATAGAAATACCGATGCAACATAATAGTTTGGTTTTATTTCCAGGCTATATTTCGCATGCAGTTAAACGATTAACAGGAAAGAAGCAACCTTTTATTAAACAAAGGTTTAGTATACAGTTTTGGTTAAGAATGAAATATGCCTAAAAAAAGAAATGAATTAAAAACAATAACGGAGCTTACTCAAAAACAAAAATCATTTGTTGATATTTTGGTACAGAATTGGGGTAAGATCTCTAAGACTGAAGCAGCTCGACAAGCTGGATATGTCTCAAAGAAAAAAGAAGGCCCGATGGAGACGGCTAGTAGGTTAACGAATCCTGCTTTGAATCCACATGTATGTAGATATATGGAGAAACGATTACAACAAGAGTTAGCAATTTACGAGAAAGACAAACTTAGGAGTTATAAAAACTTTGAAGAACTTCAAAAGTCTGCAGCTAATAAAGGACAGTACACTGCAGCAATTAATGCTGAATTTAGAAAAGGCCAAATGGCTGGTTTCTATGTAGATAAAAGAGAAGTTAAACACATAGGTTTGGAGGGCATGTCTCGTGAAGCGTTGGAAAAAAGATTGTCAGAGCTCGAACAAAAAATCGGGGAAAGCAAAGACATCATTAACATCACGCCAGAAAAAATTACTAAAACAGGGTGATTTTGGTTCTTTCATTCAGGTCTTAAATGAGGTACATAACTCTAATCTTGTTACTTCAGTGGGGGATGTAAATGTTAAGACACACTAATATTTTTGGAATTTCTCTTTCGGTTAATGAAATACCGGTTAAACCTAAATGGCTAAAGCTTATTAAGACATTAAAATATGAGCCCTATCCAGTTAATAATGAAATTAGAAATCTAGATGAAACTGGGTTGACTACTCTCAATAGAAATATTTTGGGCATCTCAGGTTTAAAAGATCTTAAAGCTGTCATTATGAAAAACTTAGAGGACGTAATGTACAATCAGCTTGGTGTTAAAAATAACTTTAAATTTTTTATTCAGCGTAGTTGGGTTAACAGACATCCCATAAAGAGTGGTGCACCCAAGCATTATCATTCTAATGCAGTTTATAGTGGCGTGTATTATCTACAGACTCCTCCACAATGTGGTAATTTAATTTTGCATGATCCATTCGAAAATGAAAGAGTTTTTAAATCTACAATTGGTATATTATTTGATAAGGCAAATGAAAGTAATTCTCCAACAATAAACTTTCCACAAAAAGAGGGAACATTGATTTTCTTTCCTGCCTTTCTTAAACATTCTGTTCAACAAAATTTGGCTGCTGATGATAGACTGTCCATCGCGTTTGATGTGTGGGTTAAAGGTCAATGGTCGGATGGTTTTATGTGTTACGAGATTAAATGAAAAAGAAATTTGTAAATAAACGGGCTAAAAGAGAAATAGATAAGTATCCTATGGTTGAAGTACATTGGGTGGATATTACGTCTGATTCAGGTTGGCAATCCATTGAGTCTTTTAAGAATGCTAAGCTGGCTCCCTGTGTGACTAAAGGTCATTTAGTTTCTCAGTCTAAGGGCTTAACTAGAATTTTTGGGGACTATGCGTTAAAGAATGAAAAGTCTGGGGAGATTGATGAGATTGGAAACGCTACCCTTATTCCAAATTGTGTGATATCTAAAATTAAAAAGATATGAAAGTGCATAGTAGTACGATTCATGAAATATTTAAAAGTTATTTAGTTACTAATAAGGTTGAATCAAAAAACGCAGCTAGATATGCGTTAAATTTAAAAAAACAAGGGATTCAAGAAATTATTTCTGCTATTGGGGGATGGCAAAGTGAGACACATTACAAACCCGTTGCGTCTGTGAAGCCTGTGTTTGAATCTATTGATGAAGATGCTAAGTCCCTGCAGCGTCTCCTTCATCTCAAAAAATCTCCTTATCTTTTGGCTTATTGGTTTAATGTTAATGGTAAAGGACATATGAATAAACCTCATAATCATATGTTATTTGACAATCATAGAATTATATTTTCAGGTGTTTACTATATTCAAGCAACAGAGCAACAGGGAAGAACTATTTTTGAAAATCCAAATGTTTTAGGTGCTCTGCTCTATAAAAATGAAGTCACTAAGCACAATGCATTAAATTCTGGTCAATGGATATATACTCCTCAAAATGGTGTGTATCTTTTGTTTGGGTCTGATACTACTCATTATGTGGAACCTAACTTGACTGATAAACCTCGAATAACAATGTCTTTTAATTATGGATTTAGAAATAACTTGACTTAAATCAGATGGCAAAAAATCGCGAGAGTAAATTATGGTTGAGACTTAAAAAAGTTTTTAAAGATGGTCAAATATTTCGCGTAGAATCTAATACTATTAATGGTATTCCTGATGTTTATGGAATTAAAAATGGAAAATCTTTTTGGTGTGAATTGAAATCAAATGATCGCAAGAATTATAACTTATCTAAGTTTCAGATCAATTGGCATTTAGATCATAATGCAGCGGGTGGTCACGCATTTATCTTGGTTAAGACCCTCTTGCAGAGAGGTCTTAAACTTCTCGAGATCCGTGATTCGAGAACCTTGACTCTTCTCGCAGAGGGAGAGGACACTGAGGCTACGCTACGTCTCCTCGTTTCACGCATGTTACGCTCAGGCCTCTAGGCTCCCGAGCCCTGGGAAGCTGCAGGTTCTGCCTCCGGCAGAACCTCGTGCGCCGTTCCTCGTCCCCCGTCTCGTTCCACGCTTACGTTTAAGGCCAAGATCCCGGAGCTCTGGGAAGGACTCAGGATGCAGCATGCTGCCTCGTTGAAGCTCCTCCGTTTTACGCTACGTTCTACGTTAAGAACAGCTGACCCGGCGAGTCTTCTGGGCTGGGGGCTCAGGAGAGCCGTGCGCTTGACTGCAGCCTGTTTGTTAGGTATGACAAGGTTGCGTGAGGCGTGTAATCATTTCCTTTCGACACGCCTCGCGCCTTTCTACGCCCGTATCTCGTTTCTCGCACCAAGCTTGTACCATCTTCCGGAGATCCTCTGGGAAGCAGCGTGGTGGGCGTGGCTTCTGTGTATTCACGCTACGTTTAGGTTGGAAACAGGTTGAAGTTTCCGTGTTTTAAGCATCAGGATCTGGACTCCTGTGCAGCAGGAAGCTCTCGTGAAAATTAATTCATTTGACAATCCCATCTGGGTGGGATAAAGTCGACCTTGAGGCCAAAGAGCAAACTGGGCAGCAGATTTGAGGGCTGCATAATCCTGTATTCTTTGGCCTCTAGAAGTGAAAGGACTTTATGAAAAAGAAAAATCTGAAAAGAAAGAAACAGCCATCCGTTGACACGATGGCCAAGAACAATATCGTTGCATTCTTACATTGCAAGAAGTGCCTCGACTCATTACCTGATAACACGAGCCCAAGAGAATACGCAGCCATTGAAGTGGGCTGGACTCAATGGGGGTTTCAAGCCTGGTGCACGCGACATGAGGCTAACATGTTACATGTTGATTTCGAGGGCCGGAAACATCCTGCAGTGACCTCGCGACTGGGGAGGCAGCACTGATGAAAATTAAAGAATGGTTATACAAACAAGAGGGAGACGATATCTTCCTCATCAAAGACGTCGCCGAACACGGCTGCTCAGGAGGCGTGGGTGGCCTGATCTATTACCGCGAGACGGTAAAGTTCCATGATGATCACGAGGAAGAGATTTGGAACCTGCTGTATGAGCACGCCCGGGACGAAGGCCTCAAGCTTATGGATTTAGTTGCTCGGATCGCGAAGGATGCCGGCAGCATTACGCAGCTGAAGAACCAGCTGGCATGGTATGCCGTTGAGGTCAGAGCTCAGGAGATCCTGGCAGATCGGAGTGCCGCATGAGCTTCCTCACGCTCAGCGTCCTGTTTGTTGGAAGTCTTCTCTGGAAGCCGAACGCTACGTTGCTCACCCTTCTGGTCATAATAATGATTTTGTAAGTCCCCGCTGCAGACTGCCGGGCACGTTACGTTATTGTCACCCAAGCTACGCCACGCCGTTTATTAAGTTTCGCACGGGAAGCGGCGTCAGTCAGGAGTGCTGGGGGCTGCGTGGCAGGTGGGGGTGGTGCCTGTGAACTAATTCCAAATTCCGTTTGACTTTAATTTATAATCTTATAAAGTTGGGAGTTGAAAGGAGTGTGAACATTATGGGTATGGACGTATATGGAAAAAATCCAAAACTAAAAAGTCCTAAACCAATCAGACCACTTAACTTTGATGACAAAGCTGAAGTAGAAACCTACTTCGAAGAAATGGCAAAGTTCGAAAAAGAAAACGTTGGCTTTTATTTTAGAAATAACGTTTGGTGGTGGCGTCCTCTTGCTGACTACGTGATACGTTTCACGAAAGTCACGGACGGAAAAGGTTGGGACGAGAATAGTGGACACGGGGCGACAGACGAAGAAGCAACACAAATTGCAAAGCAGTTGTTTCATCTTATTAAATCTGGACACACCAAAGAATATGCAGACCGTTATGAGAAAGAACGTAAGCAAATGGAAATGCATAATAAAAAAATCTCTAAAGAGATTGAAGCGTGGCAGAAGAAACATAAGCTGAAAGATATTGCACCTCGTGATTATCCTAAACATCACTACGAGACGTGGAATACAATGCGAGACAAAGAACAATTTGCTTCGCATTATCCGTTTAGCGTGGCAAACGTTAAAGAGTTCGCTCGGTTTTGTGAGCAAAGTGGTGGGTTTGAGATTTGTTGATTAATGCCAACACGTGCAACGGCAACACCGTTGCACGTTCCTCGTTCACAAAGAGATGATTAGAAGAAAGTTCAGAGACAACAGCAACACGCTGGTTGGTGCTTCTCGTCCCCAATTTAAGAGAAGCAAAGGAGAATTGCCAAGAGAGTTCAGGATAGTATCAGGCAACAGCTTTAGAAAATCAATCAATCTTTATTGGATAAAGAGAAAGTATGATAAGAAGAAATATAAAAAATAGTTTCTCGTTCCTCGTTCTTCGTTGTTTTACGCTACGTTGGGTTGGGTTGCAGCTCTACGCAGCCGAAGTTCAAGTTACCAAGCTTCCGTGCCTGAGAATAAATGAGTTTCATTGTTTATATATCTCCAATTATATTAATTTATATATTGTGGGTTGCAGAAGTTATTAGTTTTTAATCCTTGCTAAATTCGTGGGATATGATACGAATTAGATACTTACACTAATGTAAGTAGAAAGGGAAAAAAGCAAATGACCAATGCAACAAAGCAAATCGTCAAAGCAGATATTTCCAAAAAAGTAAAAGTTGGTATTAAAGAAAAAGAAGTAATACTCAACTATGGAATAATAAAAACTGATAGACGAGAAAAAGGTAAATTGGAAGTGCAGTTAAAAAATGAAATACTTCCATACTTTGAAAAAACAAATGCTCATATATTAGCTGGTGTTAAACACAATGGTATAGTGTATGAGGGTTTTGCTCAAAGGATAAAAAAGACATCTAAACGTTTTGATGTTAGTGCATTTAAGGTAGCATATCCTAAAATCTATATGAAGTTTTTAGTTGAGATGCCTACACTTGAAATCAAGGTTGATTATAAAGTGGTAAGTAATGACCAATAGTTTAATTACTTTAGCTAAATCTAATCTAACTCGTGCTAACTCAAATGAAGTTGATGTTGCAACTGATAAACCATTAGTAGAGAAGAAGATAAACTATCAACTGTTATATAAACAAGTTGAGAGTGCTATTGAAGAAATACTTCTTGAATATCCTAATGACCCAGTTGTTGAGAAGTTAAAGGTTAAAGTAATTAACAACTTAAAACCTTTAATCAATCAAATAGTTGGCGAATAATAAATAACATAAGGCAAGGCGATTAACATCGCCTTGCCTTTTTCTTTACGTAAATACTACACAATCACAATAGAATCCTTCACAGGCAGCTCACAGCAGCTCACCATCGCAGGTCGTCACCAATCCATAGAGGTACCAAGATGTAGATAGACATAAGTTAATAACTACTATATGTTGTGGTGACGTTCTAGTGTAAGTTGTATTTCGGACGGGCTGGATTTAAGCAAGAAATAGACACGCAGTATGGTATAAAACAATATGGGACTCCTACTAAAAAATTTTTTAAAATTTTAAAACAATATGAATAAGACTGACCTTTTATCTTTAGATCAATTACGGGATAGAGTAGAGAAAACTTGGATTGAACATATTAAGTTATGCCAAGATAATTTTTTATATTTTGTAAAAAATGTATGGCCTGAATTTATTTATAGAAAAACAAAAGATAAAACAAAGTGGGGACATCATCAAATTATAGCTAATGAGTTTACTTCTATTTCTAGAGATAGAGCAAAACGTTTAATTGTAAATATGCCCCCGCGTCATACAAAATCTGAATTTGCTTCTGTTTATTTTCCAGCTTGGCTTATGGGACGAAATCCTAAGATGAAGTTAATGCAGGTTTCTCACAATACAGAATTAGCAACTAGGTTTGGTAGTAAGGTTAGAAACTTATTAGATACTCCTGAATACAAACAAATCTTCGGAGATGTTCGATTAAGAGAAGATGCAAAAGCAAAAGGAAAATGGGAAACCAATTATGGCGGAGAATATTTTGCAGCTGGTGTTGGTGGAGCAATCACGGGTCGTGGTGCGGACTTGTTGATTATTGATGATCCACACACGGAACAAGATTCTTGGTCAGAGAACGCAATGGAACGAGCTTATGAATGGTATACTAGCGGCCCAAGACAGCGTTTACAACCCGGCGGATCCATCGTTTTAGTGATGACCAGATGGGCGGAAGATGATCTAACAGGACGTCTATTACGTATGCAGTCAGAACCCAAAGCAGACAAATGGAAACAAATATCATTCCCAGCAATATTACCATCAGGTTCCCCGGTATGGCCTGAATACTGGTCTTTAGATGAGTTAGAAAAGGTGAAGGCTTCAATTTCAATCCGTAACTGGTCGGCTCAATATATGCAAGAACCCACTTCTGAAGAAGGAGCAATCCTTAAACGAGATTGGTGGCGTCCTTGGAAATATGCCATACCTAAACTTAAACATGTTATTCAATCTTATGATACAGCATTTTCGAAAAAAGAAACAGCAGATTATTCAGCTATTACAAGTTGGGCTGTTTTTCAACCTGATGAGAATCAACCTGATGCTTTACTCCTATTAGATGCTATGAGAGGAAAATGGGATTTTCCTGAATTAAAAGCTATTGCTTTAGAACAATATAGATACTGGCAACCAGAGTCCGTGATTATTGAAGCAAAAGCCACGGGTCAGCCCCTTTTACAAGAGTTTAGACGAATGGGAATTCCAGTTATTGATTTTGTTCCTAGTAAAGGAAAAGATAAACATTCACGGGTAAATGCAGTATCCCCGGTGTTTGAATCGGGTCAGGTTTGGTATCCAGCAAATGCTCGGTTTGCTCAAGAAGTGATTGAAGAATGTGCTGCTTTTCCTCATGGAGAATATGATGACTATGTAGATAGTACAACCCAAGCTGTGTTAAGATATCGACAAGGATATTTTGTTTCGACCTATACGGATGAAGACGAAATTAAAGAAGCACAGGCAAACAAAAAATTTGTTTATTATTAGGAGAACACATGTCAATATTTAAATTTGGACTTCCCGTTTTAAATATGGTCTTTAAAAAGGCTAGAGTAGGGAAAAGAGCTCAAAAGATATTTGAAAATCTTTATAAAGAAAATCAAGCAGCCGGCTTGAGCAGAAATTCAGCTTACACCTCAGCTAGAAAAGAATTAATTGATAAATATAAACTAAAAGTAAATCTTAAAGGCCAAGTTACAAATCGTAGCGAAGGGGGAGAAATTGTCATCGGTAAAAACGTAGACAAGGATTTACTATAATGGCTAATAAAAATTTAGAAGAGGCTATTGAACAATATAAGGTTGGTAAGTCTAAAGATGGCATTCTTACTAAACCTCGTAAAGATCACTCTTGGGTACCGGGAGCCGCGGTCACTGTAGGAGGTATCGCGGGGGTTGGGTATTTACTCAAAAAAAGATTTCCTTTTTTAAACTTAGTTCCTGAATTAACAAAAACACCTTTAGGGAAAAGTAAAGCTTTGGTTCCTCCTCCACGGATCACGGAACCTAAAGTCATCGACAAAGTAGATGAAATTATTAAATCAGGTAAAACAGAAACCTTTAATGCTATGCAAACGGTTGAGAAACTTCCCCCGGTTAATGTTAAAAGTGCTAGTAATATTTTTTCAGCTAAAGCGGCAGCTACTCCTTTAACTCAAGGATCTGGAAAAGGAAGATTTGGATCAGCCCTCTACGATTTTATTGCAACCCATCCTTCTAAAAAACCTTTATCGGCACAACAATGGATTAATGAATTTGCCAATCATAATCGAATGGCGACACTAAGATCCACAGCACCGGGTTTTGAAAAAGTTAAAATGAGAATTGATCGAGAAGAATTATTTGATGCTAATATTGCAAATTTTAATAAAAGCAATGAATTAGTAGGAGGTTATCTTTTTAATGCAAGAAAAATGAATATTCCTGTATCTAAAGAAGATTTATTAACCAAAGTTGTTAAATCCCCTGCGGTTAATTTTAAAGTCATTAGATTTGAAGATACCGTACAAGCCGGTAAAGAGATGGCACCGGTCATTACATCAACGTTAAACCAAATTAAAAATGCCAAAGCTAATGTTGCAAAATTAGTTAATGAACCTGGAATAGCTAACATTGATGATACTTTAGGTCAGATTACAGATGATTTATTAACTGTATCAAAAAGTTTTAATCGTCCTAACGTATCAATAGGTAAACAGCAGGAACAACTTAAAAATTTAGAAGAAAGTCTGACAGATTTATTACATACCAGTACACAATTTAAAAATGCCTTTAGTGCAAAAAATAAAGCGATTCCTGTGCCAGCTTTTATAGATACCACTGCACTCAATCTTCAAAAACAAAAGGTAACAGATTATTTAAGACAAGTTAATCGAATCAAAAAAAGTGAGAGAACCACTCGATACGGAGATCGTATGGAATATCGAACGCATGGAGATGAGCGTTATATTGAAGATCTTATTGTTTATCCAAAAAGTATGCCTTGGGGTAAAAATATCTCACCTTCTCACTATGAACGAGTAGGTAACAAAGAAATTAATAACCAAATTTATCATGTACGTTATGGACAACGAACAACTGACGGGGGTGAAAAAGTTTTTATGATTCATGAAGGACAAGCGGACTATGCTCAAAGCGCCATGAGAGCGATTCGAAGCAATAGAAAACAAACGCAAGGCATTACAGAACCTAATGAACGTTTTAATCCTTTCAATCGAGAAGGAGAATTTTTACAAGCCAATATTAGTTTAAGAACGCTAAGAGAACAAATGAATGCACTTACGAATAAAGGTCTTAAAATGACAGAAAAGGATTTTAGAAAATTAAATGAATTAAGACGAGTCTATGGAGATATTAAAATGAACACCATTAATAGTATTAACTTAGCGACTAAAAGAGCAGCGAGTCACTCGGATGAGATAGGGTATCTTCCTATGATTCAAAGAGATCAATGGGGAGACCATATGATTAAACATGTGGCTAAAACCGGAGCAGAAAGTAATGTCCAATGGGTAGCTATTAATCCTGTAGAAAAATTACACGGCTTAAAGCGTGAAGTTAAACTTGGAGATTTAGAATTTTATGGTACAGCTAAAGGAAAGGCGGGTATTCCCGGCTTACTTTTAAAAGGGAAACAAACTAATGTTAAACAAACCGCTGTTTTACCTCAAAGAATGATAGATCTAGCCAAACAATATAATTCCGAAGCTAAAACAATTAGAATTTCCTTGTCAGATCCTAACAAACCTTATAAAGTTATTGAAACAAGAAAAGGAAAACCTGAATTGAATATAAAAGGATCTAAAGAGCATGTAGCTGCATTTGAGACCCAGGCTGAAGCCGAGGCTTTTGCAGCATCGACGCAAACTGTGAAATATATTCCAAAAGATGACGTTCGAAATTATTATGAAGTATTTGCTTTAAAAATCACTCCAGAAATGTTAGGACAACCTTTCAAATTATACAAAAAAGAGGGTGGTCTAGTAGTTAACCTTTTTAAATGGTAAGATAGGGCTTCGAAAGAACTTATATATAAGGAGAAAAACATGAGTCTAAGAAAAACATTAAAAAAAGTTGGTAAAGCGGCAGCTATTGCAGGTGTGGCTTACGGTGCTTCTAAAATGTTAGGCGCAGGTGCAGCAGGGAAAACATCCAAGTTAAAGAGATATACTGGTTGGAAAATTCCTAGCAAACCTGGAGAAAAAATTACTTTTCCTTCTGGAACTAAAGTTGCAGAAAATATTGCAAAATGGGACAAAGGCTTAAGTAAAATCGCTAAGCAAGGAGGAGTATCTCAAGAAGGTGCTGATGTTTGGAAAAAGAAGGAGCCTTGGTACAAATTTTGGAACAAGGGTGGATCTATCAAAGCTAAACAAGGTATCTACGCTCACGAAGATGAATCTATTGGAATGAGACTTGGTAAGAAAAAAACCAAGCATGATAAAAAAGTTGCAAGAGATGAATCTTATGGAGATTGGGGTAAAAGAAGCAAAGACTGGAAGAAAAAAGATGTTAAGAAAGCTTCCGGTGGTGCATTTATTAAAACTAAATTAAACGGCACTTTGCGTACTGAAACCTACTAATTTAGAAATAGAAAAAATAACATGGCTGATGTTGAGAGACAAACTGAAATCGTGGAAGAAAAAGGCCCTACGACAGAAGAAGAAGTTGCTGTTGAAGTGGAAAAAGCTAGTGAGGAGCCTGTTGAAGAAGCTCCACAACAAGCAGTAGACTTTTACGAAAACATTGCAGAGAATTTAGATGAACGTGTTTTACAACGTTTGTCCTCAACATTAGTTACAGAATTTAAAAAAGATAAAATTACCAGAAAAGATTGGGAGCAGGGATATACTATAGGCTTAGATCTTTTAGGACTTAAACAAACCGTATTAACAAGACCATTCAAAGGGTCAGCTAATGTAACTCACCCTTTATTAGCAGAAGCAGTTACACAATTTCAAGCACAAGCATATAAAGAATTATTACCGCCTGATGGGCCTGTAAAATGTAAAGTAGTTGGAGATGAAACCGACGCGAAAACTAATCAAGCAGAACGGGTGCAAGCTTTTATGAATTATATGATCACGGAGAAAATG
>Ga0098040_1000978_pt1 | contig 12911 bp, 6 predicted proteins | sample 7_EtaG_FD_75065 | JGI IMG/M metagenome (GOLD analysis project Ga0098040, IMG submission 75065) | Marine viral communities from the Subarctic Pacific Ocean - 7_ETSP_OMZ_AT15161 metaG | ecosystem: Environmental > Aquatic > Marine > Oceanic | place: Pacific Ocean | collected 2015-01-08
TGAGACTCTTGCTCACTACGATTTGAGGGGAGAAATCTCTCGTAAGATCGGCTACGCACTAGCCGAAAACTATGACCGCCGGATCTTCCGTGCGATCACAAAGGCTGCTAGACAGCCAGCACCGGTCTCTATGGCTAACTTCGTAGAACCAGGTGGTAGTATTGTTAAGGTTGGAGCTGCTAACAGCACCGCCGCAACTGATGCTTATGATTCAACTAAGCTAGTACAAGCCTTCTTCGAGGCAGCTGCTATCCTAGATGAAAAAGGTGTTAGTGGTGACGGACGTGTTGCAGTATTGAACCCAAGACAGTACTACGAATTGATAAGAAATTGTGCAACTAACAACCTTATCAACCGTGACGAAACAGGTAATGCCTTACAATCTGGTAATGGTATTCTTGACATTGCAGGCATCAAGATCTACAAGTCAATGAACATCCCATTCCTGGGTGACTATGGTGTTAACCTAGCTAACCTCCCATCTGGTGCTGTATCTAATATCAACGAAGCCGCTTCTAAAGGTAGCTTTATTGGTGAAGATATGGATGACCAAGACGCTGCTACGACTCCTAGTGGACAGAAGACCGTTAACAACTACGGTACTGCTGCTAAGTTTGGTGGATCCTGTGGCTTGATCTTCCAGAAGGAAGCTGCTGGTGTGGTTGAAGCAATCGGACCTCAAGTACAAGTAACTTCAGGTGACGTATCCGTGGTTTACCAAGGCGACGTTATTCTTGGACGCTTGGCTATGGGTGCTGACTTCTTGAACCCTGCTGCTGCTGTTGAACTTGTTGCCGGAATCGATGTATCCGCTAACTGGAACAACACTGCTGTTTCTAACGCAAGCTTCACATAAGCTTACTATATTAACCAACTTAAAGGGGGGGAGTCTTCGGGCTCCCTTTTTTTTATTCACAAATATTTATACCTATGGCTACCACAACTGACACCGATACCGAACTATCCGCCGTGAATTCAATACTGGGAGCTATCGGACAGTCACCTATCACAACTCTCAACTATGAAAACCCAGAAATCTCTTTCATTTATAACATTTTAACTGAAGTTAACAAGGATGTACAAAATGAAGGTTGGCATTTTAATACCGAATATCATGTTAAGACAACACCTGACGGGAATGGTAATATATCCTTACCAGTTAATACGTTACGATATGATCAGCATTCCGATTACGTCAATCAGACACAAGATCTTGTTGTTAGGGATGGAAAACTTTATGATTTGGTCGACCATACTAACGTATTTACGGGAGATCTTTATTTAGACTTAGTTACTTTATATGCATTCGGAGATCTACCTAATGTATTTCAAAGATATATAACATACAGAGCGGCTGTAAGAGCTGCAACTCAATTAGTATCCAACCCTTCACTAGTTCAACTTCTACAAACACAAGAAGCAACATCACGTGCTAATTGCATAGAATATGAAACGTCTTTAGGAGATCATAATTATATAGGCCTTGCACATCAAACTGCCTATAGATCTTATAAACCTTATATGGTACTACAACGCTGATGGCTAGTATTACACAAACAATACCTACTTATAATGGAGGTATATCACAACAGCCTGATGAACTTAAAGTTCCCGGGCAACTTAGAGTAGCAAAAAATGTATTACCTGATGTTACTTTAGGTTTAACTAAACGACCTGGAAGCAGATTAATTAAGTCTCTTAGTGATGATGGCACTGCTGCTAATAATTCAGTAACTAATGGTAAATGGTTTCATTACTATAGAGACGAAGATGAACAATATATAGGTCAAATTGCTAGAGATGGTACTGTTAAGGTATGGGGTTGTAATGATGGATTACCTCGGACTGTTACTTATAATGCTACTGCTACTCAAGCTGCACTAAAAGCTTATTTAGAACATTATAATGATTCTGATTTACAAACGTTAACTCTTAACGATTATACCTATGTAACTAATCGTGCTACGGTTAAAAGTAATGGAAGTACAACACATGATAAGACTACACCAGCAATGGCAACACTGCTGGCTGGTGACTTTGAAGGTAATAATGTAAATAAAAATGCTGCAAGGCCTCCAGAAGCATTCATTGATTTAAAAAAAATCGTTTATGCAAGCCAGTACAGTGTCAATTTATTTGACGATAATAGTACTACCACAACATATACTGCTACTCGATTGGATTGGAAACGTGAGGTGGATAGTAGTAACAGCTGTAATAGTGTCACTGATGGGAGTATGAGTGCCTTAGGGAGATTTTTCCCGGATAGTGGTACACTACCTGGATCTACTAACTGGACTTATTGGTGCGGTTTAGGTTGGGAAGATGAGATAGATGGCTTCTCTGATTCATTCTGTCCTAATGTACAGACAAGAATCTTCCATATAGATCATGGTGATTCAGGCGACGCTGCAGATGCTAATGGTACTGCTCATACTTATACTGTAACTCCTACTGGCGGTTCTGCAGGTGATAGAAAAGATTTATTTTTCCGTTTACAAACTACAGGACAACCAGTACCAGAAGGTGGTTCCGCTAGTCCACACTATCACTGTCGATATACTACAACTATAGAACTTCTTAATGGAGGTCAAGGTTGGAGAACAGGTGATTTCTTTTATATTTGGATGAAAAATGCTAAATATAAAATTACAGTTGAAGCTCACAGCACTAGTGTAGTTAAAGCTAATTTAGCACTAGGTAGGCCTGAGCCAACACCTTTCGATACGGACACTGCTGTAACTGCTGATGCTATATTAGGTGATATACGTACCTCACTTTTAGCAGATAGTGGTGGTTCGGCTACTGCATTCGCTGGAGCTGGAGGTGCATCGATAGAACAAATAGGTACCGGCTTATACATTACTAAAACTTCAGGAGCTTTTAATATCTCTACACCTAGCGGTGATAATCTGAATGTAATGACGGATACCGTTAATGATGTTGACGAGCTACCGACTCAGTGTAAACATGGTTATGTTGTCAGGATTGCCCACAGTAGTAAAAATGAAGATGATTACTATGTCAAATTCTACGGACATAACAATATAGATGGTGATGGAGTATGGGAAGAGTGCCCTAAACCTGGTGTTCAAATAGCTTTTGATAAGACTAAAATGCCTATACAAATTGTTAGGCAAGCTAATGGTTCATTCGAAGTCAATCAAATAGATTGGGAAACAGCTTTAGTTGGTGATACCGCTGTTGGTGGTACTAATCCACAGCCTAGTTTTATAGGGCAGAAAATTAATAAGATGCTTTTCTTTAGAAATAGACTAGTTTTATTATCTGATGAAAATGTCATCATGTCTAAGCCAGGAGATTTTTATAATTTCTGGGCGAAAACTGCTTTAACATTTACACCTACTGATGTTATAGATATCTCTTGTAGTTCAGATAAACCTGCTATTATTTATGATGGTATTCAAGTTAACAGCGGCTTAGTGCTTTTCACCAAAACACAGCAGTTTATGTTAACAACAGATAGTGATGTATTAACTCCTCAAACTGCTAAGATTAATGCACTAGCTAATTATAATTTTAACTATCAAACTAACCCAATCTCATTAGGTACTACTATTGGATTTTTAGATAATGCAGGACGACATTCCAGATTCTGGGAAGTTGCGAGAGTACTTAGAGAAGGTGAACCTGATGTCATTGAACAAAGTAAACTTGTTGATAAATTATTTAATAAAGATTTACGATTAATATCTAATTCAAGAGAGAATCAAATCATATTTTTCAGCGAAAAAAATACAGACACTTTATATGTATACAGATACTATACTGTATCTAATAAACGATTACAACAATCCTGGGTCACATGGACACTACCTGGTAAGATTCAACACCATGCTGTTTTAGATGATGCATTGTTTGTTGTCTTACGTAATAATAGTAAAGATCAATTAGTCCGAATTGATATCAAAATCGATGCTAATTCAGCAACTGTTACAGATGATAGAGGTACAAACCTAGCGTTAAGTACAGGTCATGCTACAGCTACTTTACTGGATCCTACTGTCGATGATATTACATATAGGATTCATATAGATACTAATTCTATTATTCCAAAAGCTAGCCTTGGTTACTCATCTAGTACTCAACGTACTGGATTTACTTTGCCTAAAGGTTATGAAGTTACTACAACAACTACCAGTACAGAATATAGAAAATTAGTTGTCTACTGTCATGAGTCTGATTCTAATACTAGCGACTCCCAAGCTATACAAGATGCAGATTTAATAGGTAGTTATGCTGAAGTTACTTTAGTAGGACCTGATGGTAGCGGTGATTATAATGCTGAATGGGCTGGAGATTGGACTGATCATGATATAACGTTTGGTTATCTATTTGATATGGAAGTTAAACTACCTACTATACATTATACCCAAACATCTGGAGATAAACATAGGTCTGAATTACAAGGCTCATTAGTTTTACACCGTTTAAAATTTAATTTAGGTAATGCAGGTTTATATCAAACTTTAATACAAAGAACTGGTAAACCAGATTATACGGAAACTTGGGAAGTTACAGAAGCTGATTCTTATGATGCTAATAAAGTTGGTATCATGAAAGCTATAACGCAAACTGTCCCAGTATACGAGAAAAATACTAATCTTTTAGTAACACTTAAATCCACTCATCCCTCTCCTACTACATTATATTCAATGACGTGGGAAGGTGATTATACAAACAAATTTTACCGACGTGTCTAATTACATCCACCAAATTAATTTAGAGGCTGCTATCGACGTGGCCTCTAACTTACGTCTAGAAGACCGTAGAGAGGTTGAAGAGGGCCATGGGGCAGATCCATACATATATCTAGTTGACGAAGCTCAGAAGGGCTCCTGTATCTATTTCGAGGTGCCTAACGGCAAGACTGCCGGGATGGCTGGAGTTGATGAAGGCGGAGTTATATGGATGTTATGTACACCTGCTATATTAGAATACCCTCTTACATTTGCTAGAGAAGCTAAGCGTTGGGTTGAGAGTAGACCTGAACCGCTTTTATGGAATGTTGTTGATAAACGTAACAAAGTTCATTTAAAACTACTCAAATTTTTAGGATTCAAATTCCTTCGGGAATTTCCATTTGGTCCTAATCAATTGTCCTTTATAGAGTTTTGCCGTGTGCGCAGGAGCAGCAGCAGCTAGAACTGCTAATAAAAATATGATGGCGAATTACCGCTTCGCAATTGAAAAGCGAAAACGTAAGCACCTTCAAAAAGTAGCAAGATACAAAACCGCTGTTGTACAACATAAACAACAGTTGGCACAAATACAATCGGGTTTAAATAGAGCTTATTCTCGTGGTCAAAAGAGATTATATCGCTTAAAAGGTAAAGCTTGGCAAGAGAACCAAGCAGCTTTAATTAAAGCGATGCAGAAAAGTCAATACGGTAACCTACTTGCAGCAGGCCGTACTGGACGTTCTATTAAAAGAGTTGGTATTGCAGAAGCAGCCGCTTTAGGTAGATTCTACTCACAAAGAACAAAAGCTCTAAGTGATGCAAGAGAAGATTACACAACAGCAGCTACAGTTGCTAGAAGAAAAGCTAGAGTAGCTGGACAACACAGTTGGGCTAAGACTGCTTTCGCACCGATTGCAGATGTTCAACCACCAAGAATACAAGGTCAGAGTGTTGGTTGGGCTATGTTTGGCGATATCACGGGTCTTGTTCAGTCAGGTATGGGTGCTGCAGCGTCATATAAAACTCTCTCAGCCTCTGACCCAAATCTTAAGGATAACATCATCAAAATAGGTAAATCGATTGCTGGTCACAACATTTACAAGTTTAATTATATCGGCGACACCCAGAAATATATTGGTGTCATGGCTGATGAAGTACTAAACATTAAACCAGAAGCTGTGGTTACTATGCCTAATGGCTTCCTTGGTGTTATCTATGACTTTATAGACGTTGAATTTAGGATGGCTTAATTATGAAACCTGATTTAGGATTTGAATATGATAAGGTTGCTGATTTAGTTAATCCACAAGCAGCCAGTGATAAAGCAATTAATGAAGGGTTTGAGCTGCCTGAAACAGCTTTAAAATTGAATGCAGCAGCTAGTCAAAGAGAAAGTGAAGACAAGAAACGATTTCAAAGCAGCCTCTTTGCTACCATACCTAAAGTAGCAAAACTTGATGCACAGAGAAGAGAAAAAAGAAGAGAGAGACTTCGTAATGATCAAAGGTTTTTATTTCAAGAACTTAAAGCCAAAGGTCATGAAGTTACTTTAGATAAATTAAAAGCATACAGAGATGGAAAGGAGGACCTAGTTAACGAAACTGGGTCTTTATCTTGGATTGCTGCAGATATCGAAGCTAAAGGTGGTAATCAAAACAGAGAACTTGCAGAACAAATTAGAAATTTAACTGGTTTTAACGGTGTAATTGCTAAAGAAGTTCTAATAGGACAGGCTGCTGAGACGGCAAGTTCAGATATTAAAGAAGCTATTGCTAATAATTCTGTTAAGATACCTGGTTTAGGTCCAAATGGTGGAGATTTAACATTTGCTAATTCTACAGGTGTAGACGATGATGAAACTTTAATTAGTTATTGGTTAAAAACTGAAGGATTAAATAAGAATAATATTGGTGGTTTAAGTTCTGAATCTTTAACTACACTTTATTGGGATAGAATTGGGAAGGCAAAATCAATAATATTATCTAATCGTTCGGATATAAGAGTTAACGCAGCAAAGACTGGAAGAGAGAATACAGCCAGAAGTAATTTTTTAACTAAAGCTAACGCTAATGATGGTAGCCTTGGGGCGGCTTTAGTTGAGTTTGCCAAAGCTAATGCAGGTGATTATGGCAGCAGAACAGCTGCATACCAGTGGGCTCAAACGCAATTATTGCAAATGGTGAAGAATAGAGATATTAGTGCAGAACAATTTGAAAGCCTTTATCATCGTAAATTCCCACATAAAGGCCAGCAAGGTAAGATGGTAAGTCTTGCAGAGTTAAATGATGTTTGGAATCCTGAAAAAAATGGTGATTTAGCATCTAAACTAAGAGAGGCTCGTCGATCTGCTCTTCAAGCAAAAGAAACGGATCATGCAATTGAAGCAGATAGATTTCTAAGTCATATAAAAACTAGGACAGATGAGAGAGGGTATCCTTTAACTGAAGCAGAAGCCTCTTCAGCTATTGCTCAATGGCAATCATTACCTGAAAATGCTGGTAGAGCAGTACCAGCACGTATTAACAATTTATTAGCTAATACTTTAGAAGATCGTGGTGATAAATTTGTAGTTGCAGAAATGAAGCATAGACAAGATATAGGTTTACCTATAGGTACTTTGTATGAAAAAATCAAAGGAGATGACGCACTTTATAAAAAGTGGAAAGATATATCAGAATCAGCATTAGGCCAAGGCTTAAATGAAAGGCATTATAATGAAGCAAATCAGCGCATAGATTATCTTTCTAGAGATGCTTTAGATCTAACAATGGGTGTAATTCAAACTAAATCTGGTACATATTTAGACTTATTTAATAATGCAAAAGCTTTATATGCTTCAGAGTATAGAAATGCTCAATTTATTACCCCAGATGAGAAACATAAGTATGCTATGGATCAAGTTAAGAATGCATTTGCAGCCTATAAATCTGGTGATAGATCTTTAGTACAGCAAGATTCACTTAGTGTCAATCAATCTTATAGTACAAATGCTAATGAAGCTTTAATAAAACTACAAACAGGAATGGAAGCTAATAACAATAATCTTAAAAAAGCTTTAGAAGGTACTGTAATATTAAATGAATCTGATATGAAACAGATAGAAGCGTTTGCGGTTAATCCATTAACCACTTCTCTACCACCTATTTGTAGCTATTTAGCACAGAATTTAAAACATTCAGACAGTATAGGTCTACTTACCGATTGGCATGTAGCTGCTGCTCAATACAGAGCTAAAACTGGTAAAGAGTTACCACAACCTCAAGCTATTCAGAAATTAGGATTGCAACCAAAATTTGCTCAATATTTAATGACTTTCAAACCAAGTTATAATAGAATTAGAAAAGCTTCTGTTTATTCTAAAAACCAAGGTAATTTTAATATAGTAGAAGCAGTGCAACCTGGTATTCAAGTAGAAACAACTGAAACACCACCACAATGGAATCCAACAACGGAGGATTGGAGGTAATACATTATGACACAAGCCCCAGGAATTGGGCCTAGCACATCTCTAAGTGATGCAGCTGGTCAAATTCAAAATTTAATAGATGCTAATACTGAATGGCAGCAGCAAGCTGAAGCCAAAGAAAAAGAACAGATATTAGCAGAAGAAACAGAAGCAGCTTCAGCTCAACAATATGAAGCGGAGCTTGCTGACCCTAGAAACAAAGAATCTTGGGGAGTAGGTGGTGTAGTGAAGGAACTACAATCAGCCTTCATGGGCGGTGTACAAGATACTGCTTCTTCTATTGTAACCTTACCAGAACGTGGTCTTGATATCATAACTGGTGAGATGCAAGAAGAGATGAAGACAGATGACGGTTATACTGCTGAATGGGATGATTTCTTCGTAGACGATAGAAACCCAATAGAAACAAAAACATGGTGGGGAGGACTTATTCGTAGTGCTACTCACTTTGGTACTATGGCAGCAGCAATTACTGGTGCTGTAGCTGCCGCCGCTCCTAGTGCTGCCGCCGCAGGCACAGCTGCTGGAATAGGTGGAGTTGTAAGAGCCGGTGCTGCTATTTGGGGTAATACTTGGGCAAGAGCTGCAGCCGTTGGTGCTGCTTCTGACTTAGCCTCTAAGTACTCTCAAGATGCCAACGCTTTACAGATACTAAGAGATCGTTATGGTTTCATTGATACACCTTTAACAACCAATGATACCGATCACCCTGTAGTTATGACATTAAAAAATGTTGTAGAAGGTATGGGTATCGGTGAAATAGCTAATGGAATCTTTCGTATCATAGGTAAAGGTGCTAAACGTATTAGACTAGGACCAGCCGGTGAAGAGATTGTAGAAGACTTATCTGAACAAGCCGTTGCGAAAGGCGATGCTCGTGCTGCAAGTGTAGACGAACAAATTATTGAGAAAGGTCAACTTGAATTATTTGAAAGTGGGACCGATTTCCGTGGTCACAAAAATAAACCACTCGCTGATCCTGGACAAGGTTCACCTACTTCTAAAGATAATCCAGTTGATGTAAGAGATAGACAACGTAGAACTAGAACTGAATGGGGAGCTGAAGAAGGTTCACCAGGTTCAGTAACAACTCCTGTTCAATTAGAAGTTGCTGCTAGAACATCAGGTTTAAGCGAAGATGTCCTCACACAGATCTTCAGAGATTTAGTTAGTGAACCTAGATTTAATGCTGAAATAGAAGCTATTAGAGCTGGTAGAACTACGATGTCAGAGAAATGGGGTGATGCTATTGAGCAATTCCAACGAACTGGATTAGGTAGAGAAGCAGCAGATCAAAGCCCAGAAGATTACTTAGCAGAATATTTCGAAGGTGCTCACAGGTATTTTGAAGATACACCTGATGAAATGGTTGCTTGGTCATCTAAAAACGTCGTAGCTGGAGACCTGTTAATCGGTTCTTTAGTTAGAGAAATTAGAGATTTAGGATTAGTTGGTAGAGAATTAGCTGATATTACTGATTTAGGTGATGTAGATGGAGCTGCTCACACATTATTTGATAAACTATTAACAGTTACAACTGAAGTTAAACGTTCAAGGATTATACAATCAGATGAATTCAGAGGACTTGGTGCAGGAGCTAATCGACAACAATTTGTTGCAGAAGCTTTACAGTCTCAAGTTGATGAATCTATTGATGCTTATCGTTTAGCACTTAGAGTAGCTGGTGAAAGTGAAAATGATGATCTATTCAAAGCTATTTTCGAAACAGTCTCAATGACGAAAGAGATTGAAAATATAAATGACTTTGATAATTGGATACGTAAGAAGCTAAAAGGTGGGGACTTTAATGGTCAAAAAAGAACTGGATTAGCTATCAGAGAATTAGAAAAAGTAATGGTTCACAGCATACTTAGTGGTCCTAAAACTCCAATGAGAGCTATTATGGGTACTGGATCTGCTGCTTTCCTAAGGCCTATTTCTACAGCTGTAGGGGCTGCTATACGCTTCCCATTCACTGGAGATGGTGATACTTTAAGAGCTGCTTTAGCTTCTACTAATGCTATGATGCAAACTCTACCAGAAGCCTTTACTTTATTTAAAACTAGACTTAATTCTTATTGGGCTGGCGATATAGCTACTGTAAAATCTAGGTATGCTGAATATACTAAAGGTGATGAGCAGTGGGAAATGTTCGGTCATTGGATCGAAAATAGTCCTAATGCTACGCTTGGTGATAAGGCTGCTTATAATATAGCTAATGTAGCTAGATGGGCTAATGATAATAAATATCTAACTTACTCTACTAAAATAATGGCTGCAACGGATGATACCTTCGGGTATATCTTAGCACGAGCTAAGGCTCGAGAAAAAGCCGTAAGAGAAGCTTTAGATGGTTTTAATAAAGGACAGTTCACTGAAATTACTCCAGATGTAATTAAAGCTTCTGAAGATAATTTCTTAAGTCAAATATTAGATGCAGATGGTAATATAAGGATAGATACAGAAGTCGGTCAAAATGTTAGATATGCTCAAAAAGAAGCTACACTTACTACAGATCTTAAAGGATTTTCTAAAGGTTTAAATCAAGTATTTGACGCTACACCTTGGGCTAAACCATTCTTCCTATTTGCTAGAACAGGTGTTAACGGTTTAGAATTAACTGCTAAACATACTCCTGGATTGAATTTCTTAGTTCAAGAATTTAATGATATAGCTTGGGCTAACGTTGATGATTTAAGTAATGTAACTAAATATGGCATTAATAATGCTACAGATCTGATTAATGCTAAGAGATTACAAGAAGGCCGTTTAGCTATAGGAACTGGTGTCATAATGATGGCAGGTCACCACTTCTTAAATGGTGGTTTGACTGGTAACGGTCCTACAGATAGACAAAAACGTCAAGTTTGGATTGATGCTGGATATGTACCTAGAAGTATAAAGATTGGTAACACATGGGTTAGCTATGATGCATTTGAACCATTCAACCAAATACTTGCTACACTAGCTGATGTTGGTGATCATAGTCAGTTAATGGGAGATGAGTGGACAGAGAATCAATTCCAGAAATTATCTTTAGTAATAGCTCAAGGAGCAGCAAGTAAGTCATACTTACAAGGAATACAACAGTTTGTAGATCTTTTCGCAGGCCGTCCTGGTCAGCAAAATAGAATCATTGCTGGTTTAATGAATAATGTGGTACCTATGGCGGGGTTAAGAAATGAACTTGGTAAGTTATTCAACCCTCACATGAAAGAATTAGGTTCAGGTATTGGCGATGCCATACGTAATAGAAACCTAATATCTGAACATTTGTCCGTAGACCCCATATCTACCAAATATGATATGTTAAATGGACAACCAATTAGAGATCATGATTTCCCAACAAGAATGTTCCAAATGTTTTGGCCTGTTCAACTGAACCTATACCAAGGTCCAGGTAGGAAGTTATTATTTGATAGTGGTTATGATATCAGAATGTCAACGTACTACGGTCCTGACGGTACTGATTTATCAGATTCACCAAGATTAAGATCTTTATTCCAACAATATATTGGGATGGAGAGGTTGGAAAGGAAACTAAACAAATTAGCTGAAGATCCTAGAGTTCAAGCTTCTATCGAGCAAATGAATCACGATTTACGTAATGGTAATAGAGATCTAGATCCTCAAAAGTATTATTTACATAATAAACTAATTCATAATTTATTTAGAAAAGCTAAGCTAAAAGCTTGGGCTAAAATGAGGCAAACCAAAGAAGTGCAAGATTTAATAGCAGAGGCTAAAGAGTTAGAGATAAGAGGTAAGCAACGCTTAAAACAAACAAGTGAATATGACGAGCTACTACAACTAAATAAATAGCCCAAAACAATTTAATTTTTAAACACGATGGCTTTTACAACTTATACAGATAATGGTGGCGGTGCACCTGATGGGAGTGACTTAGCATTTACTTATACATTTCCAGTAATAAAGACAGACGGAACTGATGTTAGGGTTTCATTAGACGGCGTCACTCAAGCCACAAATAAATATACAGTTAATGTTAATACTTCTACTCTAACTTTTCATAATACTAATGGTGTTGATTCTACTTATCAAGCCGCTTCTGGAGCTCCGCTAAGTGGAGTTACAGTAAGGGTTTATCGGGATACAACATTAGAAGATGCTGATACAGCAACTTTTGTAGCTGGTTCCGCTATACGAGCTCAAGACTTAAATGCTAATTTTAAACAAACACGTTATGCATTACAAGAAGAGCAACAAATACCGTTATCTAGTGAAGATATTACTGATGGAAGTGTAACTACAGCTAAGATAGCTGACAATGCTCTAGATTCAGACCACTATAAAGATGGGTCAATTGATCTCATACATCTATCTGCAAGTTCTGTAAACTCATCTAAAATTGTAGATGATTCTATAGTTAATGCAGATATAAACTCTAGCGCCGCTATTGCACATAGTAAATTAGCAAATGTAACTAGTGGACAACTACTAGTCGGTAATGGTTCTAACGTCCCGACAGCTGTAGCTGTATCTGGTGACGTAACCATGTCTAATGCTGGTGCTGTTACTATAGCAAGTGCAGCTGTAGAGCATTCCATGTTAGCAGACGATGCAGTAGATGGGGATATCCTAGCTGCAGATGCTGTAACTGGTGCTCATATAGCTGATAATGCTATTGACTCTGAACATTATACAGATGGAAGTATTGATAATGCACACCTAGCTGACGATGCAGTAGGAGCAGATGAATTAGCAGCTAATGCTGTTGTCAA
>Ga0098040_1000981_pt1 | contig 12908 bp, 12 predicted proteins | sample 7_EtaG_FD_75065 | JGI IMG/M metagenome (GOLD analysis project Ga0098040, IMG submission 75065) | Marine viral communities from the Subarctic Pacific Ocean - 7_ETSP_OMZ_AT15161 metaG | ecosystem: Environmental > Aquatic > Marine > Oceanic | place: Pacific Ocean | collected 2015-01-08
CGTGATGTCTTTGAAAGCCAGACCAGCCTCTTCAGCGACTATGCCGCCAAGCGTAGCGGTTACTGACTGCCGAAATGTCCTCTGCACAGACATCTCACTAGGGGCAACTGGGAATATAAAGACATGATTGCCGATGCTCTCTTGGCCACTGTCCGTGGCGTGCAGATTAATCTCATTATGAATACTTATGGCGTAGACATACTCTTTCGTATAGGCATCGTCTGCCATCTGCGTTTGACGCAATCGCTCTAGCGTAGTCGCCAACGCACCTGTTGCAACGCCGTAGAGGGGCTTGTATAGCTGGACGCTCCATTCGCTCATTTTATCTCTCCTGTCGTAGTAACTGAGCCGTCACTGTTGGCAGTGGTGACTTCAGCATTAGACTTCAGGTGGTCAACTACAGCCTCAGCGACGGCACCCCACACTGCCTCGCCAGCATCTTCAGGATCAGCGGCTGCGACAGCCGCCTTGACTGCGCTGATTATCTCTGACTCTAAGTCTGCCGCTGACAATGCCATTTTAGTCAGTCTCCGTTGAAGTTGATGTATACGATGAACCTGACAATGACACGCCTGCTGTAAGCGCTGGGATTAGCGCTGCGCTATGGACGAGTGTGACCCCGAAGAAGCCCGCCGCTGCTTGGATGACAGGATACCATTCAGTAAGAACCGTGGCAAGATCCGTGAGCGTCGTCTCCAACACTACGGCCTCTGCGCCACCGATATTGGTGCCGTTCCCGCTGATACTGACCGTCTGCCCTGCACCGACTGAGATTGTCAGACCTGTTTGGGTTGTGGCGCTGGTGCCTTGGTTGTTGCCTTCGACCGCAATACCGCTACCGCTTGCAGTAATGGTTGCGCCGCTGGTGCGTAGTACAATCTCATCGTCAAGGGTATTGTCAGTATCAAACTGTGTATTGGTGTCGATGACTACACGACCTGTCTCCTCGACACCTAGCAGCGCATGTTTTGCCCTGTTTATCCAAGCATAGTTGTCTAGGTTCGCAGTGGTAACTGGGTAAGTTGTATTGTGGTTTGGGAGCTTGCCTAAGATAACAGGCTGGGCAAGATCGTTGCCTAGAAACCCTATAACGACTAAATCACCGTCTGTAGCTGACAATGGTGTTGACACAGTCGTCGCAGCTAAGGTGAAGGGGTCGCCAGAGGCTGTTTTTGTGGCCTTACGGGGTCGCCAGAACGAGACATCATCGAACCCCGCACTACCTGACATCACTGGTACTTTATAGAGTGAGCCACTGACACCTGTCTCGATGACCATGACATCGCACAGCACACCAACGAACTCACCTGACAATCCTGTAGCTGCGGGGCTACAGGCTTGACTAGCGTCGTCCCAGCCGTAGACCTCTGTGATGTAGGCTCTTACGATTATACCATGAGCGAATCTAGTGGTATCAACGCCTTGCGAACGCTTGCCGCTAACACTGTTTGAACATGTCAAATAGTCAGGAAATCCCATTATATCACCGTAGCGGGGGTTGTACCAGAAGACATACAAGCGCCCTGCTGCCCATCAGTTGCGTCTGACCAATAGCTTGAGAGTATGGTGATGTCCTCGAAGCGTTTGTCATCAGGGTAGCCCCTCGAAACCATCAACTGAGTCTGCATCGTCGGCATCTCACCGCCTTGCATCATGTACTGTACGCCTTCGACATAAAAGGTCATCGCGCTGCCACAATCAGTGCCGACTGGCGCGTCAGCAGGTGGCAGTGTAGGCCATATTGGTAAACCAGCGCCTACTAAGACGATTTTGGTGCCAACTCGAATGTCTGGTCGTAAGCGAGCTAATGTAATCATACCTGTGTAGTAGTAAGGGTTTAGCACATTCCAATGAACGAGTAAGTTGCGTAAGTGTTTCGGCTCGTCGGTGTCAGCTATATTACCACTAGCACCAAAAGCGTGTTGGGTTCGCTGTTCTAAGCGGCGCAAGCCCCAGCGCTTAGCCGATTGGATGTCAACGGCTGGTGGGAACAGCGCCATTGATTCTTGTCCCATACCTGACGGCATCTGGGTCATGACATGAATCTGATTTATACGATTCTTGCCTTTACTCAGCGAAAGGTTCTGAATCTCAGAGAGATCAACCACTATAGGCGTGAGTTTGAACCACGGACTGCGTCCACCATCAGATAGGTTGACGAACGGCCTCTCACGGATTGTCAGGTTGACCGTTCGGACATGGTAAGATGAGTCTCCGACACCCGATAAACCAGTCATCATCCATGAAGATGTGGTGGCGAGTGTGTCGATAATCATTTCATTGAACTGCGGTACTACGAATGATGACGCATATTCCCAGAGGCTACCTGATGATGTGACGGATAGCATACTAGCCGCATGTACCTTACCGCGTGTCGGAGACACCCTAGACTTGTCAAGCGCATCTGCAAATGTCGTTTCGTAGTCGCCGAACATCCCTGCGGGGAAGGACGGTTGTTGACCATAGACCCCACCCGACGAAAAGGCTGACAATACTTGGACTGCGATCTCTGAGGGTGAGCCTGTCAAAATGGCATCTGGGCCTAGCAGTTCAGCAACCTTTACCCCAGCAGGATTAGCATGGTTTGGATCATACGGATTGAAGTAGACAGGTACATCTTCTGGGATTGCGCCTACATCCCTACCGACGACGGTTACAGTCTTAGTAATGGCGTCATCAGACGCTGACACTCTCGCAGAGATTGAGTCGATTCTGCCTACCATGATGTGCTGCTTACCGCCGTTCACAACAACATTTATCTCACACCAATCACCATCGTGTAGAACTTGATCCCACTCCTGACCTTCGTAGATCGTGTCGCCATTCAAGCCGTCATAAGTACTATATTTTTCAACTGTGCCTTTCAACTGTATGGAAAAGGCACCTGCCGCTTGTCCTAGTGACTTTTGCGCTGACATTGTCAGTACTGATGTCCGCTCGCCCTGCCCGCTGAAAGCGTGTACCTGTTGAGGCGTGGCTGCGGTGTAGGTTTTTTGGTATGCAGGGATATCTTTCCCAAAGGGTGCCCCTTCAGGTTCGTATCCATCTGTGTCTCTAGGATCACCCCACTTGTGGAAGGTGATACATAGGTACGAGTGCTGGCTGTAAGCTGTACCGCCGCCAAAGTGGTCTGCCGTATGACCTGCTGTCATCCGCCACCGCCTGCGCCGCCTGCTCCTGAGCCGCTAAGATCCGAGGTGGCATTGTCGGCAGCGCCTGCTAGATCATTTAGCCAGCCTGTCACCTTGTTGAGTGCGGGTTCGAGTGTATTCATGGCAGTGCTGGCTAGGGCGATCATCGTAGAGTTCAGATTCTGCACCGCAGCCGCTGACCGATAGCCTATTTCTATTCTGCGAGACTCTAGTCCTGCCTCTGTTGTAAGTATTCCACCAGTGGCACCCCGCCCTGCCGATATAACATCGGCGGCGGTGACGCCTGCACCTCCAACCTCTGAGGCACCCGCTAGACCGCCTAGCGCCCTAGCTGTGTCGCCGTGGACATTCACACCGACGCCCTTTAGCGCTCGTTGTGTGAAAAACGCACGACCTGTCTCTGACAATCCTGAACCTTGAAAGCGTGACAGGTAGTTTGGAAGAGCAGCACTGACGGCTGAAGGGTCTTGCATGTTCATCATCGTCTGCATGTACGACTCGGTGGTGCCAGTGTAGCCCATCGCCTGTGCGAGTAGTAGCTCTTCTTGCGAGCCAGATCCCTGCATCCCGATCCGCGCACCAGCAGAACCGAAGTCTCTACTTATTCGACCTGCCATGTGTGGATCGACCACACTACCCAAACGACGCTGCATGGCCAACATTGGTGCCATGTCGATATTTCGCTGACCTAAGTCTGTCTGCTTCTTTAGTAGACTTTCCATTCCTGCCATGTGTTCAACTAGCTCTGACCCATCTAGGCCGATGGCTACGGCAGTCCCTATCATGTTAGCAACCCTGTCTTCTGATGACGCATTGCTTCCACCTGACATATGGCCCATCGACCGCATTAGACTACCTGTGGTTTGCAGCCCCATACCTAGCGAGATCTGAGCGCCGCGTGCGAATCCAAACTGATTCGCGCTCGCCCGATGTCCCATCGCCTGTGATACCTGTGATGCCGCCTGCCTAGCAGCGACAGGTGCGTCACCGAAACTCTGTCCCATAGCTGTCAGATCGCTGCTGGACGCTCCACCGCTGAACATCGCCGCCCTAGCGCGGTTGCGCCTACCCTGAATCATAGCATTGCGGCGGGCTGTCATCGCTTCAGTTTCACCTCCACCTGCTACAAAAAGCCCACTCGCTCTGGCGGCCTCCCTGTTGCGCCATTCAGGTAAAAGTTGCCCGTTTCGTCCATAGGGGCTTCCCTGTGTCCCCCAGTGAGTCATCCTTTCTCGGTCACCTGCATATTGGGGTAGGTCGGCAAAGGATTTTTGCAGATGGGCACGCTTTATACTCTGATATGTTGAATCATTTTGCAACGCTGAGACGGTAGCGCCTGCTGGTATGTGCGACCCTATCATTCTTGAACGAACCCCTAGCTTGCCCCTTGCTGAACCTCCTAAAAAGGCGTGGGTGTCACGACGGCTTGTTGCGTCTGAAACAGCCGAACCGTACATGGAAGCTGACGCTAACAGCCCACCTGCCGCCACTGCCCCCACGAATGGGATACCTGTCATCGTGGAGGCTAATGCGCTCATCGTAGGCATAGGCGCTTGCGGCGAACCACCACCGCCACCGCCCGATAGGCGACCTTGCCCTCGCATATTTCCAGAGCTGTTTAGGAAGCCGCCACCGCCGACAAAGCCGCCGCGTCCACCACCACCACCACCACCTCTACCGCCGATTCTACCAAGCTCTTGCGAGAGCTTAGCAGCCTCTTCGCGAGCAGTCTTCAAGTCGGCAGCTAAACGCCTATAGCCTTCCCCCGCCGATGCTGATGCCTTTAGCTGTCCTGTCAGATGTCCAACAGCCCGCGTCATCTTCTCCACAGCTTGAGTCATTTGACCTACAGCGGTAGATAGGCTCTTCACAGTCCTCGGACTGAACGCCTCGCGTATCTCTTTATTAGCGCGGCGAACTTGTGATGTATCTACCTTGAGATCTAACCTGTGCTGTGTAGTATTACTCATATTGTCAGCCTACCATTCTACCATTTAGGATTTTCACCGTTGGAGAGTTGCCTTTCCCACTCGTCGGCGATAGGATCGCCAGTCGTGAACGCTTTGTCATAGTTACTTGTATCTTTTGTCGCTCCGAGTGTTGGCACACCCCAGCGCCCTGCCGTTCGTTTAGTTTTCTCTGTACTCTCCCCTTTATCAAGTATTGCTCCTAGCTCACCTAAAAATGCAGCGAGGGTGAGTGGATCGTAGTCCTCAAATGGTCTAGGCGGTGAACCCGTCTTTTCCATCCAAATGTACTCCATCACCCACTCCCATTTATTCGACAGCCACTTCGCTATCTGTATTGTCGTTTGACCCCCAAAATCGAGCCTCATGCGAGGCCACCTCCTTGTAGATGGCGGCAAGAACGGTAATGTCGTGCAGTCCACCTAAATCGTTAGCCCACTCTGGTGCTGAGTCAAGTGCTACGGCTAGGTGAGCCTGCATTTCGAGCAGATCTATTGTCGAGGCGTCTAAGCCTGTCGGCACCATTCCCGCCGCCATGTGCGAACGGGTCAAACCGACCTGAGAGCGCTCGCGAATCGAGAGTATATGACACTTGAAATGCCCTCGCCATGCTCTACCGCGTTGGTCTACATGCTCTAGCTCAAACTCATGCTCTGGGCCTATCAGCCCATCTGCTCCGAGCTTGTCAGCCTTATGACCTGCCAGTGATTCCACCGCTTGCTGCGCTGGAACGGACTCGACAACATCTAGCCCTGTTTGCGCCTTCCGCGCTCTCCTCTGTTTAGCACCTATTGAACTCATATTCGCCTCCTTGCGTGTTTTTTTAGATTGTCAGGTAACCCTACGATAGATCGCTCTCATCCCTAGCTCTGATAGCTACCATTGATACATTGCTGCCTACGACACCACGCGACATCACATTGACATTGCGCTCAGCGATCCTGACGCCTTCAACATTCATGATGATCTGTGCAGTCTCATTGTCTTCGATAGTCGCCTTCAACTCGCCAGAACTAAGGATATTCGTAAGATGCTCTTCAGGAGTAGCACCCTGCTTTGGAAACCATGCCTGAGACTTGATAGTCTCGCCGACTATCCTGACAAAGTCAGCGGTCATCGAGACATCATAGTCGGTGGGTACATGTTCGACCACTTGGATCGAGTCCAGGATTTTTATAGGCTCATAAGTGATGGCCTCACGGATAGTTACGCCCGTGGCGTAGCCGACCTTGATACCGTTGAGGCTAAATCTGGCTCTGGCACCAGTAAGGACTTTACCTGTGGACATTTTTGCTCCTAAGCGCTAAACGATGCGCTGACTAAGTGAACTGTCGTCTTGATGAAGTTGACGGGAATGATTGGTGCCAACTCGACATCTACTGTCATGACATCGTCTGTCAGCTCCACTGTGAGATTTCTATAACTAGTGATGGCACCTGCGGCGATTAGCTCTCCTAAAAGCCCAACACTGACGCCTAGAGCGGCGTTTACAGTACCGCTGAACCCTTGGCGTCCTACGATAGTCTCTAGCGCTGTACGAAGCTCGTAGACGGCGAAGTTCACCGCTTCATTCACTGACGCTTCGCAGTACGCGAGATTATTGTCAATCTGATGCGTGGTGACATTTCTCAACCAACGGAAACCGACATTCGGCACCTTTTCAATGAGACATAAACCAGCTTGAATCAACTCGTTAGCGTCGTCTACAACTGTGTATGTGGCGTCATCTCCGATGACATCTAAGGTGTTAGCGTATTTGAATGTCAAAGCCGTACCAATAGATGACCCCGCTTGCATTCCCGCCGCTAGACAAGCGGTGAAATACGGTGGGAACTGTTCCTTCACACCAGCGGTATTATACCTGACAATGTCCTGTGTCGTGAGTCTCGCATGGCGCGAGTTTAGCGCGATGCTTCGAGACTTAGCTGCTGCCATAGTTATGCCGCTATCTGATCCGAGTACACAATCGCGCTCAGATCGACCAGCGCCTGCCATAAATGCACAGTGTGACAGAACCGCCGCGTGGACAGCCTCGTCACTTGTCAGCACCACAATGGTATTTACTCGCACATTTCGGAAAGCGTCTAGCGCCGCCTGCCATGCGCTGAAAGTGGTGACACCTTCGATACCGCCTGCTAAGAACTGTGGATTTGCAGTGTTCGCAGGTGCCTTCTTGCTGCCTGCTGTAGCTGTAACCGTGACGAATGGGGAAGCACTCACTGTGTCGATGATCGCCTGCTGAACTGCGTAAAGCGGTAGAGCCGCTGAGCTAGTCAAGGCCGACGATGTGAACTCATCGAGTTTGGTTATGTCGTAAGTCAAAGTGTTGGTCGCCGTCGTCGTGTATCCGAATGCTGACTGCGCCGACAGGAAAGCCTCCCAATCAGATAGCATCGGGTACAACGCTGCGCTCAGTGTCCAGAGTGGCAGTGTGTACTGAATGACTGCGCCTGTCGCAAAGGGTGAGGCGATAGCCGTAACTTTACTCCAAACCGTCGTAGTAGTACCTATTCCTGAAAGGTCAATCTCCTCTAAAGCTGCCGCTCCTACACTGTTGATGCCGATGACCAGAGCTGTGCCCGATGTTGAACTCAACCAACTAAGTGCTGAGCCTGTCGATTCTACAGCAGTTGAGTAGCTAGTCAAGCCTGCCGTCAGCGATGAAGCAGTTATGCTAAACGCACTGACTGCTGGCGTCGAACCTGTCCCTGAGACAGTGATATTACCCGCCGTAGCCACTGACAATAATACGCCGTAGACCTTTCCGAAAGTTGCTGAAGTGTTCACAGGTGCGGTACCTGTCAGTACAACATCTTCTGATTGTACTACGCCTGCAACTGACAATCCGTAAACGGTCGCAGTCTGGGTAGTATCGGCGGCATCACTAGACACTAAGCGCACATTGTCGCCGCTTTGCCAGAAGTCACCACCAAGCGTCAGCGTCTGTGCCGCCTCCATCCGACCTAAACCGACATACGCGAGGGCTGTCCAGTTAGTAGTGGTTGAAACCTTTGGAGTTGTCCCTGTGAGAGTTAGTTTCTCTATCGTTGGAACGCCGCCCGCCGTACCTATGAGTAAGATGGGTTGAGTACTCGCACCGCTGCTAGACACTGTGATGGCTTGCGATATAGCAAGTTCGATGTCACTAGACGGCGCTAACATGCCGAAAGTGTCGGTACCTGTCGCTATCGTAACGACTGCGGCATCTGTAATGGTGATCAGGCCAGTGGTTACAGACGGGAAGACTACACCTATCAGGTGTGAGTATAAGCCAACGCTGGCGACGGGTGTGGCACCATTCAATGTAATAGTCTCACTACCTGCTGCACCTGTGCTGAGTATACCATAGAGTGTGAGTACTTGACTGTCACCTGCGTCTGCCGACACGAATGTCAAGACGCCCGCAGCCGCTGGCTGTACTGTGATGTCACCATCTAAGCCTAGTGTCGAGACAGAACCAAGATAGTCGTCGATTGCTGCGACAGACTCCGACAGTGTAGCTGACAATCCTGTCGTTTTGTCGAAAGACATGACTACATCCCTAGCGCTGTCGCTGAAGGATATAGTGATAGGCGCTGTCGCTCCGATGTCGTCGAATAGATCAGTGTCACCGTTGTAGCTCACAGATACTGCCTTACCGACACCGCCTGTCGCGTCACTAATATCTACGCTAACCTTGGTGGTGAAAGCGCCATAGTCGTCGGATGTGAAGGTCAGGCAAGCCGCGCCGTCCACATCGAGTAACGCCAATGTCGATTGCGTAGCAGGGTTGACCTTCCAGAACTGAACTTCTTGCGCTCCACCTGCAATGCTTGGATCTTTTGAAGGATCAAAAAGCAGTAGCCCTGCTTCGAGTAGATCACCGTCTTGGAAAGTACGAGAGACTTTTGAAGGGTTCGAGATCTTGTGAATGACGGCAGGCTGACCTCCCTCACATTCACCGATACAGGCGACTATTCCTGTAGCTCCAAGTCCAATCTGAGCCAGCCCAGAAGTGTCAACTTCGGAGTAAGATCCGGGAATAGAGGTCACACGACCATTGAAATAGATTGAGGTTGCCATGATTTATTCTCCCTAAGAGCGTGTATGTTGTGGGTTCAAACGGTGGTTCCCTCCAGCGCTCCCTCGTCGATGACCATGAATAGCTCGCTTAGCAAACTGTTCAAGCAAATCTTGCCACTCAGCTTCAGTGCGAGTAGTACTTGGTGCAATGCCTTGGCGCTGACACCAGACTGCGAAAGCCTTACCGCCCTTCGCGAAACGATTGTCAGCGCTACCAGCGACTGATGCAGTGACTTGGCGCTTTCCGACTGCTTGTGGTTGGGCAATACCTGCCGCACCACTGTCAAGAATCGGAGCCTTAGCGGGGATTACGACAGACTCACCCTGCACTACGCTATCGTTCGATTGTTTTTGTGTCTTTTTCTTTCTAGGTGCCATTAGCTCCTCCCCAAGTAAATCTATCTTATTATGTAGTGTAAGGCGTTATCGCGCCAGTGTCCTGATCTTCATGTAACACAGCCAACTCCCCAGTAGCTGACAATGTTGTGTTCTCATGAACAAATAACGCAGTTGCTAAGCTATCGCGATCTGTCCAATGCTCCTCATACTCTACGGTTAGCTGTAATCGACGAATAAACATCTGATCTGGAGTATAGCGTGGATCTGGCTGAAGTTCAGTCCCAGTCATTGTCGGCTCGTCGAGTCCTGAGTTGATAAGGCGCTCTGCGCCCACATTTAGGATTCGACGGATGACTCGGTAACACCAGTGACAAACATCTGGGTGTTCAGCGTATATGTGGAGCGAATAGACACCGTTGATGTGGCGCTTGTACTCGCGACCGTCCAAGACACCGCCGATACCGAGGTAGCCCTCCTCACCCAGACCAGTGTAGTCTTGCATTACAGTCTCGCTCGCAAGCGTAACGGCACAAACTGGGAATGGGCCTTCTGAGCGGGCGTAACCGCTAACTGCGGATAACGGGTGATCAGCCCAATAGGTTCGGAAACTTGTACGATCTGCCGTCGATAGTGTGACTAAGATGTCGTCTAGCAACGCAGTATTAGCTGTGATTGCCGCTATTCCATCCTTTACTAAGGACAGAATCACCTGTTCTGGTAGGGTTACGGGATTTGTCATACCCGCGCCCTGATAACGCCTGTCAATACGCCTTTGAAGATGATGGCAGCATTTTTCTTGATCTTCGCCTCACCCTTCTCGAAAAAGTGGTGTGCGTTGATCCCGCCGTGTAGCCAAGAGCCTGACGGACTGTTGTCTGAAACTCGTCGGAATGTCATGTACTTAGTGCCGACAGCTTTCTGGTAGGTCTTCTGTACTTTGACCATGCCTGCGTAGATGTCTGTCTTGTGCTGAGGCTTCAGTTTGCGAACGCCTGCCGTCCTTGCCGCTAGGCGCTGCCCCCACTTGGTGGCATTGTCAGCGTGGGAAGTAGAGGCTTCGAGCTTCTTTGCTTCCTTGTGTATACGCTTACCCAGCAGTTCTGCCTGTGCGCGTGATAGCCCCTTTTTTTTCATCTCGGTCTGTCCCATCGGAGTACCTGCGTGGCCTGCACTCGTTGGGCTTCCGTGTCGAAAGGGTACAGTATTGTACCGCACGCCTGTCTTTGGATTCGTCTTAGCATTCCTACCGTTCAAAAGGGCAGGTTTCATATCGCCGCCGCCCCAGCCTGATTCAAGTGCGTTGGGTAGCCAACCCGTCAAAGTGACGGTGGCGAACCTCAGTATGCGGCCTTTATTCATCGCAATACCTGAGATAGGATAGTGTAGCAACTGAACGCCTGCCGCGTAGTCCCTGCTAGTCTCTGGCCCTAGTCCGTTCTGCGACTCATTGATGATGTCTGTCCTAAGCTGTTCAGCTATCTCTGGCAATGCCTTACGAATAGCCTCTGGATAAGCTAGAAGTGCTGTGGGTGGCTTTAGACCTGTGACTGTTATCATGTGCCACGCCCCATTGTCAGGAAGTCTAACTTGACTTTGAAAGTAGACGGCAGCACCTGTGGCTTTCGTATTCCCTTGAGTGAGGCGTCTGGGCCTGACAATCCCTGAATCGCGTATGTCGCGTCGTCTACGATCCAAACAGGTCGCGCTGTGTAGTGTATCGTGTAGCGTACTCCGATGGCAGGCGGGTTTAGCCACTCTAAGCGAGCAGGCTCAACACTTGTACTCTCGCGCAATCGCCAGTGGGTGTCTTGCCAATACCTAACATCATTCTCGTCTGCAATGAAGTTGATCCGTACAGGTTCATACCGCATGGCGCTCAGTTGCTCACCAGTTGTACGAGTAGTCTTGCCGACAGGTATGAGATCAACTGCTGACTTGATCAGCAGTTCTGTCCACGGCATTTCTTGCTGCATTGCGATGAGCCTGTCTCGATAGCCGACACGCATCTCTGGCTGCGCCGTCATGGTGGCCTCACCTGCGTCCCAACCACCGAACTCTTTGTACATGTCAGGTCTGATACTCGCTTGCGAAAAGGTGGCCTTCACAGTCACATAGTCTAAGGTACTGTGTCGATCTGTCTTCTCTTCTGGAGAGACATACCACCAACCGTCACTGCCGCATCGCTGACAATCTGGTTTGAACTGATCTGAACCTTCAAGACGGCAGGGACATTCGACGGCGCGACTCCAGCGAAACTCTAACCCTAGAGCCTGAATGGCCTTGCGGAATAGCGCTGGATCAAAGGTACCAACTGGGCCTTGCTTCAACTCGTTCTTAGGGCGGCTCACGCTATCACCAACCGAGTACCCTTACCGTAGAACCTTCGGAGGTTCGGCAACATCTGCTTGATCTCCTTCTGATATTCAATAATACGGGCACCATACCCGGAGTTCGTCGCGCTAGAAGTTGTCCCAATATTCTGAGAAAGGCCCGGAAGTGAGACACTCTTCGTGGCAATACCAGCGCCAGCGATGAGGTCACCTGCGATATTGAGAACTCCAATACTTGCCCACATTCCAATGATGTGTTTTAGGTCTGGTGGTAGCAGCCCGATCTCGAAACCAGCACGATATTTGAAGTGCCAGATACCGGGAACTCGACCGCTACGACCGCTCCACATCGGCATCAAAGCTCCGGGAATAAGTAGAACATCTGCGATGCCTCCTTGTCCGGGAACAATCTGTATAACGCCGCTCTGTCCACCCTCAGCAGTGACTATCCAGTCATTGTTTATGAGTACAGATTTCCGCATAGAGGGGTACTGGAAGTTGACCTCTCGAACATTGATAACTGGGTATTTCTGGAGCTGGAAATAGCCCCACCGCGAGTAGTCACGGGCATAGTGGTCATGCACCTCGTCGAGGATCTCTACGGGCACTAACGGTATGTCCAACTCTTTCGATAGCCAATCAGCCCCTGCTTTGATGTAATGTTCAAACATCCTACGGGGGAAGGGTGTACCGTCATCATCTGTCAAATCAGCGCCGAACAGGTATAGCTCTTTTAGCTCATCGACACTGATGAGTAACGCTTCTTCTTCTTCATGACTAGCTGACAATACCGCTGAGTATGAACTTGCGTCACCTAATACCGCCTCTGTATACCGCACTCGGTAGTAAACATGATTGTCAGTCGGCGTGTCGGTATACTCATAGAACTGATGCCCTGCCAGTAGGCTGATCGTTTGGACTGTCGTCCACGGGCCTGACTGCGTGGTAGACCTATCAACCTCTATTTCTGCATACCTCTCCATTACTGTGGCTATTGGGAAAGCCTTTATCAGTAAGAAAACATTTGTTACAGCAGAAGCGTCTTCTGCGTTTGGCAC
>Ga0098040_1000982_pt1 | contig 12905 bp, 17 predicted proteins | sample 7_EtaG_FD_75065 | JGI IMG/M metagenome (GOLD analysis project Ga0098040, IMG submission 75065) | Marine viral communities from the Subarctic Pacific Ocean - 7_ETSP_OMZ_AT15161 metaG | ecosystem: Environmental > Aquatic > Marine > Oceanic | place: Pacific Ocean | collected 2015-01-08
GTGCCAATGACAAATGGAGTAGTATCGGATGTAACATTTTTTATACCAAAATAATCATAGCTAGTGGAAACAATATTGGATATATCCCATTTTTGAGCAGTACCATATATACCAAGACCAACACAATCTCCTCCATTAGTGCGGTTGGTAATTATACCTGCATCGCCATAATCACAGCTATTACAGTTCACCTCCAATGGGTGACCCGGAGCCGATGTCCCGATGCCGACGTTGCCTGTGCTTCCCTGCACATACATCATATTGACATCATTCACCTGTATCTTTACGTCCCTGTTAACACTTCCCGCGTTTAGTAATAAATCGTTTCCGGTTGTAGACCTTAATTTATTTAAGCATTGAACAGTCCCGTCCTTCAGGAGAACGCCATCAACGGTCACTCCCGCAGCCGAAGTTGCCTCGGAAATTGTATCGGTCTCAATGGAGTCGCAGGTAATTCCACCGTTGATAACCGGACTCGTAAGTGTCTTGTTCGTTAGGGTTTGAGTTGAGTCCAGAATCAGGTCAGTGACAGAAACTTTCTTGGACTGCCCGCTGGCTGTTACAGTTGTATCGCTGACATCAACTATCGGCAGAACATCATCGCCCACTGGCGGATCAAGTGCAGTCAGCGCAGTCAGTTCACTAATTTTCTCGTTAGCCATCTAAAACCCCCATGCTTTTTTTATCTGTTTAGTGGAGAAGAGTGACTTCTTCAGGAACCGGGAACCCTTCTCACATTCCAGCTTGTAATACCCATCCTTGACCTGCTCCTTCTGCGAAGGAATACCAACCGCACGCCCCGTCATGGCGAAACTCTCCGGGGTGTTGCTCCTGCAATACTCAACCCCATCAACGTCAACAGCCTCGCACCCCTTCGGCACGAGCCTCTCAATGGTGTCGCCGCTGCCGTTCTCGAACGTGAAGAGAGGCATTACAGCCCCATCTCCTCGTCCTTAGCCGCTGCCGCTGACATAAGGTCAGCTTCCATGCCAGCCATCTCGTCCGCCTCAACAGCCGCTTCATCAAGTTCAACAGCTTCTTCAACGTACTCAATAGGCTCGCCGCCAGCGGTTGTAAGTTCAACGTGTGCTGTCCCGTCCTCGTTGACTGCAACAACTTCACCTTCAACCGTTTCGAGGACTACAACATCCCCAACCCCCGGTGCTACTTCCGCACCGTCTTCCAGTTCGGACGCCAATGCGTCCAATGGTAATCTAATCATCTCGCAACCTTGTTTGTCTTGTTTATCAGAATGACCGTGAGAGGGGGGCTTGCCCCCTCCCACGGATATAATAAGGGTTAATCCACCTTTAGGTTTCATAACTTGTTTAACTCTTACGCAGTCGAAGCAGTCTTGCTTCGCATAACAACGTAGTAATCAGTATTCTGCCTCAAGGCAGTCCAGAAAACCTTGAAACCAGCAGTAATCAGCATATTGAGCGGATCGCTCTTGTCTGCTGAATCCGTGATTATCATCTTCGGACTGAACGGAGACTGACTTGACAGTTCCGGTACTCCATACGCTCCTTCTCCCAAGAATAGGGAGGCGTGAACGTCCTTTGTGTTTCCGGTTCCGCCACCAGCCGCATCATCATAGATGAAGCGGTCAGCGTCAGTTCCAAGTGCGTCAGCAGTAATGAATCCGTTCGTTGTCATAATGAACTTCGCGCCGAATAAACGACCCACTTCACCTTTATACAACTCTTCCACATTACTGTACTGCGATGCGTTCAACCAAGTGTTGTCCGACATGATGTCGCTCAATACTTGAGGACTGCATACAGCAGCATACATCCCACCGCTGGTGGGTTTAGCACGGTTAACTTTTAGCTGCGTAACAGCATTCAGGACAGCCGCACCATCGAGTAGGACATCAGCGGCGTCTTCCTTCGTTTCAAACGTCCCATACCCCGATCCGTCCACCTGTCTTGTTCCGTCAGCGTACAGCTCAGTCAGCGTGTCGCCGTTGTCAAGGTTGTCTGACATATCAGCAGCGTAACCGCCTTCCATCGCAGTTGCACCCGATTGAGCATTTCCGGCTTCACCAGTCGTTCGCACATTGGAACCAACCAATATGTTACGAGTGATGTTATCCATATCCACTGCCGCATCCTGCCCGTTAATCTTGACACTCTGTTGTAGCGAATTAAATAAATCCGTTGCATTCAGGATGTCAGATAACTTGACGATCTGACCACGTTGGATGAGCGTCTTGCTGATTTTCGTCAGCGAGATTGCCCGTTCTCCCACAGTTGAAGTATCACCTTCAGTTAGGGTTTTGATACCAGATGCGGCGGGTGTGTCCCACCTAAACATTGATATTGCTTTATGACCCGACTTCGCAGGAAGCGGGGCTTTAGAGCCGAACTGGTCTAGTACCAGTGCTTGAACAGCATAGGTCAGTAATTTCTTACTGAAATAATTTTGGTACTGGTTTGCCAGTGCGGCATCGGTAGTGACATTAGTTGCCATAATAGTTATGCCTTCCGTCAGTTACATGGCATCGTCGTGAGCCGCAGCCGCTTTAAGCAAGTAAGCCTCCTGATCCCCCACAGGGAGATCATCAAAGCTCTTGCCGCCATCCAGCTTGCCGCTCGTGAATCCACCACCAACTGACATTTTCTTTTCCAGTTTGTTTAGTTTATCTGTTAGTTCCTTGACTTCAACTTGACTCGATTCCGTCTTGGACGCCGCAACTTTCCACTGGGCAACACGAACTGCATGACGCAATCCCTGTCCCTCCGGCAGATACATGAGATCAGGATGTTCCTTTAGGATTCCATTGGCGGTCTGGGTCAACTCCGAGGAGTTGTCTTTTAGCTCGGGCATTTCCCTGTACAGGTCATCCCGTGCCGTCTCCCATGTCTTTTGCGCTTGCTTGGTTGCTCGATCCTGTTCAGCCTTTCGGCCCTCTTCGAGGACTTCCTTGGCCCGATCCTCTGCATCCGAGGCAAGCGATTCATCGCCTTCTTCCCTTAGCTTCCCAGCGGCATTCTCATAATCCTCCGCCGTAAAGCCCTTGTCATCCCGGTAAGCCTTACCATCGTCATAATCGGTTTGCTTCTCTCGAAGCTCACCCTTCATGGATTCCAGCTCTTCACGTTGCTGCTTCAGCTCTTCCTTCTGGGAGTTAATCTCCTTCCAAGATTTCGCCTTGCGAGCCTCGTTCTTAGCCCACTTACTCTCATTCTGCTGCGGCTCATCCTCCTCTTCAGGAGTCTCGCCTTCTGTCAATGAACTTTCAGGTTCATTAGCATCCTGCCCTTCAGGTTCCGGCTCCGGTTCTGCTTCCGGCTCAGGTGGCGGAGCTTCCTCCGGTTCAGGTTCCTCAGTCTTTATTTCGACTGAAGGTTGTTCCCCCGCTGCGACGGCAGTATCATACTGCTGCGCAGCGGCCAACAGAGTTTCGGCGGTTACTTCGCCGGATTCTTCTGGCATAATGCTTCCTTTTCAGTGCCTATCCTCGTCCAATCATTGCACTGAAACGATTGTCCGTTGCTGTGGGGTCTTTACTCGACAGATATTCGACCCCGTAAATATCCGCCGTAAATTCCTTTGACTCCTCGATGTCCTTCGCAAGAGCCTCAATGGTATGTACCGTTGTTCTTACACCATTCGCAAAACCAGCCTCATACTCAAGCCTTTTCTTTGCGGTCACTGCCTGTTGGTTCTGCTTCAGAACCATGTTCAGGAGTATCATCCTGAACCGTTTCCCTTCCTTTAAGACGAGAAACTTACGCAAAACATTCGCATCAGATGCGTCCCAGTCAGGCTCACCCACCCAAGGGATGTTACCTGATAGACGCCAAGCAATCTTCAAAAACCTCAAAAATCTCATAATCAATCCTGCGCTTCCATGTAGCACCCGAAGTGTTCCCCATTTTCCAACTGACATTGCTCCATTTTATAGTCGCTGTCTAGCCTCAGGGATTCCCCACACCGATCACACTCAAGCTCGGCATTCTCGTCAGGCGTATAGTCGTATGAATGGCTCATAATTAAATCACTCCAACAGCAGCAGTCTCTTCAACTGGCATGGGGGCTTGGGGGGATGGTTCCTGTGGCGGAGGTGGCATCTGCTCAGGCGGCATCTGCTCAGGCGGCACAGCCCCCTGCCCAGCAATCTCCTGAGCGAGCATGGCGTTGGCATCTTCCTCAGCGGGGAGAAGCCCAATGCTCTTCAAATATTCCATGACATCCTTCTGCAACGCTTTCCCATTATTGTTATCCACCTCAATCATCATCTGGAGCAACCCGTCCAGTCTGGTTACGACTGCGTTGCCCCCCTGTGGACTAAGCTGCATTCCTGTCTGTCTGGATTCCTCAAGGAAAGCCATGATAACACCTATCCGTGTCTGGTAATTCAATCCCTGCTTCACCGGAATTATCTGGCCGATCAGTAGTGCGGGGATTGTCCGTTGCTCATCCTCAGCTTCGTCAGTCAACTTCTCGTTCGGATCACGAACCAACCTCGCAACCAATGACGGGTCATCCAGCTCAATGATGCTCTTGTCCAACTCAACCTGATCTATCCAAGGCGAGTTAACAAACAACTGCTTCCTTTGCACTGCCTTATTCAGCAACATGGCACGACTCACCATGTCCATCCCGCCACGAGGCTCAATTTGGTAGTCCTCGTGCAACGCCACCGGATCAACATTCAAGTTGTCCTCAAGAAAACGATACTGCAAATCCTTACTGTCGAACTGCACAAGCACACTCCACGCCTGACGGAATAGATCACCCAATGCTTGACGGAAAAGACGCAAACGCAAATCCATGTTTTGTTGTGCTTGGGCGTTTATGGATTCAATCTCAGTCGCTGTACGCCTGTCCCTGTCCGCCATGATTCCATAGTCGGGAACGGTAACACGCTGTTCAGCAACCGATTGCGTTTGCGCCATCTCCTTGTCGAAGTCCATCGGCACATTGGGCATCTGGACGGGGGCAATCCCGAAGGGCAGAATCTGCCCCGGATTTAGCCTCAAATTAACAGAGTTCGGCAGATCACGCTCCGCCCGGAAAAGGGGCTTATTAAATAAAGTTGACGAATCCTGCCTCTCATTCCACGCCTTCGTTAGCGCAGCTTCAAATGGAGCCAGCATCTCGCACACACCGCGAGGAGAATACCACCCACCATCCGTCACCTCGTACCGCGACGAAACGAACGGAGGCATCCCGTGTTCAAACGGAACCGCCATTTTTTTGCGAAGCGGAATTTCGGGGGCTTGGGGAGAAAAACATTCCATCTGCCAATCCCCATTCTCTTCCCTCGAATAAACCTCCCAGACAATAACCTGCTCCTTGTCGGCTGAGTGCGTTAATCCCTCCCGCAGCTCACGATTATTCTTGAGGTCATTAAGCAACCCGGACTCCTCAATCTTGCCGCCCATGATACTGTCAATGGTTGACTTGCTTGTGTCATAAATCCCAGCACGCTTGTAGGACTCAAGGCTCATTGGCATCACCTGACACAGCCTGTCGGCTGTCTCAACATTCTTCGTCCAAGGCGGGACAATCACATACAGTGGGTCAATCGCCTGAAACTCAACCTGCTTGCGATCCGGGTTCCAGAAAATCTTTATAACCCCATGACCACCCATCAACATATGGTCTATCCAGCTCATCGCTTCCATTGCGAAGTTGCTCTTCTCGTGCATCTTATACGAGAACCACTGCTCCGCTGCGGAAGTGTACGCACTCAACTGCGTCCGCATGGGAACAAACGTGGCAACCACATCCAACCCCATCGCTTGCTGGAAGAAGCTCGGCTTGAGCTTGTTGATGGTGGTGTCTATCAGGGGGAAGTGAGCATCGGCAGCATTTGGCCACGGGCCACCCTTCCGGCGCAGCCCGTCATTCCGCATCTGATACCACAGCCCTTGGCGCGTCTCCCATCGGGTGCGACTGGAGATGTCGTTGGCTATTAGGTCATAAAGTTTATCGCTCATCTACCCCTTCCCCTATCCCGACCACGGAGATCAGGTGCGTGTTGCCCAACCTTAATGTCTTCCTTGGTTGGCACAGTAAATCCTTGTGACGTGACTTCTCCCGCCTTGGTCTTGGGTTGCTTCTCTTTCTTTGCCATTATCTAATTCTGCCCTTCTTGGGACGGGTTGTACTTAAAGGTTTTCCTCTTCCGCTTATGCCCAGCTCCAGCCGCAGCTTCTGCGGCCTGTCCGAGTTTACGAACTTCACCTAGTCGCTTCCCTGCTCTAATCGCCCCCAACCCCGCCCCAAAGCCAGCGGCACGCGCTGCGGCCTCCACTGCGGCCTCCGCCGCCCGAAAGCCCCCGACCTTCTTCTTCGGGGCTTTCTTAGGTGATGGCCGCTCCGGTTCTCCTTCGTATTTCCTTGGCATAATTATCTATCCTCCTTCTTCGTAAACTCAGACGGGACGGGGTGTCTGACTCCCATCCTTCTCCAAGTGGTACGCATCGCAATCTCAGCATTCAGCGCATGGACAATACAGTCTTCACAATAGACGCCGCCAGTGCCGTAATCTTCAGCCACTATATGCCCCGGCTCATCACAGACAGAACACCTATCCAGCCTAGACTCAGTAGGCCCGATACTCGACTTCTTCATTCCAACCGTCATCCCTAATACCCCATAAACATTCCCTGCGGCATTGCGTCCTGCTCATAGTCCGCCTGTGCCTCACTGAATATGTCGTTAAGTGTGGGACGGGTTAGGGCGTTGAACTGCTCCCAGCTCCCGCCAATTCCGCCCCCGCACGCTATACAACCCATCACCGCATCCGCACGGTCAGGACTATCAAGCCCTCTGGATCGCATCGCGTCCTTCCTCTCCAAACCCAACTTGCCTGTCCGGCTAACCTCCGCTCTCCTTGTCACCATCTGCTGGTGTAGCGATTGGTCATCCGGCAAAATTATCTCACGCTTCTCAACGGCCCTAGCAGCCGTGTGCCACATCTCCGCACTCCGGTTCGCATACCGATCATCAAACGGCTTCGACCCAAAGTTGACACGGTGTATATCGTACCCCGCATCCATCAGGGCATCGCACAAAGGCAAACCCAGCCCCCCTTCATCAGCATAAATCTCGTCCTGAGTCAAGTTATGTTTTTTAATTAAATTGATTATCTTGCCGATGGTCGTGTTCGTATTCTTCTCACGCCAGCAAACCATGTCCATGATCTTGTTGCCCTGTCGCATGGCAAACACACACTCATCACCGCCAGCAGCAAAATCAATGAAGGCAACGCGCATCCCCAGCTCCAAGTCCGGCGGGTTCTGCAAACACTCCTCAAGAGCCTTCAGGTTCAGCACCAAACCATCAGCACTGTCATCAACGAACTCACCATAAATCATTGACCGCACCAACGGACTGTTCTCACCATACAACTCTATCTGCGACTCAATCCATTCCTTCGTCAGGTGTGGACAGTCATAAGCCGTAACCGTGTGGCACTTCCAGAACTTGCGCTTCTTCGTGAACGCCTCGTAAAACTCACCAGCCGCCGCACCCGGACTGCTCATCACCAACAACCGACTCGGCTGACATCTGGCTATGGCTGTGAAGATGGAATCAGGGACGGTTTTCGCCTCATCAACAATCATCAATAAATTCTCTGTCGGCCCCTGCCTGTGCCAACCCTCAAACTTTCCGGGGTCATTCGTACTAAACCCAATCGCCCTCGACCCATTCGCATAATGCAACTCGTTACTCGTGATCCTCCAACCCTGCCCTAATCCCCCAACATACTTTCTCAACGTCGGCCAGAGCTGACCCTCAACCTGACGCCAAACGCCAGCAGTCGTTACCACCAAGCTATCGGGAAACCTGACCATGTGCCACAGGATCGCACTCGCCGCAACCACACTCGTCTTGCCACTCCCGTTGGCGGCTTTTAAGGCAACACGACTCTCCTTCTCATTCAAGTCAAGCAACACCTTCCTCTGCCAAGAATACGCACCCAACTGCAAGAAGGTCTTCGGGAAATTCTCAAGTAGGCTCGCCTCCTCCAGTGCATCGTGATCTTTAGCGATCCGCTCAAGCGCAGCTCTGGACTTCTTCTCACTAGGGGAAAGGATCAGGGAAGGGGCAGGAACCTTCTTAACCTTCTTGGTCGGCAACACCACATCAAACTTCCCCTCCTTCGGCTTGGGGCCAGTTCGCTTGATCTTGGGCTGCTCCTTGAGCAACACCAACTTCTTCTTCTTCGCCATTAGTTGCGAGACTTAACCCGCTCTGGAATCGAAGACAACTGCGATAGCAACTCTGGTGAGATAGTGCTTTTCGCGGGTGAAGTACCGCTTGCCGTCGCCTTCGGACTCCAGTGCGGGAATCTAGACTGGAGAAAAGCCAATGCCAACTTTCCATCCCGACTATCCATTATCTTCCTCACCAGTGCCTCTTCTGCTTGTGCCTGTGCCGCCATAACCTGCGCATTCAACTTAGGTTTATCCTTCCTAAGCCTCTCCATCCTGCGCGGTGAAATGCCACAAGCACCACAAGCTGCCGTCAAACTCAACCCCAACGACAGCTTCTCCAAGAACATCTTCAACGTGTCCCCAGTCAAATTCTTCTTCACTGAGATGTCCGCCATATGAGGTCAAGATAGCATAAGTTCAAAACCTGTCCAGTTTTTTATGAGGGGGTGGTTGGTGATCGGCATTCGCGGGGGGTGGTGCCTATGGGTGGTATAGTACGTCTACGTAATATACGTGTGCGTAATATACGTGTGCGTAATATACGTGTGCGGATTGTACGTGTACGTATTATTTCCCGAGGAGTGAATTTTGCTGACGCGGGAAGAATCCCGGCAGTGAAAAAAGCGCGCCACACTCTTTTACTCTTCCCACCCCTTCAGCAAAAACCGGAATCCCTGCCGCTAGCTTCCCAAAAAAAAGGGATGCCATTTCCCCACGAAAACACGCGCCACCTTTGCCCGACATGCCGCGAGATTAAAAGCACCGCACAACGAATCCTCGAGCCAACAATGGCCACCTCTGCCGCGCATCATGCCCGCGCTTTTCATGGCCTTGAATTTTTTTTTTGCATAAAGGCCATTTAGGCCTTGCACGCGCTAGCATATGTGCTATCTTCACAACGTCAGCCGGGGACGTTCCCGACAACTGGCGGTGAGGCTTAGACCAACGACACCATAACACACCAGCAATTCGCGGGGGGTTTGCCTTGCGCCTCTTGAAATTAAGTTCTTGCAAGAACTTAATTGAGGGAAGCGCAATGCAGCCCCCCCATGACGGGGACTGCCTTTATTAACCTAAAAAAAGAAAGGAAACGTCATGATATCGAACAAAGTAAAGAACGACCTAGCGCTTGACATTACGCTGTATAATGCAACCTTTGACCTGCTCGTCAAGACCGACGAGTATGTTGATTTTGCAGCTGCAGAATTGAGCTTGCGAGGTTCGCTTGAAGCTCAGCTTGCCAAAGGGGTTGACCCCTCAGAATTGCGAGTCCTATTCACTGCAGGCACGCAGGCAATGAACTTCTTTAATAAAATTGTGACAATTCACAACGCAAAGGAAGGAAAGACCGGCAAAAGTGGCGGCAAGGGTGGACCGACTAAAGCCAGCAAAGGCAAAGCCAAGGCCACCAAAGCGGCCAAAAAGGCAACCAAAGCCAAGCCAAGCGCAACAATACAGCAACAAACAATCGCGGCCACGCTGGCGGCACTTGAAGCAAACCTAAACAGCAACTTTGCTGAAAGTAAAATTGACAGCAAGCGCAAAACAGCGACTCAAACTGAGTTGGCAGAGATTGAGCGTATCGTTATCAAGTCAACACGCGCAATTGCTAACAATTGCACGGTAATATCTGACGCCATCAGCATTGCTAAGGTGGTCAAGCCAAAGGTAGCCAAGCCAAGCAATGGCAAAGCCGAACGCGTCCACGCTGGCAACCGGGTATCTAAGGCAATGGAAAACACCAAATAAACCCCGCGAAAATACAAACCCTATCCGAGAGGATAGGGTTTTTTTGTGTCTATAAATAAATTCCGGCCACAACTTATGGTGCGACCCTGTTATGGTGCGACCCTGTTATGGTGCGACCCTGTTATGGTGCTATGGTGTGATAGTGGTATATATATGGGCGGTTAATTAGTCGGTCAAACATGGGCGGCAAACTATTTTGTCAGTCAATATGAGCGGATTATGATCGGCAAGTTTCTTGCATGGGCGGGTTTTCTCCTGCGTGAAATGTGTGCAATATAAGAAACTGACAAGGCTTTACTGCGTTCTATAGACTGCGAATTAGCTTGACATGATGCACCTTTTCTGGTAGTATATTAGTTAACAGGTTGAGAAACCTACTGATCTTTGACATCTTATATATGGGCGGCAGAAATGCTGGTAGGCACAAACCACACCCTTCAATTAAGTTCTTGCAAGAACTTAATTACAGGGACAGCCCATGAATAAGCTCAGCTTGTAGAGATACTCCATGACCAAAAGGAAGATGCGATGGAGGGAGGGCAGACTGTTACCCTTCGAGGCAAGCAACAATCCGGTGAATGCCACACACGGAAAATCGGTATTGCCTAGACGGCAACAGCACCGTAGTCAGGATGAGAAGCTGACTGAACACATCTTAAACTCACACACTGGTAGAGCGAATCAAACCGCCATGATCCTTGGATAGTTGAACGTGAATAGATAGAATCTAACAACTATTGCCGGTGGTGTGAGTAACCCCAATTTCTAGTGTCTAACTAACAATCAGAAAGGAAACAGGATGAAAGAAATACTACTAACACTAACAATGGCAATGAGTGTTGTCGGCTGGGAACCAGTCGATGCACCCATTGGAAATGATCGAGCAATCGTCGCTGCTGTGATAGTCGCAGAAGCTGGCGGTGAATCCAAACGCGGGATGTGTGCAGTCTATGAGGTTATACATACTCGCGCTTCTAACAAAGGAACAAGTTGTGTCATTGAAGTTATGCGGCGCAAGCAGTTCTCCTGTCTCAACAACACCAGCCCAGCCGGACTGGTAAGGAGGTGTTCCACACATAAGCACTACAAGTGGGTGCATGATGAACTGTTAAAGTTTGTCCCGCTCACCATGTTTACTGTACAGGAAAACACACACAAACTGAATCGGAATAGAGCTGACCACTACTACGCCCATAAGAAGATAGCCAAGCCATACTGGGTTGGGGCTTTAGAGGGTAAAGTTATTGGCAATCACAAGTTCTATAAGCTAGTCAAGTAACACTAACAACAACCAGAGAAAGGGATACAATGGAAAATATGTTAATAGACAAAAAAAAGACAGTGGAAATGCTGAACAGAAAAGTTAGCGGTTGGGATTATGGGTTTTGCTGGGACATCGTACTCACATCAATAGACCGTTATAGTTACCATGAGGATACCGTTGAAGAACTGGAGAATATTCGGACTGACTTGAGTGGATGTATCAACGCAATCAAGAAGAATAAAGACGAAATAATAACTAAATAAAACCAAGGCCTACGATGAGTATAATGAATCGTCAATCCAATAGACACCTTCCCTTAAACCTAACAGCCCTAGTTATTGGGTAATTAGGGATTGGGTAAGTGGACATGGAAGGATGTCTTATGGCGAGGTAAGACCTACAGGTTGCTGGGAGTCTTATAGTATTGGGCGAGGCTTATCAGGCTACCAGCGCATACCTTGTTACTAAAGTCAGATTATATAGCGATCAGCTACAGTGTCAATGGTAACTTATTCACAGCCATGTATACTGTAGACATCGCTGTCACCTCGGTGGCAAGTGAACAAATCTTACTGAGTCAGTAAGATAACAAACCAAACGAAAGGAATACAATGAGTAACTACGACAAGAAACTGGAAGGGAAAGAGCGGGATGAGTACATCGCCAAACGCTTTCCTACATGTGTGATATGCAATCAAGACATAAAGCCTAACGCCATTGGCTGGAAACATGGCAACAACGCTCAGCCAGTAGCCGAAGGGCAATGCTGTGATGAGTGCAATACTAACAAGGTTATGCCCGCCAGACTGCAAGGCCACTACCCTAAAATGTCTATGAGCGGGGCGTTGGAACTATCAGCCCAACTGGTTAGGTTTAAGAAAGGAATAGAGTGAACCCACAAAGCACATACCCACAAGGCGAGCGTGAGGACTTCCAAGAGTGGAAGGAACGTGACCTATACTACGAGGCTCAAGCCTCTATCAAACCAAAAGAAAGGAAAGACAATGAAAGTGAAAGAGATCGAGAGTCGGATAGGAACCCTATCTAAACCCTCTAAGATGCCGTGTCATGGACACTCAACACCTGCTAAGGACTGCATAACTGGCAGCAGACTAGCCAAACAGGAAGGTACAATCTGTTCCATATGCTACGCTCGCAAGGGCAGGTATGTGTTCCCTGTTGTGCAGAAGGCATTGAAGAAGCGTAAGCGAGCCATCAAGCTGAAAGGCTGGGTGTCAATGATGACTGACCTGATCCGGTTTAAGGAGAAGTCAGGCTTCTTTAGGTGGAAGGATAGCGGGGATGTAGGCTCTGTTGATGAACTCAAGAAGATCGCACAGATTGCCCGTAACCTGCCTGACATAGTATTCTGGCTACCAACTAGAGAGTACGGCCTTGTACGGCAATATATGGAGCAGTACGGGGCATTCCCTGACAACCTCACCGTCAGGTTATCAGCGTACATGATTGATGGGCCTCCGCCCTACACCATAGCTGATAAGCTGGGCGTACTCACCAGTGGTGTGTCATCTGATGATGACTTCAACTGCCCAGCCCCCAAGCAAGGCGGGAAGTGCGTGGATTGCATGGCGTGTTGGGACGGTAAGGTAAACAATATTAACTATAAACAACACTAATCAGAGAGGATAAGATATGGGAAGAACCAAAGACCTATACATAGACTACTTAAACACTCTCGATCAGGATGATCCCCA
>Ga0098040_1000986_pt1 | contig 12877 bp, 13 predicted proteins | sample 7_EtaG_FD_75065 | JGI IMG/M metagenome (GOLD analysis project Ga0098040, IMG submission 75065) | Marine viral communities from the Subarctic Pacific Ocean - 7_ETSP_OMZ_AT15161 metaG | ecosystem: Environmental > Aquatic > Marine > Oceanic | place: Pacific Ocean | collected 2015-01-08
CAATCAAAACTTTCATTGGACCGCCCCGAATTTTCCCAACAAGCGCAACGACAGCCCCCTGTCGCGCAAGCGCGAAAACACAACTATTAAGTGTGCAAAACTCACAACGCAACCAAACTCAACTATAAGATGCATACCGTTTTGGCGCAATTCGGCTGAGAGGTAAAGCAAAAGGTTGAAACCGAACAGCCACATGGCGAAGACCTTTCAATAGTCCCAAAGCAATCCGCTCTAGGCCGAAAGGTCTGGGGGTGATGCCTTGCCAAACGCAAAAGTGGTGCCGCACGGAAAACCGCCGGATACGGGGAAAAATTCGGTCCATGTCGCAGAAGTGGAGGATTCTCGCGTCACGATGAGACAGCCATTCGTCGTTTTGACACGCGTTTATTGTGTAATTTCAAACCATTGCGGCTCTCAACTCACTGACGTAGTGTGCGCACGTCGAGAGGCCGGAGATAGCCGAATGCATCGCGACGCCATTCATTGTTGAGGTCTCATGCGGAAAAGAAGTTTCCGGTAAACGCGTTTTGGCTCCGTAGCTCAGCTGGATAGAGCACCAGATTCCTAATCTGGGGGTCGCGCGTTCGAATCGCGCCGGAGTCACCACTCCCTTGAATTTCCTGAAAACCGCTTATCTAGAAGCTTCCCTTCGCCCTCGTCGACTGAAAGAGCCCAAAATGAGACTTTGGAAAGGCGCCCCCAAGTCCACCAATACACGCAGCATCCTGAAATCGATCAGCTGGCGAGCGACGGCGAGCGCCGATACGTTCCTGATCGCCTGGTTCGTCACCGGCGCTCCTATGACAGGCGGCGCAATTGCACTTGGCGAAATCTTGACCAAGCTGCTCTGGTACTACGTCCACGAAAGAATCTGGGCGCATATCAACGTCGAATGACGCCTCACACTATTCGTACCTGAGAGCTTCGATCGGATTGAGGCGCGCCGCATTGCGCGCCGGAAAATAGCCGAACACAACACCGACAACGGCCGAAAAGACAAAGGCAATGGCGATAATCGGCAGGTTGAGGACAAAGGGAATATGCACGAAGCTGGCAACCACAGCAGAGATGATCAGCCCGATCATGATCCCGATCACGCCACCCGCCAGCGACAAGGCCCCCGCTTCAACAAGAAACTGCAGCAGAACCTCGCGCTCGAATGCGCCTACTGCCAGCCTGATGCCAATCTCGCGCGTGCGCTCCGTTACCGACACCAGCATGATATTCATGATGCCGATGCCGCCGACGATAAGACTAATCGCAGCGACAGCTCCGAGGAACGCCGTCAACAACGACGTCGTATTCTCGACCAGCGCCTCGATCTCACGCATGTCCTGCACCTGAAAGTCGTCGCTCTCGCCAGCACCAATATGCCGACGTTGCTTGAGCAGGGCTTCGGTATCCGCCTTGACCTTGTCGATGGAAGCGCCATTCCGCGCCGACAAAAAGATCATCGAAATATCATCGTTTCCGGAAATCCGTCTCTGGAAAGCCAGCAAAGGCATGAGAACAACGTCGTCCTGATCCTGACCGAATGTCGACGATCCCTTGGCCTTCAATAGACCGATCACCTGACACGATCCCTTGCCAAGACGTATGCGCGCGCCGAGCGGATCCTGCTGTCCAAAGAGTTGCTTTCGGACGGTCTCGCCAATCACGCAAACGGTGCGTCCGGCACGCTGCTCCGCCTCGTCAAAAATACGGCCCGACGCCAAAGGCCATTGCCGAACGGCGAAATAGGCATTCGTCACGCCGGAAACCGACGTCGTCCAGTTGGTATTGGCATAGACGGCGCGCTGGCTCGACGAAGACAGAGGCGCAACCTCTTCAAGACCGGAAATGCTCCGCTGGAGCGCCAGGACATCCGCCTCCTTGAAAGGCGAGGCGCTGCCGCTTGATCCTCGCTGGTGCGAACCGGGGAACACCATCAGAAGATTCTTGCCAAGGCCGGAAATATCCGAAGAAACACGCTGTTGTGCCCCGCCACCAAGGGTCACCATGGCAATGACGGCAGCAACGCCGATAACAATGCCAAGCATGGTCAAGGCCGAACGCATCAGATTTCGTCTGATCTCGCGCACCGCCAGCAACAGCGTATCAAGAAACATGTGCCGCCCTTCGTCTCGAAGGCTGCATATGATCGGCTTCGATCTTGCCGTCTCTGAAATTTACGGCACGCGTGGCAAAGGCCGCCATCTCAGCTTCATGCGTGACCATCGCGATCGTAATCTTGTGATCCCGATTAAGCGCCTCGAGGAGTTCCATGATTTCGATCGATCGCTGCGTATCGAGGTTACCCGTCGGCTCGTCGGCAAGCAGAACGGCAGGTTCGGTAGCAATGGCGCGCGCGATAGCCACGCGTTGTTGCTGCCCCCCCGAAAGCTCTGCCGACGTGTGGCCAGAGCGCTCCGCAAGCCCGACCGCCTCCAGTGCCGCAAAGGCGCGATCATGGCGCTCTGCGCGTGACATCCGCCGATAAATCAACGGCAATTCGACATTTTCAAGCGCTGTCGTGCGCTTGAGAAGATTGAACCCTTGAAAAACAAAACCGAGATAATTGCGGCGCAGAAGCGCCCTCTGATCGCGGCTCAACTGCCCGACATCGACCCCGCGAAACAGATATTGCCCACTCGTCGGCGTATCGAGACAGCCAATGATGTTCATGCAGGTCGACTTGCCCGATCCGCTCGGCCCCATGATGGCGACAAACTCGCCGTCGCGGATAGTCAAGTCGACACTATCCAACGCCCGCACTTCGCCTTCACCCTCGCCATAGATTTTCGAAACGCCAGAAAAGACGATGAGTGACGCCCCTTGGGGAGAAGCAGACGATGTCACGACTACTTCTCCTGTGTCTTGAGGTCAGTAAGAACGACATCGCCCTCTTTCAGATCGCCATTGATGACCTCGGTATGTTGGCCATTAGTCAATCCGAGAAGTAGAGAGACCGGATGAGGCTTGCCGTCCTTCATCACCCAGACCGTCTTGCGAATAATCGTTGAATCGGCGTTGGTCTCCGCTGGCGCCGTCATGCCGGGCGGCGTAAATCGCGTCGCACCATTGGGCACCAGCAGGACATTCTTCTTTTCAGCTGTTGTGATCTCTGCCGTCGCGGTCATGCCGGGACGCAAGGCAAGGTCGTTATTATCCACCGAAAGAACGGCCACATAGGAAACCACATTGTTCGTGGTGGTCGAAGCATAGCGCAGCTTCTCGATACGCGCCTTGAATTGGCGATTGGGATAGGCATCAACGGTGAAGAGTGCGTTCTGCCCCTCTTTCACCTCGCCGACGTCAGCCTCATCAACATCCACCTGCAATTCCATATGGCTCAGATTGTCGGCCAGAGTGAAAAGCGTTGGCGTCTGAAAGGTAGCCGCGACGGTCTGCCCCGGCTCTATGTCACGTTCGATGACAACACCATCGATGGGTGACCGGATGACCGCCTTGGAAAGCGAAGTCTCATCAGCGGCAACCTGTGCCTCATTGGCCTTGACCCGCGCCTTGCCGCCGACGTAGTTCGCCTGAGCGCGCTTCAAGGCCGCGAGTGCCGTATCGACATCAAGCTGCGAGACGGCATGAGAGGCTGAAAGACCCTTGGTCCGCTTCCACTGAGCCGCCGCCTCGATCTGCGTTGCTTCATATTGCAAAAGTGTGGCGCGAGATTCATCAAGCGTCGCCTGCGACTTCGCCAATGCATTTTTCAACGACGTCGTGTCGATCTCGGCAAGGACCTCACCTTTCTTGACCTCGTCGTTATAGTCGACATTCACCTTGTCGATGCGTCCGGAAATTTCGCTACCGACAGTGACTGAGGTTTCGGGCTCGATCGACCCTGTTGCCGTGACGAGAACCTTGAGATCACCGCGCCTGACCGTCTCGCTGACATATTGCTGCTCGGAATTGCCTCGAGCAAAGTAGACCCAGATCAACGCGACGATAAGCACCAGAGCAACCGCGCCGGCAAGAAGCCGATGCTCAGCCAGCCATTGCTTCCAACCACCTCTCGGACCCGTCCCATTGCTCGAAAGACCTAGGCGCTCGGCCACATCCTTGTTCGCATCACTCATATGCTTGTGCCCGAGCGGGTCCTCTTCAACTATTACCACCCCCCGACCAGGACACCGTCGTACGCGTCCTCATGGGGCAATTTACAGATAGGCCTGACGCATCCGAATTGCCAGCGCCGCAACCATAGTTTAGGAGGAGTTTGCCCGTTGTAATAGACCTCGCATAGATCATAGGCCTGTGACATTCTGGCAAAATAAAAGCAGCGCGAGATCGCTGCCGATCGATCCCGCTTTTCGGTCATCCGAACAAAGAAGCGGGCCAAGGGGCTGAATTGACCGGACCATGCGACGTATTCTGATCATCAAACATGGCGCCTTTGGCGATGTCATTCAGTCGGAAGGGGCTATTCGCGACATTCGCGCAAACCACCCCAACGACAACATTTCCGTCCTGACAACCCCTCCCTATCGCCGCATCTTCGAACGCTGCCCCTGGATCAATCATGTGCTCATTGATCCTCGCGCACCGCGCTGGCGACTGGACAAGATGTATGCACTCGGGAAGATGCTGAAGGCGCAGAAGTTCGACATGGTCTACGACCTGCAAAACTCATCACGCACCGCAAGCTACTTCCGCTGGTTCTTCAAGGGCACCGATTGGTCGGGCAGCGCAAAGGGTGCAAGCCATCCCGTGCGCCTCAAAAACCCGAAGAAGGTCAAATCACTTGATCGCATGGCGAGCCAGTTGAAGGATGCCGGTCTCACCATCCGCTATTCGCGCAAGCCAGATGTCTCATGGATGGCGGATGATGTGGATGCGCTACTTGCTGAGGCAGGCGTGACGAAACCTTTCATCCTTCTCATTCCGGGCTCATCTTCCCGCCACCCCCAGAAGCGCTGGCCCTATTACGCGGAACTCGCCAAACGTCTGATCGACGAAGGCTTCCAGATCGTCACTGCGCCGGGTCCGGATGAAATGGATCTGGCCGATCAAATACCCGGCATCGCGCTCAAGGGTCCCCGCGGCTTCATCAACTGGTTCGAACTTGCGGGCGTCATGAAAAAGGCTGTCTTCGTCATTGGCAACGACACCGGCCCAAGCCACCTCGCCGCCCATATCGGTGCACCAGGCCTCGCTCTCTTTGGTTCACACACGACGGCGGAACGCACGGGCATCGAACGTGAAAATTTCACCGCCATCGAAGTCGTCAATCTCGCCAACTTGCCCGTAGCGCGGGTGCTCGACGAAATTCACCTGCAAATCAACGCTAGTTGAATTCGGTATAGGATTTTTCTTCGATGATCGACGAGCCGGTCAGAAGATTGATTTCCTTCTTCAAGGCCGCACGCTTGTCATTCTGCATATAGACCGAGCGGGCAAGATCGATGAACGTCTGCCCGAAATCCTTGTCCGCCTCACACTGGCGAATATCATCCTCGATCACCCAGAGCGCTTCATTGACGGCTTTGAGTTCAGCTTCAAGGCGGGTCAGTTCCGAACTATCGGGAATATTCGCCTTGCGCGCCTTCGTCAGCACGTCAAGTTCATGACGCACATTCTTCAGCTTGCCTTCGTCGCTCATGCGCTCGGACTTGATAACAAGAATAGTGATTTTATCGATCAGCTCGCCGGGACCCACTTCAATCAGGATGACCGGTTGTGTCGCGTCTTTTGTCATTTTGTCCTCTTTCCGCACATGAGGACCTTTCCCCGATGCGTCTGATCATGCGCTTTTATAGCCAAGGGCGGGCTTATCATGCCAGAATGTTTTTCGGTAACGAGTAATCTGATCCGCAATCCCACGATCAGAAATGTGAGTTCAAGGGAATGTCGCTGATTTCACGCCTCGTCGGAGAATTCCACCGCCGCCTCTCCGAGCCGGAACGGCGGACTGCCGGGCGCGAAAGCGATCCCTGGCTTTTCGTCGCCATCAATGCCCATGAACACCGCGCCCGCAACTGGTCGGCAGGCGGCGCCAGCATCGAGGGTTGCGCGGAAGATCTCGCCATCGGCCAGATCGTCTCCGGCACTCTTCGCTGGCATAAGAAAGAAGCCGGTCACCCATTCTCGGCCGAAGTCATGCGGATCGATCCGGGAGGCAAAATTGCACTCAGATGGCTTTCCCTGAGCGACGAGATGCTCGCCCAAATGGAACCGCTGGAAGGCTGACGCTGGGTAAATTCCGACACTCTCGCGCACCATCTTTCGTCAGGCTAGAGTCTCTTCCAACAAATATCGAAATGCCTTGGGAGGACCGAAATGTCTGCAACCGCCGTCACCGAAACACCGAAATACGAAACCCTTTCGATCCGCAAGGAAGGTCCTATCGATTGGCTGACACTTAATCGTCCGGACTCTCTCAATGCAATCAACCCGACGCTCAGCGCCGAGATGCAGGATTATTTCGGGCGCCTTTATACAGACCAGAGCGTGCGCATCGTCGTCATCAAGGGCGCAGGCCGCGCCTATAGCGCGGGGCTCGATCTGAAGCACCGAGACAACTCGGGCGATGTCAGCTCAAGTGGTGTCGTCGCCGGACTGCGCAGCCAGCGCGCGATCAGTGAAATCGTCATGAAGATGCGCCGCTGCCCGCAAGCGATCATCAGTCTTGTGCATGGCCCTGCCTGCGGCGGTGGCTTCGCCTTCGCGCTCGCCTCCGACATTCGCATTGCCGGCGAAAGCGCGCGCATGAATGCAGCCTTTATCCGCATCGGTCTTTCCGCCTGCGACATCGGCGTTTCCTACTTTTTGCCGCGCCTCGTCGGCGTCTCGGTCGCCTCGGAACTCATGCTGACGGGCCGCTTCATCAATGCCGAACGCGCGCTTCGCGTCGGCCTCGTGTCGGAAGTCGTGCCCGACGACAAGCTCGAAGAAGCCGTGCAGCCCTATCTCGACGAAATGCTGACGACCTCGCCGCTCGGCCTGCGCCTCACCAAGGAATGCCTCAACATGTCGGTCGATGCAGGCAGCCTCGAAGCGGCCATCGCCATGGAAGACCGCAACCAGATCCTTGCCGCCCAGACCAACGACTTCCGCGAAGGCATCTCTGCCTTCCTGCAAAAGCGGAAGCCAGAGTTTACGAACAGCTGATGAGCTTCACATCCTCATGCTCAAGCATCATGGCGCGGCTTGTCCGGGCCATGATGCTTTTGTTTGTCGCGTTGCTTGTCATCACGCCATTACCGTCGAAAGCGGCCTCTATCAGTGACGCCAGCTACAAGGCGACAATGACCTCGCTCGATGAAATCGAAACGCTCATCGATTCAACCGTCGCTAAACTACAAGACGGCATGAACGTGGGAGAGGCCCGCGCGGCGCTTCCCCACCTTCAGGAGCGCCTGCAATGGATGCGCGACGCCAAAGTCGCCGCCGCCCGCATCGACACCAGCCACACGCTCCGCAGCCACAGCACCGACAGCCAACGCGCCCAATGCATCATCATGCGCGCAGGGCTCATGGACGAAGCCTTTCAGGATGTGATGGTGAATGTCTCGATGAAGGCGCATGGAACCGCCAATTCGGCACTGCTTCCCATGACCCCGATCTCCAATACATCTCATGACTGTAGATAGCCCGGACGTCACAAGAGCTTCAAGCGAACAAGCAAATTGCCGTTGGGAAACGCTGGCTGTACCCTCTCGACAAAAGCGGCATTCCATGTCATTTTCCGCCGCGTTTTACTTACAATTCTGAAAGCTAATTGGAGGCATGCCATGCCGAGCTACAAGGCCCCGGTCGAGGATTTTCTGTTTCTTTTTCATGAGCTTCTCGAAATCGAGAAACGGACCGATCTGCCCGGCTTTGCGGACCTGACACCCGACATGACAAGCGCCATTCTCGAAGGCGGCGCAAAATTCTGTGAGGAAGTCCTCCAGCCGCTCAATCAGTCGGGCGATGAAGAAGGCTGCCACCTCGAAAACGGCGTCGTGCGCACCCCCAAGGGCTTCAAGGAAGCCTTCCGCGCCTATGCCGACGGCGGTTGGAACAAGCTCGGCGTCGCGGAAGAACTGGGCGGCGCGAACCTGCCTTCCGTCATCACCTTCGCCTTCTCCGAAATGGGCTCCTCCTCCAATCAGGCTTTCGCCATGTACCCCGGCCTCACCGGCGCCGCACTCGGCGCGCTCTGGGCCACCGGCGAAGACTGGATGCGCCAGCATGTGGCGCAGCGCATGGCCGATGGCGACTGGGCGGGCACCATGTGCCTCACCGAGCCCCATTGCGGTACCGACCTCAAGCTCATGAAGACCCGCGCCGTCAAACAGGACGATGGCACCTATCGCCTCTCCGGCACCAAGATCTTCATCTCGGGTGGCGACCATGACATGACCGAAAACATCATCCACATGGTCATCGCCAAGCTGCCGAACGAAGAAGGCAAATATGTCGACGACCTCTCCACCGTGAATTTCTTCATGGTGCCGAAGATGCTCGTCGATCCGGAAACCGGCGAAATCAAAGGCCCGAACGGTGTTTCGGTCGGCGCTGTCGAAAAGAAGATGGGCATCAAGGGCAACGCCACCTGCGTCATGAACTTCGACAATGCGGTCGCCTATCACCTGAAGGGCCGTGCACCGGAAAAGAAAACGGAAGACGGCAAGGTCGTGAAGTCGAAGTCGGCGGGCATGGCCGGCATGTTCGGCATGATGAACGGCGCGCGCATGGGCGTCGGCATTCAAGGCATCGCCGCAGGCGAAGTTGCCTATCAGAACGGTGTGGCTTACGCGCAGGAACGCCTCGCGGGCCGCTCGCTGACGGGTGCGAAGAACCCCGACGGTCCGGCCGACCCCATCATGGTCTTCCCCGATGTGCGTCGTCTGCTGATCTCGTCGCGCGCTTTCGTCGAAGGCGCCCGCGCGCTTGCGATGTATGTCTCATTCCTCTTCTCGGTAGCGCGCTCCAGCGCCGACGAAGCCGAACGTCAGGAAGCCGAAGATCTGAGCCAGCTCTTCACGCCGGTCATCAAGGCCTATTTCACCGACAAGGGTTTTGAAGCGGCGAACGCCTCGATGCAGACCTTTGGCGGTCATGGCTATATCCGTGACAACGGCATGGAACAATTCGTCCGCGACGCGCGCATCAACCAGGTCTACGAAGGCGCCAACGGCATTCAGGCGCTCGACCTCGTCGCCCGCAAGATGACCTCGAAGGGCGGTCGCGCAACGCTTACCTATTTCGCCAAGCTCGAAGCTTTCATCAAGGAAAATGAGGGCGATGCCGACATGAAGCTCTATGTCGACGCGCTCAAGGCTGGCTATGCCCGCCTTGGCGATGCCGCAGGCTGGCTGATGCAGAATGCCCCGAAGAACTATGACAATGCGGGCGCCGCATCTTATGACATCCTCAACATCTTCGGCACGGTGACGCTCGCCTGGATGTGGGCGCAGATGGCCAAGGTCTCGCTCGCCAAGCTCAAAGAAGGTACGGGCAACCCGGACTTCTACAAGCGCAAGCTGACGCTGGCACGCTACTGGGCGGAACGCGAAATCCCGATGACCGCAGGCTGGCTCGAACGCGCAAAGGCGGGCGCCGACGGCCTCATGGAACTCGACGCTGTCAATTTCTGATTAGCCTCGGTCAAATCGATACGAATTGGGCGCTTCTTTTGAAGCGCCCTTTTCTTTGCCTATCGCCCCCGCCCTCATTTCACGTCACAATGGCCTCTCACAACAAAAGGCCCGTCGATTGTGACACCCGTTCCCTTACCAGCCCCTCATGATGGCGCGTCACTGCTGCTCCCCATTGTCTTTCTGGCGGCATCCGTCATCGCCGTTCCGCTCTTCAAGAGGATTAAGCTCGGCTCGGTCGTCGGCTATCTCTTTGCCGGCATATTGATCGGCCCCTGGGGCTTCGCTTTTTTCTCCGATCCAGAATCCGTGCTGGCGCTGGCCGAACTTGGCGTCGTCATGCTGCTCTTTATCATCGGACTGGAGTTAAAGCCCTCCCGCCTCTGGTCCATGCGGCGCGACATCCTGGGCTTGGGTCTCGCGCAAATCCTGATCTGCGGCGCGGCGCTGGCGGGGATAGCCCTTCTTGCCGACCTCAGCTGGCGCACGGCAATTATCGCAGGCGCAGGCCTTGCCCTGTCATCGACTGCCTTCGCGGCCCCTTTGATGGAAGAACGCAGCGAGCTCACGCAGCCTTACGGACAACGCGCCTTTGCGATCCTGCTTATGCAGGACCTCGCCATCGTCCCGCTCCTCGCGCTCGTCGCATTGATTGCGCCCGGCGACAAGGCTGCGACCGGCGGCTGGACCGAGACGATCGGTATTCTCGCCGCGGTTGCCATCGTCGTGCTGGTAGCGCGCTATCTGCTCAACCCGCTCTTCCGCTTTCTTGCGAACTCAGACGCCCAGGAGATCATGACGGCAGCCGCCTTGCTCGTGGTGCTCGGCGCAGCCTTCATCATGCAGGCTGCCGGACTATCGATGGCGATGGGCGCATTCCTCTCTGGCGTGCTGCTGGCGGAATCCAGTTTCCGTCACGAACTTGAGGCCGACATCGAACCTTTTCGCGGCCTGCTCCTCGGTCTCTTTTTCATCGCCATCGGCATGGGCATCGACATCAATCTCGTGGTGTCGAACCTCGGCATTGTCGCCGCCATCGTTCTGGCAATCATGATCTCAAAGAGCCTGATCATCTACGCACTGGCGCGGATGTCAGGTTCGATCCATCGGGATGCCTTGCGCATTGCAGGCGTGCTGGCGCAAAGCGGCGAATTCGGCTTTGTCCTCTTCGGCGCCGCCGAAGGCGCCAGCATCATGACGCCCACCATCACCAATCTCCTGATCGCCAGCGTCACAATCTCGCTTGCCTTAACGCCACTGGCCTTTGAACTGGCCAACCGCCTGGCCCGCCCGAAAAATGACGACGAAGAGATGGAAGTCGATTTTTCAGACGCCAAGGGCAAGGTCATCATTATCGGCTTCGGCCGCTTTGGGCAGGTGGTCGCCCAGTTCATGCTTTCGCAAGGCATAGAAGTGACGGCGATCGAGCGGAACGTCGAGCAAATTCGCGCCGCTTCGCGGTTCGGCTTCCGTGTCTTCTACGGCGACGGCACTCGCCTTGATGTTTTGCGCGCCGCCGGTGCAGACAATGCCTCCCTCATCGCACTCTGCGTGGTGCAGAATGAAGCCTCTGAAAAAATCGTCGACCTCATTCAGACGCATTTCCCTCTTGCCAAACTCTACGTGCGCGCATTCGACCGTCGTCAGGCACTCAATCTGCTCCGTAAAAATGTCGACTTCCAGATTCGTGACAGCTACGAGTCAGCCGTCGCCTTTGGCGTCGCTTCGCTGGAGGCCCTTGGCTTCACCCATGACGAAGCCCGGATAGTCGAAGAGGACATCCGCCGACGCGATGCCGAACGCATGGCGCTGCAACTTGCTGAAGGTGAAATCCTCGCAGGCAAGAACCTGATGCACACCAGAGCCGTGGTCCCCGAACCTCTGGTTCAGCCCAAACATACCTCCACCGCCCTCAACAAGGAGGCCGAGGAAGCCACCGAAAATACACCGGCCCCCGCAAAAGCCGAAGAATCTGCCAACTGACGCTTGCATCGGTCGCAATCCTTCATGCTAGGTTCGCCCATCAAAAACACTTCCGAGGAAACAATCATGAAAAATCTCTTCGACGTCAGCGGCAAGGTCGCGCTCGTCACAGGCGGCTCGCGTGGTATCGGTGAAATGATCGCCACAGGCTTCGTGGAAGCAGGCTGCAAGGTCTATATCTCGGCCCGCAAAGCGCAGGTCTGCAACGAACTGGCCGAAGAGTTGTCCAAGCGCGGCACCTGCATCTCGCTGCCCTGTGACCTCGGGACACAAGAAGGGATCGAATTTCTCGCAGGCGAACTTGCCAAGCGCGAAGAAAAGCTCGACATCCTCGTCAACAATGCAGGCGCGGCCTGGGGTGAACCCATCGACGAGTATTCCGAAAGCGGCTGGGACAAGGTGATGAATATCAACCTCAAAGGCCCGTTCTTCGTGACACAGAAAATGCTGCCCTTACTGCGTAAAGCCGCCACCTACGAAGACCCGGCGCGTGTCATCAACATCGCCTCGGTCAACGGCATCGTGCCGCCGGAACTCGAGACCTATGCTTATTCCTCCTCAAAAGCCGGTTGCATCATGCTGACGCGTCATCTTGCAGGCCGCCTCGCGCGCGAAAACATTCTCGTCAACGCTATCGCGCCCGGACCTTTCCCGAGCCACATGATGCGTGCAACACTCGAAGCCTTCGGCGACGAAATCAAAGCGAACAACCCGCGCAACCGCATCGGCACACCGGAAGATATTGCAGGCGTCGCTATCTTCCTCTCCTCGCGCGCTTCGGCCTATACGACCGGCGCGACGATCCCCTGCGACGGCGGATCGGCGGAAGTCTGAGATAGCTTCAACACAAGATTAAGAGAACGGGGTCAGTCAGAAGCTGGCCCCGTTCCATTTCTAGGGTCCGGGCTCCTGCCAAGCTTCTGCCCCTGAGAAACGAACCAATCCCGAAAGCGCTTCAACGAACCCGGCTTCTTCGCAGCGACCAATCCAGTCTTCAGCACAGGCTCAGGGACGGACGGCACGACAATATCGGGAATAGCCAGAACAGGCTCAGGCAGAACAGGCATATCTGAGTCCGGCGGCATATCCGGTTCAGCGCTCTCGACATGTTGAACGCCTGTCGCACGAACAGCGGCGGATACAATCGCATCAACTATCTGATCGATAAGCGCCAATGGCATGTCATGCCCCATGCCGTTGATGACACGCAATTCCGCGCCGGGGATATTCGCCGCCGTATCCTCACCACCCGCTACAGGCACCACCGGATCGTCGCGCCCATGCAGCACGACGGTCGGCACCGTGATTTGGCGCAAGAG
>Ga0098040_1000987_pt1 | contig 12877 bp, 8 predicted proteins | sample 7_EtaG_FD_75065 | JGI IMG/M metagenome (GOLD analysis project Ga0098040, IMG submission 75065) | Marine viral communities from the Subarctic Pacific Ocean - 7_ETSP_OMZ_AT15161 metaG | ecosystem: Environmental > Aquatic > Marine > Oceanic | place: Pacific Ocean | collected 2015-01-08
CTTTCGATAATGCGTTGTGATGGGACAGCCGTGTCAGTGCTGTATAACGTCCATTACCGTGGTCGCTGTTATAACCTTCAATCGGGCTACCAGCAGGATTTTCATCCTAAACTGGCGCTGGGCACGCTCCATTTAGGGTATTCAATTGAAGAGGCATTTGAGAATGCCGGTATTGCGGACTTTGACCTTCTTGCTGGCTCTGGTAAGAATGAAGATTACAAAGCTCGACTTGCAACTCATGCCGAGCCTCTGATTTCGTTTATGCTAGTCAGAAGCCGCATATTTCGGTATCTATACCGTATAAAACCCGGAAACTAAAGTGGGGTGCTCGTTTCCCGAGTGCCAACTTGTAGTAAAAAGGTAAACTACCATTTAAACCACGCTTCTCAGGATCTACTACATGGATCGTAATATCGGCATAGCGCGATACCCTTGGCTGTTTCCCGCGCTGTATTTTGCCTGTTTTCTCGTTGCTACCGCTTCTACGTTGAGCGGTCTGGTTGACCGTTGGCTGAAGTTCGATGAGTCGTACTCCCACGGTTTTCTTGTACTCGTGATCAGCATTTTCCTGACAGTCTCTGCGTGGCGCAGGCATCGCCCGGTAGTTGGGTTCTATTGGTTCTGGCTGCTCCCACTGTGTGTCTCCGGCTTGGTATACCTCGCGGGCAGCGTTCTTCTGATTGAAGCGTTCCAGCAAGTGGCACTTTTGCCGCTATTGATTGGTGGGCTTCTGGTGTTGTGGGGGTGGAGGCAGACTCAAGCGTTTTTTATCCCCATGGGGTTGATGGTATTCACGCTTCCATTCTGGGACTATCTTTCCTGGAACCTGCAACTGATTACAGTTGCTTTCAACCAGCTGATGTTATCGCAGTTTGATATCGAATTTATCGTCGAGGGTGTGTTCGTCTATTTTCCGGGAGTGGGGGCATTCGAGATTGCCCATGGTTGCTCCGGATTACGGTACTTGTTGGTTGGTGCAACGTTGTCGCTGCTATACGGTGAACTGAATTACCGTTTGTGGCGTACCCGCTGCGTTCTTTTGTTTACCGGAGTGGTGATATCCCTTGTTGCCAACTGGATCCGTGTTTTCGTCATTATTTATATTGGATACGAATCTGAAATGACGTCATCACTTATCAAGGAGCACGATTTCTTTGGTTGGTGGGTTTTCGCCGGGACTCTTGTTCCACTGTACTTCTTCGCTCGTTGGCTGGAAGGCACCGAAAAGAACCTTGACTCGGCTGTGGACGGCAACACGGAAGGATCAGGCCTCCATTCTGCCGCTGGCATGTTATCCCCCCTTTTTCTTGTGCTTTTGATGGGAGCGGCTTCCTGGTCTGTTTCACCAAGCCTCGCAGACATGAATGGGGAAACCGAACAACACAGTGTGTCTCTAGTAGATGCTTCCAACTGGATGCCCCTTTTCCGCCGGAGTCTTCTGGGATGGCAGCCTGCCATTGTTCGTCCCGATCGTATCTTTGAACAGACCTATATAAAGCGAGGAACGGCGCGGGAGGGTCAGGCCGGAGTCAGGTTGTTGGTGGCATTATACAGTTACGACTATCAGCGCCCCAAGTTTGAGGTGGTTCAGTATAACAACCGAATATACGATTCCTCGGTATTGGTTCCTAAGCGTACCTTCAGTGTTGATCCTGTAAGTGGTCAGACACCGTTGGCTGGTCTGGAGTTGGGCTACCGTCAAACGGATACGACGTTTGTAGTGGCGTATGGATACTATGTTGAGGGTCGATGGGAGAATAATGAACTTCAGGCCAAGCTTGCCCAGCTACCGGGTATGTTTAATTCCCGCAGCGATGCGTCGCTGTTAGTTATTGGTGTTCATTGCGAAGAGTGCGACCGGGATCGCGTGTTACGCGACATTTCGCCGTTAATAAAAGAAGCGGCCCAGGAACACCTAGACCGCCTGTACACAAATTGAGTTATATGGTTTTACTTCATTCGACTTGCTGGGATACGACTTCCGATGGCGCACTTGCGAGACCGCCCTGGTCCACGACGCTTATCGAGAAGTACCACACTCCTGACGCCAAATCTCCGAAAGTAAATGAGGTCTCGGCTCCGTCGACCTGCTGGGTTTGTGTGAGTGCTCCCGGTGATTGACCATAGCGAATCCTGTAGTAATCGATTTCACTCAGTGACAGAGACGAGCCATCAAGGCGGGTGCCTGGAGCCGTCCAGGACAGCGTAATACTGCCATTTGGTTCTGCGGGTTCAGGAGATGGCTCGGTTGGGCCGGGGCTAGTGTTCACGGTTCCGACTTCTTCGAGTGTGAACGGATCAAGGCCACTGTTGTATGCCTCAATATTCGAAATACCAGCGTTGTTTGATACAGAGTCAGCGTCGTCAACCCAGGGGCTAAGCCCCTGTGAAAGTTCCCAGGTATCCGGAATCCCATCGTTGTCCGAATCAAGCGAGTGGCTCGTTGTAGGGTCTGGCGCCTTCACAGTGGCAGGCGTGGAGAGGGTTCCGCCTGTATTGGTGTTTGTTGCCCTGTACTCGGCGACCGCTGAACCAACTCGTTCAAAATATTCCATAGAGAGCAGGACTTCTTCCCCGGGGCTGAGTGTGCGTTCATACTGAAATTCGGTGGGGGCATGCTCTGTCCAGTCATCAATAACAAGAGTACCGTTTGCGTAGAGCCTCACGCCGTCGTTGGTCCTGACGGTAAAGCGGTAGGTGTTTGTGCCTGAGTCATGGGGCGCTGTAAATATACCATTCCAGCGAACGCTGAAGTTGTCGTCGGAGAGCTGGGAATGGGGTTGGCCAGTGCCCCAATTGAAGTCGACACTTCTATCGACTCGCGCATCTACAAAATCATCGAACGCTATACCGCTGTAATATTGGCCAACGAAGCCTTCGACGTAAACTGGTTCCTGTTCAGAAGGCTCCGGAACCTCGTTGGCATCTTCGGGCGACGTCCCGGCAAGGTATTCCTCCAGGTTGGTATAGCTATCATTATCCATGTCTCCACTGGCGTCTCCAGCATCAAGAGGGTCCATGCCATAGGCATACTCAGCACCGTCGGGAATGCCGTCTCCATCTGTGTCGGCGTTGTTTTCCGCTGTTCCCAGCAGGAACTCATCCGCCGCACTTAACAGGTCATTGTCTGGGTCAGAGGTGGAGTCCGCCGGGTTCGTTGGGTCTAGCCCGTAAACGGTTTCCCACTTATCGTACAGACCGTCCTGATCTTCATCGAGTGGTGGGTATTCGGGGTTGAAGGCTATACCCTGGTTACCATCCAGAAAGCCAACCCGGTAGCCCAACGAGTAGGCTTCCATCTCGGAAAGGCCGGCCGTCTCACCCGATTGTGCATAGGAGTGGATATAATTAGAGTCGACGATCTGTTGGCTGATTCCAGGGCCTTCCCATGCGACTGCGAAATGGTCACTCCCTGCGCCCTCCTTCTGGAAGACTTCGAAATAGTAGCGCTGAGAAGCGTCCAGGGTTACGTATGGGGAGGTTTGGGAGCTGTATTTGCTGAACTGATTGACATAGGTCCAGCCTGGCACTGTGGCCAGAATGTCGGCGTCATCCGGCGAGCTTGACGTACTCAGCCAGAACTCGACCTTGTCGTTACCGCTCACAAAGAAGCGATATTCGCCGGATGTTGGTGGCTTTATGAACCCTCTGACGTAGGTGCCATAGTTATCGACACGATTTTCGGGGGCTTCCAGACTGGTTAACGTATCCACCTCATCCGGGTTATCCGGAAATTTGGTGGCAGAGGTCATGGTGTCAATTTCAACACCATCAAGATTGTCATAATACCGAATCTCGACAACGCCAGGCTCGCTGGTTTCGGGTAGGGCCGCCGTTGGAGGAAGATCCTCAATGTCCTGTAGCTGCCAGCTTTGGCACCCGCTGATGAGTATTACTGTACTACCGAGACCAAGTACTTTTGTAATAGACATCCTGCCTCACCTTATCGTTCCCAGATTCAGTAGGACAAGTATTGTTTGATAAAGTGAGGGCTGCCACTTATTCGTTGTACCGTTTTGGTCTTTGAGGGTTAATGTTATATCGAATGGTCATGACGCAATTAGCCTTGCCCGTTAAATTTTTCGAGCACTTTCTGCGCTTCGTTGTTTTTACCTGATGCGCGATACGCCTCTGCCAGATGCAGTGCGATTTCTTCCGACTCCGGTTGTAGTTCATGGGCCTTTTCGAGTATGGGTACACTGGCTTCGTGATTACCGGCCTTGAGCATGATCCATCCGTAGGTGTCCGCGACTGCCGCGTTGCCAGGGCTAAGCTCGTAGGCTTGCTTCGCCAGATCGATTGCCCGCTTGTCCCCATTTTCGTGATAGATCCAGGCCAGGTTATTTAGCACCACAACGTTGCCGGGTGCGCTTTCAAGCAGGGTCTCATAATTCGACTTGGCGCTTTCATGCTGGCCCTCGGATTGCTGCAGCAGCGCCAGCGTAAGAAGCAGCTGGTTACTGCCGGGATACGTTTTGCGGGCGGACTCAAGGAAAGAGAGTGCTTCCTGTGCCTTGCCGGATCGTTGGAGGTTTGTCGCGTATCCATTTGCGAGCTCGGCGCTGGGGCGCTTCTCGAGGGCGAGTTGGTAGAGTTCAGCCGCTTGCTGATACTCTTTTTGCCGTTCGAAGTAAGCGGCTTCCGTTACGTAGGGCGCAGAAGATTCCGGGTGTTGCTGTTTGGTTTCCTGAATAATTCTCCGCGCTTCGTCTTCCTCGCCTTCGTTGAAGGCTTGCTGAGCGGCTTGAAGAGCGATGTCCTGGTTGTCCGGGAACAGTGCGCGTGCCCGGTCAAGGAGAGCGGCCGCCCGGGCTGTTTCTCCCGAGCTCTGAAATGCGGTTGCTGCGCTGCTATAGATGCCTGCAACGAAGGGCGTTGCGGGTGATGGGGTCGATTGCTCGTTTCGCTCCAGCAGGGAGGCGGTTAAATCGTCCGCTTCCTGCTGATTGTTATCCATGAGGGCAACCTCTAGCAGAATCAGGCGAGGGCCGGTCGCTTCCGGATTCTCTTTGAGAATCTCCCGCATGAAACCTGTGGTTTCTTCGCGATCCAGAACGGTCGCCAGCCCCTGAAGCGCCTGGCGGCTATCCGGGGCGAGCCTGACTGCTGCCCGGAACTGCTTCTGCGCTTCCGCTTGATCGTTCTGAGTCAGCGCCAGTCTACCAAGAGCGATCAGCGGTGCTGGTGATTCTGGCGCTTTCTCCCTGGCCTTGTTGAAGTCTGTTTTAGCCGCGTCCACATTGCCTGCGGTGGCTGCAAGGCTTCCCCTGGTCATCAGGGCATTGATACTGTCAGGAGCTTCTTTAATCCACTGAGAGGCGGATTTTACAGCCTCGTCCATGTTGCCAGAGCGAGCCTGAGCTTCAACGATGACGCTGCGTGCCTGCTCCAACTCAGGGGCGCTTTCAAGAACCCGGGTTGCCTCGGCGATCGCTCGGTCATGTTCACCCCGCTGGTTGAGGTAGGTCGCATACCGTAGCCTCAGCTGGTGGTTGTCGGGGTTACTTGCCAGGGCCTTGTCCATAAGCGTTTCGCCCGTCTTCAGGTCGCCGCTGGCAAGCGTGGCAATGGCCACCATGGCAAGCGTTTCCGGATCGGAGTCTTTGTCCTCCAGATTCGAGAGTATGGCCTGGGCGCCTTCTGGATTTCGCATTTGCAGCCGTGCGGCGGCCAGTAATTTGCTGGCGGTTTCTGAATTTCCCGCTTCTGCGATGGGTGCCAGCAGCTTTTCAGCATCCTCTACCCGGCCTTGCCTGAACCGGACAAGGCCGAGCATCAACGATGTCTGTTCATGGTTGGGAGCTTGCGCCAGGACTTCCTCCAGATAACGCGCGGCCTCATCGAGGTCACCCTGTTCCACTGCCGCCTGGGCGGCCATCAGGTTGCTCTTGATCGTACCGGGGGCGGACTTGGCCAGTATTTCTTCGTATACGAAAGCTTCTGACTGCTTCCCCTGGGCTCTAAGGACGCGAATAAGGGACGAAATCGTGGCGTATTTGCGCTGGGTCATTACATCGTACTGACCGATGTCTTCGAGGGCCCGGATATAGGCATCTTCCGCTTTTTGCCACTCTTCCTGAGAAGCGGCGAGCTCGGCCTTCCAGAGCCATAATTCACCATTCGCCTCATCGACCTCTTCCGCCTCGGTGACCAGTTTTCGGGCCTTCGATACGTCGCCGCCGGCGAACGCCGTTTTCGAAAGTCCTATCACCGATTCAACTTCCCCGGAGTCTATTTCCCGTGCTCTGTTGAACGCAGTGCGGGCTTTTTCAAGTTCATTGGATGCCAGGTAAATCTGGCCTTCCAGCAGTGCCGCCTGGGTTTCCACCGGTCGGTCCGGGGAGGTGATGTCATCGAGAGCCGCCAGGGCGTCTTCAAAATCTTCCTGAAGCAGATTGGCTTCTGCGAGGATCAGGCTGGCGCGGTTCTGAACCTTTGCATCGATCTGCTCTGCAGGGAGGCGCTCCAGGATCTGGTTAAGGTGCCGTTCGGCATTGGCCGCATCGCCTGCCTTGAGGAGATTATTGACGATCAGGAAATACGGTTCGATCTTTTCCGGTTGAAGCTCGATCGCGCTCCTGGCTTCCAGTGTGCTTGCCTTGAGTTCACCCTGACGCTGGAAAAAACGTGACTGGTCGATATGACTCAGGTACTGGATGTCGTCCTGGCTCATCTCATTGCTGTCGCCACAGCCGGCGAGAGCGAATGAGATTGCGACTGAGAGGAGGGTGGCACGTACTGCTGAAACTGGCTTCATGGCCCTGGTCCTTTTCCTTATCGGGTCTTGTTCTGGATTCCTTGCCTGCTATTCAGGCGCCTGACGATTCGGGGGATGTTTCAATCCGATATTTATCAGTCAGGTTATACAGCGTTGGTCGGGTTACGCCGAGCAGGCGTGAGGCCTGCGCCATATTAAAGCTACAGGACTGCAGTGCCTGCACAATGGCGGCACGTTCCGCATTTTCCCTGACCTGCCTGAGATTCAGTTGGCTTTCGGGGCCTTCAAGGTCGCAGTTTAGCTCAAGGTCGGCGGCGGTAACACGTTTGCCGTCGGCCATGATTGTGGCCCGTTTCACCTTGTTGATCATTTCACGCACGTTGCCGGGCCATGGGTGTGTCTTGATGGCCTTGATGGCGTCTTCGGTAAAGGCCAGGTTGGGCCGATCCATTTGTTTGCCCAATGACTGCAACAGCGACTGCGCAACAACGAGGGCGTCACCTTCGCGCTCACGAAGTGCGGGAACGTCGAGAGTAATTTCACTGATCCGGTAATAAAGGTCCTCGCGGAAAGTCTCCTGATCGATCAACTGCTGTACGTCCCGGTGAGTTGCGCACACCACGCGGACATCGACAGGAACCGGGTTGACCGAGCCCACCCGATCGACCACGCGCTCCTGGAGAAAGCGGAGCAGCTTGGCCTGGAGGGGCATGGGCATGTCGCCAATCTCGTCCAGGAATAGGGTGCCGCCATTGGCGCTTTCGATTTTGCCTTTCTTGCTCTGGGTGGCGCCGGTGAACGAGCCCTTCTCAAAGCCAAAGAGTTCGCTTTCAAGGAGGTTCTCAGGAATAGCGGCACAGTTAATGGCCGCAAAAGGTTTATCGAAGCGGTGGCTCAAATCATGAAGCGCCCTTGCCAGCAGCTCCTTGCCCGTGCCGGTTTCACCGGTAATCAGGGTAGTGACGTCGGTGGGGGCCACTTTTTCGAGGGTGCGACAGATGCCAAGCATCTGTGGGCTGGCCGCGACGATACCTTTGATGTTGGTGCCATTACGCTGACGGGCCAGCTCCCGGTTGTCACGTTCCAGTTCGGCCAATCGCAAGGCACGGTTCACCACGAAGGTCAGAATGTCCGCGTCCAGCGGCTTCTGGTAGAAATCACTGGCCCCCATACCGATGGCCTTGACGGCGTTCTCCTTGTCTTCCCGTCCGGTGACCACAATGATCTTGGTCATGGGCGACAACCGAAGAATTTCTTCAAGCAGTAGAAAGCCTTCTTTTGCACCACCTGGATCCGGAGGCAGTCCCAGATCCAGAGTAATGACATCGGGTTCGCTTCGACGCAGTGCGGTCAGGGCTGACTCCCGGTCAGCCGCAACGCTTACTTCCAGATCTTCGCTGAAACACCAGCGCATCTGGCTTTGCAAACCCGGATCATCTTCTACGATTAGCAGTCGTCTACTCACAACGGTTACAAATCCCTTTTTGTAATGGTGACGGTCTTGCGATCAATCCTCTAAACCCTGATTCTTAACCGAAGATTGACACTTTGCAATGATAGTGTTCGCTGAATTTCGGTTTCGCCAATTATTTGGCATTCTGCTGCGGCAGTGGGTCGCCGGTAATCAGTCGCTCGGGTTCTTCCGGAGCCTGTTCCGGTTTGAACCGGGCAAGCGGGAACCGGATTGAGAAACAGGAGCCCAGGTCCGGTTCGCTGGTTACATCTATATTGCCCCCAACATTGCGCACATACTCCCTGGCCTGATAGGCACCAATGCCCATGCCCGTCAGCCCCTTGGTACTTTCGAACGGTTTGAATAATTGAGTCTGGATAAAGTCCTCGGTCATGCCGGAACCGGTGTCCTGGATGAACAGCACGACGTTGCCCTTGGCGGTTTTCAGGGTGAGAGTGATTTCGCCATCGGGTGGGGTGGCATCCTGCGCGTTCTGAATCAGATGGCCGAGAATACTGTAGAGTTGCTCCCGGTCGGCATTGATGAAAATGTTTCCGGGATTATCGGCAACCCTCGGTGCAGGTTGGCGGCGGGAGTAGTGCTCCGCCAACTGGCTGACAACCTCAGTCAGGTCGATCACTTCGGTCACCAGGGTTTCGTCCGCTGGCTTGCGGATGTGATCCACCAGGTTCGACATCTTGCGCACGGCATGGTCGGTGGTGTGAATCATATCGTCGATAAAGGCCGGGTTGTTCCGGTGCCTGGGGGCGTTTTTCACCAGCAACGATAGCTGAGCAATCAGTGTTTTCAGGTCATGCACCATGAAGGCAGACGCCTTGCTTACCGCCTCAAACTGCATGGCCCTGGAAAGCCGGTTTTGGGCGTCAGTTTGTGCAAGCAGGTTACAGGTCTGCCGGGCGACAACCTTGATCAGGTCAAAGTTCTCCCAGTTGAGTTCAACGCGCGCGTAAGGGTTGCCGACCATGGCAATACCGTATAAGTCGTTGCTGAGGTATAGGGGAATGACCAGCCAACCATCCGGTGTATGAGATATCGGGTCGGGGATCTCCAGCAGGTTGTAGCTGACCGGATCGCCACGATATTCATGAAGGTCGATAATCCACTCCCGTTCCCCAAAGAAGCGGACAAGTTCGGAGTTGGCGTCGATGGTCGTGTACTTGGGCGTGACCATGTTGACTGCGTTCTTGAGGATGAAGTCGCCTCTTTCCTCTCGTATCCAGAGTGCGCCGGCGTTGCTTTCAACCAGGCTCGAAAGAATGCGGATGACCCGTTCCGGAAGTGGCGGGCTGTCGCTGAGGTCGGCCATTTCCCGGGTCATTTTCAGCCATTCGTCGCGGTAGTCGTATTTGTAATCGAAAAAGTTCTGGCTGATAAACACCATTAGCCGGGAACGCACACGGCGCGAGACCAGCAGGGTGACGAGGAATACCAGTGCGATGCTGAAGAAGAGTACCTGCAGGGCGTCGCCCCATTCGCCTCCCAGGGTTTTGACGTAGTAGCCACCCAGTGACAGGAACAACAGGTAACCACCGGCGAGTATCAGGGCTCCGGCGTGGAAGACGGCTGAACGGGAGAGCTGGAAATCCACTGGCTGTTTGCGGGTGTTAATCACGTTGACAGCAAACAAGGGCACCAGTGCAGCGTTGACCAGGCCACGGGCGTTCCAGAACGACTCCGAGACCTGGCCAAAGAGCAGGGTGTCGGCATACATGAAGAAATCAAAGGCAAACAGGCTGCCAACGGCAATACAGACATACTTCATGCTGGACCGACCGAATGACACGGAGTTTCGCCAGATCTGCTCAATCAGCGATAAGCCGAGTAAGGATAGCGCTATCTGGCCAACCACTTTGGTTTTGCCGTCCAGAATGCTGAGCCCGAAGAAATATTCCAGGACACCGCTGCCGAGTAGGAGAGCAACCAGGATCAGGGTGGCTGCCGCCAGCACTTTTCGTAGGCGACCGACAAGATTGGCAGACCGGAATGAATCGCGAAGTAGGGCGAAGAGGACGGTAATCCACGCGGCATCACGCAGAAGTTCCAGCAGGTAGCGAATAAAAAAGCTTGGTTCGCCCCAAAGGCTTTGGGTAACAAGTGAGCCGGCCCACAGCGTGGTGACCACGGCGGCGAGGAGCAAAGAACGATCAATGTCCCGGCGCAGGTATCGTGTGGCAATCAGCAGCGATAGCAACCCAAAGGCAATGGCTGCCGTGGAATGACTGATCAGGCTGAAATTATTCAACATGTTTCGCTTCCTGCGCTATGCGCCACTTTCCATAACGGCACCGATTTCGATCCTGTGCCGTTCACACCGGCTTCTTGTTCTCCCGGTAGAACCGGAATATCTCTTTTAGCGGGCGCCTGGGAGTGAAACCGAATTCCCTGGCGAACGCCCTGCCGTCGATGACTACAGGATACTTGAAAAAGTGCATCAGGTACGAAGGAAAACTTCGCAGGTTGAGTGTCCGCAGTATCATCCTGGGCAGTATGGGGGGAATGGATGGTACTGGTATGCGGCCGCAGCCGCAGAGCTTCAACGCATGCTGGTAGGCCACCCAGTCCTGCGGCGCGACATTGAAAATTCCCCGCTGGGGTTTGTTGTAAGCCAGCACGATGGCATCCGCCATGTCATCGATATGGATAAACTGCATCATCGGTGAAAAACCGGCCAGAACAGGTGCCCGTTCCATGCCCAGCAAGGTGCTGATGGAGTTGCGCACGCCTGGGCCGACAATGTTGCAGGGCCGCAGAATGGTGATATTCAGGTCCGGGTAGCGCCACAGGTAGATGTTGGCCAGGTTCTCCAGTTCCACGGAATCAATCAGGTCCGCGCTCAGCCCCGCACTTTTCAGCGGAGCTTCCTCGTCTATCAGCGCCGGGTTGTAGGCCACCGCGCCATAGACGTGGAAGGTCGACAGGACCACCACCCTTTTGATGTTGTACTTGTGGCTCAAGTCCAGCAGTTTCTGGGTACCGAGAACGTTGGCGTTGTACCGGCGCATTCGGGTGAGCTGGCTCGACATGATGCGGCCGAGATGAATGACGCCATCAAACCGGTAACGCCGGAAAAGGTCTTCGAAGGAGCGTTTGTTGAAGTCGATGCAGTAGCTGGGGATATCGTCGCCCAGATAGACCTGTTCTCGAAAATCCACGGCAACGAGGTTGCAGGTATCCCGCAGGCGGCTGATTACCTGTTGAGCCAGGGCGCCGGCTGCACCTGTTACAAGAATCTGGGGTCTGCTTTTTTCAACCATCAGAACAGCCTTTTCCTTTCGCTCAGTCCGGTATCGATCAATTCACTGATCGCTGCCTTCACCTGTTCAACTCGCTCTGTCACCTGTTCTTCGGGAATTTCCAGGTCGTCAAACACCATTGGGTCGCCAAAGTTCAGGTGGACTTTGGCCGGCAAGACAAACGGCATGGCCACCGGAGCGTAGGGAATGCCGAGCCACCGAGCCAGTGGTTTGATGTTGGCGATGGCGGGAATGGTTTCCTCACACCCGACCACGCCCACTGGCACAATGGGTGCCTTGTACTTCATGGCCAGGTGCATGAAGCCGTTACCGAACCGCTTGAGCTGGTAGCGATCCTGATACAGCTTTCCAGACCCGCGAATGCCTTCGGGGAATACGATGACGGCCTCGCCGTTGGCCAGCATCTTGGCGCAATTGGTGGGGTCGCCCAAAACCGCGCCAAACTCGTTCAGCAAATTGCCGAGGTAGGGGACGGTCGGGAAAAAACGTTCGATCATTGCCCGGGGAATGCGCGGGTTTTTCTCGCGAGAGGCAAGGGCGTAGGCGATCAAAAGTCCATCTACCGGCAACTGCCCACTGTGATTCGGGACGATCAGCACCGGCCCCTCCGAGGGAATTTTGTCAACGCCGGTGGCTTCCACTCGAAAATACTTTTCGTAGATCTGGCGGGTCAGGGAGAAGCCGTACTTCATCACTTCGTTGTTATAGCCCCAGGGATCGTACCCCAGAGAACCAATCGGCTTGCGGATGCGATTGATGTGATTCTCCAGCTCTGCCGGGATCAACCGTGACTTCAGAATCGATGCTAGACCCATGTGGTTTCTACTCTCTTCCTATCATAACGCCAAGGGTATGGCTCTGGCCCGCATTAAGCACACGGTAGTCACCAAGGGCATTGGCACTTTCAACGCACAGCATGGACTGCCAGGCAACGTCAGGAAAATCCGATAAACGTGCCGCCTTCTCCGGCCCCGGATTCCAGACAACCGTGGAGTCGCTGCCGATGGCGGTGATGCGCCGGTTCCCCGATGGGGTTTCAACTATCAGCGAATTGCCGCTTTCATAGATGCGGTCGGTTTCACCCTCGAAGCTCACTGGCCCTTGCTGTGTGTGGTAGCTCCAGTCTTTCAGGGAGTCCACGTATCCGCAGTTTTCGAGGCCTCTGACCAGCGTTTTGGAAATGTCCGGGGTCGGAAGATAGGTGTGAAGTGCCTGGGTAAACGCCAGCGGTTCCGAACCCGGATTGGTGGTGGTCAACGCCAGTTGGCAGCCGTCAGCCGAGAAGTGGAAGGTCATCAGTAACCGGGCGCGGCCGTCCCAGGCATCAGAAAAGTCACTGTTTGCATCCAGTGACAGGCTGATTTCCACGTCGTGCGCGGTTTCCCTGACATCCTCCAGCTTCCACACTGCCGTACGGGCGAAACCGTGGGA
>Ga0098040_1000989_pt1 | contig 12864 bp, 18 predicted proteins | sample 7_EtaG_FD_75065 | JGI IMG/M metagenome (GOLD analysis project Ga0098040, IMG submission 75065) | Marine viral communities from the Subarctic Pacific Ocean - 7_ETSP_OMZ_AT15161 metaG | ecosystem: Environmental > Aquatic > Marine > Oceanic | place: Pacific Ocean | collected 2015-01-08
ATTTTAATATGTTATGTTAAATTATGTGGAACAACCGATCTTGTTCCTCCAGTTTTATCTCGTTTTTTCATACCCATTCTCTTCACCATATCATTCCACTTACCACTATGCAGTTGCGACAAACTAAGAGCAGCTCCTGCCGCATTCGGCTCTTCTGTACTCCCAGCTCTGTCTAAATATAATCTAGACTTTACATAATCAACTAAAGCAGAATGACATGAATTATCTATGTCTGGTTCATCTGAAAGCTTTGATACTGAATTAGGTTCTGCATTATACTTAATCATAATGCCATCGCTAACAGCTTCTTGTATAGCCTTCCAATTTTTTCTATCTGTCGTATTTGCGTTTCCAGAACTATCTACATTTGTTATTAGAGCTAAGTTGTCACCCTCTATAAACCACAATGATTGATCTTCTGGATATTTAATATTACTTGCCATTATTTTGAATCCGGTACATTTAGTTTAGATTCACTACTTGCATCTGTTAATAGTAAATCTGTATTTAATAATCTTGGTATTTTCATATAATCACCATCATCGTCCATCAAGAATACTTGTGTTATTTTATTTACCTCAAGTTTATTGCTTGATGAATCCTCTGCTACGTCACTTAAGTCATAATACATTTGATCGGCAACAGTTGTTATTTTAGCAGTAACTACTTTAGAATTATACTTTCCCATTTCAACTATACCATCATTAATTAGATTTATAACATAGTTTTCAGCAATGTTTGGGAACACTTGTCTTACTCTTGAAAGAATTTGTTTTACAGTTAATCCATGAACAGCCATACTAACCTCTTAATTTTTGTAAGCCTTTTTCATAGTCGGCTTCTAATTTTGCTTGTTGTTTTTCCATCCAAGTATATTCTATTGTTATTACTGATAATCTTGCTTGAACTTCACCAGCATAACCTTGAGCAGAAGCTAAATATGTTTGAGCAGCTTGAGCGTATGCACCAGCTGACGCAAAGTATCCATTCCAAACCTGAGCTTTTGCAGATGTCCAATCTCCCCTTGCCTGAACTTCGCTTACAAATCCCTGCGCTTGAGCTAAAGCCCCTTGTAATATAGAGCTCCATTCCGATAAGTGCGCATTTGCTCTTTGTATTTCTGTTTGCGCAATATTTAATGATGAAGTTACTAATTCAATATCTTCAGCTGCTTGCGCTCCAAAAGCATCTGTTGTAGCTGATGGTTGATTTCCATTAACAATATCTGATACTTTATCAAGAGCATCTTTTACCCTTGTTAATTGAGATGTAGTCGTAGTAAACGTATCTTCATCATCAAAACTATGTGTATTTATTTGAGCTAAAGAGGTAGTAATTGCATCAGCTGCTGTTTTTATCTCTGAAGATGTTGTATCGGTATCCACTGCAGATTCAGCAATTTCAGCTACACCTAAAACAATATTTGCTACCATTTTATTAGCATCTTCTATTTCATCTTCTGCATTTACAACTGAAGCTTCTAAAGCTGTTAGTGCTCCAGTAACATCAGAATTACCAGCTTTGGCTGCCATAGCATTTTGCAAAGCCTTAACAGATGCATATAATGGAACTAAATATTCAGCTTCATCTGGAAATGCTGCAATAGCATCTACGCTATAAGCAACTGCTGGATATTGAACTTCCGAATATTTACAAGACCCTCCATCTGGTAATGCGTTTATCTTATTATTCTCAATATAATAAACAGGATCGGAAATCTTTGCATAAGACATATCAGATTCATCTGATACTCTTCCTTTATCATCTGCGCTTATCCTTCTGCATGGTTGATCTATATCTCCATCATTTCTAAAAACATTAAGAATATTTCCAGTATTTAATGTTTCAGATTCACTTCCCGCAGCAGTTGAAGTGAATGTTGCTTGAGATGCGCAAAGAGGAAGCAAACCTGGAGGAAGTGAATTTATAACTTCTTTAGCTCCATCTGTAAGAAATTGAGTTAATTGTGCTTCTGTTGGATATGTGCCAGAACTTGAAATTGTAATCCCGGTTAAAGCCATTACTTGTGTTTGATAACTAGCCATTAGGTACTTGCCACAAAGACTTCAACTTGTCCACTATTTGAACCTGGATCAACTATAATACTTTCTAAATCTGTTAATGCAGTTACAATACTTGCTGAATCATCATCTGCGTGAGCACCTTCATCTGGAGCTCCCATCATAAAACTTCTACCAGCTTCTAATAAATGTGTTATAGATAAATCAGCAGCAGAATTATTTTCATCTGAATCTAATTGTAACGATATATTTACTGAATTAGAACTGTCTAAATTTGTAATTCTTATATATTTTACAGTTTGCAAGTCTAACGAGCCATCAGCGGTAGCTGTAGTTGATTTAAAAACTAAAACAGTAGCATCATCATCGGATGCGATAGTAACTATTTTTTTAGTTATATTTGCAATACTACCAATTTCAAATGTACGTTTAGAACCGTAATCTTGATTATCAAGAATAATATCTTCTTGAATCTTAACTTTTAATGTAGCAGCCATTAGTATCTCCTAGACTTTGCGGGAGCTTTTTTCTTCTTACCTTTTTTCTTAGGTCTACCTGGTTTTCTATACGTTCCTTTACCACTAGGCATATTAAAATCCTTTCCAACGATTATCTACCTTGTTTAATCGTTCTGCGCTTTCATCTATAGAAATGGTATTAAATTCTATATCAGTTCTCTTTCCAGATTCAGATCGCATCCATGAGTTTGTTGTAAACTTTCGTTGTGAAGCTCTTTTGCCACAACCTCTACAATAAAACCAATTCTCTGGATTCGGTTCGTCACAATATTGACACTTAGGTTTATGCACCAGAGACAACCATAGTCATAATCTTATCGCCTTTTAATGCGCAATGTGATATAGATATAACTTTGTTATTAGTTGAATCTAATCCAGCTACATAATCATATACATCTTTAGCTATTTCTCCGGCACTTTGTGTTTTAGTCCCAGGTTTTGGATCGTGAATAAATACTTTTACATCTGTATTTGATGAGTTATAATCTGCCATTTCTATTTCCTTAATTTAAATTTTTAGGATGTTTGGGGCTAAACCTTTATACGAATAACCCCACAGTATCCAAAACTGTTAATCCTTAATTATTAGGATTATTGATCGTTAAATGTAATTCCAGTATCAGTAGCTGAGACTACAGTCCCATTAAGATACCACACTACTCCATCAGAACAACATTTAATGGTAGTTCCAGCTATAGGAGTTAATACTCCAAGCTTAGAATTACTATTATTGTCTGAATCGACTACCGCAGTATCATCACCACCAGCATCTGTATCATGTTGAACGAGTCCACCAATAAAATAATTGGTATCTGAACCAGTATCTATTGTCCAATCATGCGCATCAGCTGCTGTTCCGCCATACCAAAATTCATAGTACATACCCTCTTTTGGAGATGGTAATGTAATAGTGCTGTCAGCTGTGAGATCTGGTACGACATGTACCTTCCCACTGTCGTCAGCTTGAATTGTTATAGCAGTTGAATCTGTTACGAAAACAACGTTTGTAGGTGAGCCACCATACTTTCCACTACTACTATTTAAAGCATCAGTATACATATATTAACCTCCTTACAATTCTACCTGATAAAGAGCATGAGCTTCTGGTAGAGTTACCTCTAAGCCAGCTTCAGTAAGGATCATATCCTTTCTCAAGTCTTCGTCAGCGTTTTGTACGTTAGTTAAGATTGCTGTGTCGCGATTAAGTCCGTTACCAACCAATGGACGATAAGCAACTTTACTCATATCAACCATAGCCATCATATTAGCAGAAATACCACGAAATAGTGGTTCTTTTACTAAATGCATTGTGCCATGAATTGTTTCGATAGTCATTACTTTATGCCCAAAAGCACCTGCGCGCTCCTGCATATTCATACGATATGGAGATTGGTTAACTGTAGTTGCACCACCACTTAAAGCAGCATTAGCATTATGTGACATGCTTGCGCTTAAGAATGATGTTGCGCCAAGTTTATTAAAGAAGCTCACTACAGGTAAACCTGCAAGAACTAGTTTTTCACTTGCGCCACCGCGAGCTGGATCGAAGATTACTTCTAAATCTGAAAGCAATCTATCGTATGTTAGCTCTGCGCTTGCAACACTTCTGAAATAAGGTGCGCCAGTAGAATAAGAAAGAGCAGCATCGCCAATTTGCGCTGTACCATTCTTTAATATATGTCCGACAATACCTTCTGAATATTGAACAGAGCTTACTCGAGCTCTTTGTCCAAATAGCATTGCACGCTCAATATCTACTTTATGCTCACGAAGTTTAAGAGCCCAAATGCGCTCCCATTCGTTTGCATAACCGCGATAGCGAGTAGCAATTGCTGTATTTGACATTTCAGCTGCAGTCTTAAAAATTTGAGTATAACCGAAGTCATCTTCAATTTCACTAGACCATGCATCTGGAGACCCTGATCCCTCAGCAAATGATGTACCAATTACTTGGCAATTATCATTATCACTAAGAATATCTTCACCACTGATAGCTCCACCAGAAGTACTGGTATTGGAAATATCAATGACTTTACCACTAAACGTAGTTGAAGTTCCTTGATCTTGAGGGGCTGAGTCAACTCTTATTAGAGTTTGTGAATATCCAGCTGCACCACTTATAGTGTTAACTGCAAAAACCATACCTTTAATAAGGTAGTCTACTGAAGCTCCACCTGAAGATGTTCCACCCGTAGCGGAATCCGCATCAACTGTAAATGTATAAGCACTTCCTGCACTAACAGCAGAACCACTATTTACATCAGCAGCTAATTTAAAATTACGAGTAGTCCAATCAATTTTGGAACGATTTTCTAAGAATCGAAATACAGGATCGTCCGTTGGTACTTTTGCAACTTTTGAAAGATATACAAAAAACGGCGATTCCTCTGGTGCCAATTCGGCAACTCGATCAGAAAAATCGTATAATCTTCGGCGGTCAGGAGCGGTTCCTACGCCAGCACTGGTAGCAGCAGCTGTGATATCATAACTGGATTTTACTCCACTTGTAACAGCCATTTGTGTTACCTCCTATTTGATTATAGTTATTAGGGAATTCTCCCTGCTTGCCCTGCTTGCAAAATTCTATCCCATGCAGACTCTTGTTCATTCTTACCACTAGGGGCTTCGCCACCTTGAAGAATACCAGCAGTCTTAGGAATACTTTGAGTTGCCTTTACAGCTTCCATATTCGGAGAAACATTGTCCACGCCTTTATTGTAATATTTACGATACACGTCAATTAACAAATCCATTGGTAATTGATCTCTTGGTGTAGTTGCAAATTCAATAAATTCGTTTACATCCTTCTCGTCTTGCATATTGTAGTTGTTAGACAATTCACTACGTAAATTTTGCAACGCAACTTGACCTTGAAGTTGAGACATATGTTTTCCAACAGCCTCATCTACCAAAGTCCTTTCCTGAGTCATTCTCATTTTGTACGAAGGAGACTCAGGCTTGTAATAGGCCTCCCATGGGTCAAAAGATGATTCATCGACAGTGTCGGGATCATCCTGTTGTCGCATAGTTTCTTGAACTGGTTTTCCTTCAAGCTTATTTCTCATTGCTTCAACTACATCAGGTCTTTCATCAAGAACCTTTCGTAAATCTTGCATCGGAGAAAGATCGTCATATTCAGTTTTAAGACTCTCGTAATCAGATTTCTGTTTATCATACATAGACTGAAACTTACGAGTTTCATTTTCCCAGTCAGTACCATAGTCTATTTGGCTTTCGTCACCCTCTTTAGTAATTAAATTAGGTGCTCTTTTATTAGCCTCATCTACTACAGCATCTTGCACACTTGGCATATCTGATGCTAGCTCAACATCGGGCATAGATGTATCTAAACCCTCTCTTGTATTTACTCCAGGATCTGCCACTGGTGCTTCTACTACACTTTCTTGCACTTGTTCTTCCATATAACCTCCTTTAGATTTCTTCTTATATTCGGACAATACCGTGCGATATCCCGAAGAAGTTTAACCTATGATTACCGTTTTACTCGCGCGTTCCCCTTCTTAGAGGAACTCCCTTTATTCGCCTTTTCTACTTTCAACGCAGCTTCGGCACGAACTTGCGCTTTGTCAATCACACCTTCCAATTTATTAATCTTAGTTCTTTCTTTGAACTTAGCCTCAGAAACAACCTCGTTTAAGTCACTCTTGAATTTCTCAGTAATAACCTGTTTTTTAGCATGTACCGCTTCGCGGTCTGCTGTTTGCAAGTCACCTTTGAGTTCCTTCACTTGCCCTTCAAGTTGTTGGATGTACGACTGCATTTTCGCCATCATACCTTTGCGTGTAAGTACGCCTTCTTTGTCAAAGATCTCGGTTTTCTTCAAGACCTCGACATCATCTACCAAGTTTAACTTATACGCCTCAAGGTACATATTATATTCTGCTACCTTGTTAGACGGTAATGTTGAACCTGATATTATACGAACGTCATGTTGCCCTATAGAAATATCATTTTCTATTGCAGTTAGCTCGTTGGTCTTATCATCATACAACCTATTATTTACTGAAAATTCAGTAAGATCATTATTTGGTTGCACGATTCTAAATGTTTTCTGGAATGTATAATGACCTTTTGCAAGATTATATATACATCTTCCAAGTTGATTTAAACTTGCTTCTATATCCTTAAGCTTAGACCTTCCTCGACTTTCGCCCATTTCGGAAAGCATAGCCGTACCGCGAACGGTATCTGGAGCTTTATCGCGAAATCCTTGCATCAACTCTGGAATACCAAAATTTAAATCTATATAATGTTCTACTCTATCTATTAAATGATAAAATTCAGATGCTAATGGTTGTGGAGCTGGAAAATGTGGCTCACCAAATTCTGGATTATATTCTAAAACAGCATTAGGATTAGCCCAATCTTTTTCCAACTGTGAGACATCATCAACACTTCCTTCTGGAACAAGCAACTTAAGACCAGCTGATGCTTGTGCATGACTTAATGTTAATGAAAATAATTTATTTAAAAGACGTTGTGAGTCTTTTACTTTCATTACATCTGATTTTGGATATGGAGTATTAGTCCAAATATTTGGGATTGGTATAATAGGATATATATCAGTGTTAAGCAGTTGTTCATATAAGAGATATTGACCCATCGTAGCAACAATTCTGATACGTGTTTGCATTATTTCGACAGCCTCAACCAGTCCCGATTCTAATAAATGACCACTATCTTGCGTTATCGATTGATATTCCTCTAGGGAAACAATCTTTTCTTCGCCAGTTTGTTTATTAAACAATCTATAAAAAGGAATTTTAACCTTTTCAAATCTTTCTATTATTCTATATTTTTCATAACCAGCGCTATCTTTATCTTTTACAACATCGGGTGTAAAAGATTGAGAAGAGTTTTTTAATGTAGAAGATGGATAGTCATCTTCATTACTCATTGTATCTATATCATCAATTACTTCTTCTATTTTTGGATACAAAGATATTACTTGATTCCTTGTTAAAATTGTAGAAAGTAAAATAGATGATGCATCAGTAAAATATCTACTTCTAGCTGCTGGATCAACATATACCCTAAATGGATTTACATGAGTAAATTTAACTTCACCTCGACCGAAATCAGCTTCGGGGTCTATATAGGTATAAAAATACCCAAGTCCCGCTATTGAATAGTCGTGAACAGCTTGTTTGAATTCTGTATCGCCATCGGATATATCCCAACAATACTCTAATATAGTCTTCCAAACTTGTGCTATTTTATTATCAGAATCTTCTCTTGCGATTGCAGAGAACTTTGGATTCTTAGATGTTAAGAGTGACTTAAGTTTGTCAACTGCAGCATGAACTCTATCTATAATAAAGTCACCTTGCCCTACCGCACTTAATGTATCAGATTCTTCTTCAGTATAATGATTACCAAGGACAAAATCGATAGCATCTCTGGCTTCAACTTCCCAGTCTACACGTGCGTCGCGCCATCTTCTCCAAAGGTCTAAATTGTTTTGAGCTTCGTCTTGTTCGACGTTATTTCTTTCGCTAGCTATTTTAAGATCTCCTAATTATGCAATTTGCCTTAAATATAATATAAGGCTTAAAGTACCGCTTGTCAAGTGTTTTTATCATTTTTTTTAAATTCTTTGCCCTGTAACCCAACTTCTGAGTATTCTTCTACCTAAAAACTCTTTCTTCTCCTCAATTGTCTCTTCAAAATTTTCTGAATCAAATTTCATACTAACTGGCGATCTTGCGTTTATTACAGAATACCAAAGACCGTCAAGCAAGTCATCATTCTTTCCTTTAGGAAAGTGAAACATTTCATCAACTAAATCACTATGTTGTTTCTTAATAAATAATTTACCTCTATTAACAATAGGACAAAGCAATGATTCAAGCCTATCTTCTTTCTTAATTCCAGTTGGTGGTCTTACTCCTCTTGCTATACCAGGAGCCATCTTTCTATCCTTTCCAGAAAGTTCATTAACCGCATCACGTATAATACCTTGCGCCCCTACGTGCTCTACGTTTGCTCTTCTCATTGGTTGATACTCCTTAGCAAATTGAAATATCTTTCTTGGCATATCGTATAAAGGTATATGTTCATGGAAAATATCTATTACATAGATATTTTTATCACTATCAATGCCAATAACCAAAATAACCTGATAATCATGTTGAGCGGAAGACTCATAAGCAAGGTCAACACCCATATATACATTAACTGGAATTGCATCTTTTTTTGTAATAATGTAAGCTTGATTATTTCTCGCTTTAAATTGTCCATCAAAATAATTTATCTTATCTATTTTAAATTTTGCAGTCTCAAGATCTCGAGCATCATTCATATACTCTTGAGCAAATTTATGTAATTGCCCTACGTACTCATAATCTTTTCTTATTCTAGCTATCTTATCTTTCGGAAAATATGAAGGCCATAACGGAATATCATTCTCTATAACTCTATGAAATACCATTTCCCATGTGTACTCTTCGCTATTTTCTTTAGCCTCTAAATATCCATCATATATTCCTTGTAAAGCAGAATCATAGTGGACAATAGTTCCAATCAACCATATAGCTCCTTGGTTTCCCTTGGATTCTTCTAGTGCAGGATACACTGTAGACATAAGCCATTCTTTAATTTCCTTACGTCTTTCTGGTGTCTTTGTATTTAATTCAGATTCAAAGTCATCAAGTATAATCTTTGTATATCTAAGACCAAGTTCTGATCTACCACGAAGCCTTTGACTTGTACCCTTAGCTATAATCCTATCGCCCTTAGAAGTAGTGATTTCTTTCTCAGTCCATTTAGGCCCAGCCATATCACCAAAGTAGTAATTCAATGCTGGGTTAAACTCTATATGACTTTTAATATACTTAAGATGATCTACCGCCTGACCTTGTTCTTCTGATACCCAAGCCGCAAATTCATTCTTACCTTGCGGATTAAAACATATCTTATGTAAAAGAGCAGCCTTAGCCATAGTAGACTTAGTATGTCCACGAGGAAGCACCAAACAAAGTCTTCTAATTGTATCATCTAAAAATAAATTACCAACTTCATAGTGAAACGGAGCTGGCTTAGATTTCATAAAATCTTCAGGCAAAAACAGTTGACCAAAAGCTACTAAATCTTTAGATACCATATTGAGTACCCGCTCTTTTTCGCTTAGATCATTTGGAATTATATTAAACTTTTCTATTGTTCCAATCTCCATTTGGTATTTCTTCAAATACATTTACCATTTTAAGAAGCTGTGGGCCAGCAACATATACCCAAACTCTTTCTTTATCACCAGAATCCAATTCTACATCCACCTTTACTCTATCATAAAGACCCGTTGATACACCTTCATATAAATCATATTGGGCTAAGTCTTCGCTTGTAACATTATGAACCTCTACAACCGTTCCTTTGCCTTTATAATCTTGAATCATAGCTGGAAATCTTTGATGCCCAGGATATACTAATGATGTATTCTTTACTTTGCCAGTATTCTTGTTTCCGTTGCGAAGAGTTCCATATACAGCTAGCTTCATTTTTTAGTCTTTACTTTCTTCTTAGTTTTACTTTTGCTCGGAACCTTTTTATCCGCTATCTTCATAGAGGATATACTAAAATGCTCTGGAGCATCTTTTTCTCCAATAACCTTTTGCACTATTGAACCAATAATGTGGTTATTAATAAGATATTTTTTTAACATATCAGCTAATTCTTCTTTATCTAATTGATCGTGGACTTCTAATACAAGATCAAATTTTACTTCTTTCATTACGCTTCTCCATAGTTAAATATTAATCCCGGTTTCTTTATCTCAAACTCTTCATCATAAGATGAATAGCATTCAGAACATTCTACCGAAAAATAATTTTCATTTACGTTATACCATATAGATGCGTATTTCTTCATTGGAAATCCACAAACTATACAGTGTTTACTTTTCGACTTCTCTCGAAGCCTCAATGAGCTTTTTCGAATCTCCGCCTTGGATAGCATTTAGTTGATCCTTTGTAAATCCTTGAAATAATGTAAGAGACTCAGTTCTCTTCTCGGTTTCCATCATTCCACTAATTTGCATTAGTGTTTTAATTGCTTGTATTTTATCTTTATCTTGAGAACCTTCATTATCAACAACTTCTTTCATCCTTTCAAGTAAGTAAAGCGGTGTGATCTCAGCCTCATGTAAGACCTTATCTACTTCTTCTCTAATCAAACCTTTAATCCTTTCAGTACTTAATAGTATTTTTCCTTGATAATCTGCGTATTTTTCATTATTGGTTGGATATGCTTTCATAAACGCTTCAGCGATTCCATCGCCTTGCGCTACATATTTAGCAAAAAGGAATTCTCTTCTAGTAGGTTTCTTTCTATGTATCTTTTGTTGATACAAAGAAAGTTCATCAGAACCAAAAGAGTACATATTCTTTCTAAGTTCACCAGACATTTCTATATTGTCTTTACAAAGAAAAGTGCCAATAGCTGTCCTAACATAGTAATTACACACGCCCGTAGACTGACTATTCTTAAGCTCACCCCGCCGTAGAACCTGACAGATTTGACCGTCGTCAGTCGTTACCCAGCTACCTTCAGTGCCGTCCCTCCAATTGCGAGTTAAATTTTCGTTAGGACAGTATTGGCTAAACTCCTCTTCATTGCTATATACCCTGTGTTCAACGTTCTTTATTTTGCGAACCAGCATATATTATAATATAACCCTTAAATACACCTTTGTCAAGTACTAACGTGCTACACTTCTTAATTCTGTATTATCTGTGCTTATTCTTGTTTTACTTCTTATGAAGGGAGAATTACATCCTCCGCACCTATAAACAGGAAATTCATTCGAACTTGTAAAATATGTAGCATCTGATGGTTTTAAGTTCTTACTTCCACAAGAAGGACAAACGTTGCCATCCATCAATACACCAAGATTTGGATGATTTTTAATATATGGTCTTAATTTAAGATAAACTTGCTCTAAGCCAACAACATCCCTTTTATTGTAATGAAGCATATTATTCAATGCATCCTTATTTCCATTCATACAGTCGATCCATAATTGAAAATCGGTCTTAAGCTTCTCAGCTAATCCAAATGTCTTTGTAAGGAAATCTTGCTTATTAGAACTAAAAGCAAATTCCCTCCTTGCAATCTTCAATGTGTCTATAGATTTATAAGGAGACGGTGGAGCCATATCATTAAGTATGAATCTTGCATTAAGTTTTCTTATATCAAACCTATCACCGTTGTGAGCAATAACAATATCTGCTTCATCAAGTAGTTTCCATATAGAAGCAACAACTCTTGAGTCATCTCTAGTTAAAGCTTCTTTAGGTGTAACAATATCAGATATGACAGAATCATCATAAAGCCACTTAGCCGCCCAGGATAGGACATGCCACACTCTTTGCTTGTTATCTTCATCCCTAACTAAATTAGTAGGAGGAACATATTGCTTACCAAAATCCCAAACCCATACAGGCATAGGTGTAGTTTCTATGTCAAATAGTAATATCTTAGGAAGAACCGTAAGATCAGCTACATCTGTAGGTCTTGTCCATCCCATAGATTCTATTTTTCGAGTAACTGATTTATATGTACGCATAAAACCAGCATTATCTAACTCATAACATATATCACGTACACTCTTCATTGTCCTGGTATATTGACTCAGGATCTCTATTTCAGCTTTAGTCCACTTCATAATAACCTCTTTCTCTTTCTTCCCCGATTAATAAAGAACCAACTTGCTTTAAGCGCAAATCTTAAGATTAGTGATTCGATGTAAAGAAATAGTGTTTTCATTTTCCCCACACTTTCTCCGCAACAAGTTGTGCAATTACTCCATATACCGATAAATCCTTAAAAGCATCCATATAGGTCTCACCGTTAACAGCATTATTGCCTTTATGCTTTAATACTATATTCTTTAACCTATTTACTTTATCATTCATTCGGATTACAAGAGCCGTTAATGCAAGCATTCTATCTTCATCATTATCAAGATCACCGCCAAGTGTGATATTCTGGCTACCGTAGTCATATTGCTTACGACAGAACAATTCATATTGTTCATCAATAATATTTTTAAACCTATCCATCATAATAGGATAGTTCATTTCAATATTATTTATTACTTCTCTACTTTTTTCCATAAGTACTCTCCAACTCCTAATTGATGAAAACCATTAGCAAGACTCTCTATAAGCCCTTCATCGTGGTCGCAACCAGTATTTACGAGAATCACATGAATTACTTCATGTAAGAAAGTTTCGTTCCTTCTTGATGTAACAAGCTTCTCATCTAGGAATATCTCGCATGTACGAGGATTATTCATTCCAAATAAG
>Ga0098040_1000990_pt1 | contig 12859 bp, 6 predicted proteins | sample 7_EtaG_FD_75065 | JGI IMG/M metagenome (GOLD analysis project Ga0098040, IMG submission 75065) | Marine viral communities from the Subarctic Pacific Ocean - 7_ETSP_OMZ_AT15161 metaG | ecosystem: Environmental > Aquatic > Marine > Oceanic | place: Pacific Ocean | collected 2015-01-08
AAAATTTACTTGTAATTTCTTTTTGTGATGATTGCAGAAAGGACAATGAAAAGCACTTTCACCATTTTTCATTTGGTAACTTTTATTTAAAACTTTTTCTAATAATGTTACGAGTTCGTGATTATACATTATAACAATTTACAACAAATTTAGTTATGAATCAAGCTTTTTTTTCAAAAAGTGACATTACTAAACCATCGTACATATCAATGTTCCTTTTATCCCAATTTCCTCTTGTGGTTTCTTTACACCATTCTGATGTATTATACATTTCTTCAATTTTCATTTTAACTAAATCTTTAGCTTTTATACCTTTGACTCTTGCTTTTCCAAATACATTCTTTCTAGCAGTCATTGGATTTATACTATTTGGTTCTACTTGAAAAAAGTTTTCCAACATAAAACATAATATAGCATTGAATTTAGCTAACTTTACAATTGTTTGTTGAGATGTTCTTCCGCCCATAAAACCTGATAAATTATCTTCAACATTAATAATTGTAGTATTATCAATATACGAAGTATTTGTGAGAAATTCAAGTACTTTTTGAACTTTATCTTTGGATGTTGTTTCTTTTTTGATGTCGATGAATCCCATATCGAGAATCTTCTTATCTTGTGTGAATGCATATCCGACACAAGTTGTCGATGCATCTAAACCTAATGTAACCATTTATTTCCTTACATATCTAATCTTATTTTAAATGTTGTTGATATTTTATTACTCTTTCTTATAGCTTTTGGTAAAGTTGCTGTCATTACAGGTGTATCAATATCACCTTTTTGATATAAATTTATAGTTGTAATATATGGTGTAAAATTACTTTCTGTAAATTCGCTAGCTAAATATGGATTTTTATGTATAGAACTTGTAAATTCATTAAGTGTATTGAAACTTCCACTTAAAGGCATTCTTACACTATAATTCATTGTATGATTAAATTCATTAGGCATTAAAGTTACTGAATATTCATGTGATGTCATAGTATTATAAGAATCAAGTTGAATTGTAAAATTAGAGTCTTTTGTTATATCAGAATAATCTACACTACCACTCCAAGAACCAGTTTCTGTTATTACAGCTATACCTTGTTCATAAAATATATTACCAACATAATTGTCTGAATGTGAAGCGTGATTTGTGCTTTGTGAATGATGAGCATTTGTAGAATATAAATTACCATTACCATCGTCTACTATTTTTGGATTATTACTACTATTGTCTGTAAAATCTTTACCAACCAAAGTAAAACTTTTCTCTTTTATTTTTTCACCATAGTATTGTTGTGGAATTGTTATTAATGAACTACTTATATATCCGTGAAATTTATTTAAATACTGGGTGGCCCCTCTAGCTGATATAGCTAAATTATTTATTGGTTTTTCAAATTTATGTTCTTTTGGATATTGTGGAGAACCACTTGTATAAAATAAAACATTTAAAGAATTCCAATAACTACTACTAACAGAACCTGAAATTATATTTATAGATTGTATTCCAGCTGAAGATGTCGTAAAATTATGAGTATAACTGACTACATTCTGTTTTATAACAGTTGATGATATGTCGATATTTTTAAAAGCAGACATAGCATATCATTAATAAGTTAATTTTACTTTTACAGTTGCTTCAGAACTAAAGTTTTTCTTCAATGGTGTTGAAAGATTACCAACAGCAACCATATCACCATTAGTATTATATAACTGAACTTGAGTAATATATGTTGTTGGATTACCTTTCATTGTAGTATGTCTTAATTCATTAAGAGAACCTGATACAAATGTTGGATTATTTGAAAAATTACAATGTCCTGATTTGATTCTACAAAAATATTGAGCACTTACTTGGTCTTCTTCATTTCTAAATTTAAGTTTACCAACATTATTATTGGATGAACCAGTTAAACAATTAACAAATCTTAATGCATTCTTGTAATCTTTATCTTCATTACTTGTTGTACCAAATCCTTTATGAGAACTTGAATTAAAGGCAGTAACTTGATTTATTGGAGCTCCTGAAGTTCCAGGTATTGAAGCAGAAAGTTCAGTACCACTAAATATCATCACACCTATATCTGGATAAACAAATCCAAATGTTCTTACAGATGCTTCCGTATGTACAGTTCCATCAGAACCACTAACAATATTATATCTATCACCTACTGGTGTTGCCGTTGCTGCATCGTTGACACTATCGTCTGTTAAAACTAATGTCCCTGATAAAGGAACAACATGAGAACCTGACAAGGCAAGTGTCCAATTTTTCTTATTGAGTCTATCTTTCATAAGAGTTCGTCTAGTTGATAATACATAAATTTCATTATCTTTACCAGATGAAACTCTAGCTTCTGTTGGAACAGCTGAAGTACTGTTATTTCTTGATATAAAGAAACCACCAGTTACTTCCGTTGGAGGTAATAATAAACTAGCCCATTGTTTATAAATAACTTCTGTAGGAGATTTAATTTTATCTGAATTAGAGTTACCACCTTTTCCATTATAATTACCATATGCAATATTAAATTCAGCTACTGTTGGTGTTGATGAATTAGCTATTCCATAATAGTAAGTTTCATTTGAATCTGATAATGATTGAGTTGTAATGCTTGTAGCCAATAATTGTGTTGCACTATCTGATAAGTAAGTTGAAGTTACTTTATCAGTCGTTGTTATTTTATCTTCACCTTCGGTTGAATTTAAAGGTATATTAGTTCCTGCTATTGCCATTTTATTGTTCTCCTACTTTAACTTTAACCTTTTGTTGAATTTGACAATGTGTTTCTTGTTAATCTTGTCAAGTTATTAACAACTGTAAATGATGTATAAGCACCTGTTGCTTTGTGTACAACATAAACATTTGTTTGTCTACCAGCTTTTAATAATTCTGTATCAGGTATTAGAGAAAAATTCCAATCTGGTCCTGTTCCTACAACTGAATACTCCTGTACATTTGGTATATCTTGTTCTCTTAAAAAAGTTCTTGTAGTACCACTTAATGTTCTACTTGCCTTAGCGTTAGTACGAACAATGCTAGGGTCTTGTATAACAAAGTATATACCTGAAGAATCACCTGTGTTTGCAAATCCTTTAAGGGTAGCTACTACTTTTAATCCACCAGAATCACCATCTTCAAAAGTAAGTTTATTTGCTGTTGTAAGTCCGCTCAGTTCTATAGCTGGTATGGCCATGGAATTTTGACTAAGAGTTACAAGCCTATTTCTTAAAGAATATTCGGCATGAACTGAAGCTTCTAACATTGGTAAGTTCTCAATAGCTTCTCCATAAAATGCTGAACCACTTGGGTGGGCTGTATTCCAAAGTGTATAATCTACACCAGTATCAGAAACAGTGAATGAACTTATATTAAGTTGTCCACCTTTTGACAATATTTGTCTTCCTTTTTTTGTCAGAACAGCATCTACTGTTACCGAAGTTCCGTCTAAATATCCCATTTTTATTTCTCCTAATCTAAATAAATATTTTAATTCATATATAAATATTAACAAATCAAAAAAATATGTTATTTTTTAATTATCCTCTAATTATCTTATCATTATCATCTATTGTTGGTTGTGTATTAGTTTGAACAATAAGTTGATTTTCACCACCAGTTACTTTAACTCTATAAAAAGAAGCTGTTGAATAATCTTCGTTAGTTCCAAAAGATAAAATACCTGGGTCTGTATTTTGTGCTCCTTCATACATTTTTTCTTTAAATGGATAACTAAAGTTACTAATATGATTTGATGGTAAATATATTGTACCACCATCAGCTGAAGCAGAATAAAATAATGTTTTACCGAGAGCTCTTCCTACTTGAGTGCCAGGATTTCCATTTATATAAGAATCATATCTTGTATTTTTATGAGTAAAGTCTGAAATTATTTGTCTATTATGAAATCTACTTGCATCTGTAAAATCAGTTTCTTTAGCAAATGCTGAACCACTTCCTCTAGAACCAGAATATATTTCAACATCACCAACTGAATAAAAATGAAATCGTCTTTCAATATGATTCACATTATAATTACCATCAGAACTTGTTTGATGATTTTGAGCTAGATAATTTATAAAATGAGTATCACTTGAACTTGTTCCCCAAGAATCATGTATATTCTCAAATGATTTATTCCAATGTGTTGATATATAATTATTTGTTCCTGATACTGGCATTTCGACAGAACCTTCGATATTCACAGGTATGTCTTCGTTCACCATTATTACTTCACCATCGTAAGTTGATATTTGTTTACTATTATTTAAAGAAATCATATCAGTATGAACAATTTCACCATCTTTTGATGTAACTAATTCGCTGTCATCAAGATTAATATTACCATCACTACCACTTGTTACAAAAATTTCTGCATTTATTGATGCATCATAACTACTTTCACTCAATCCAAAACCAGACTTATAATCTGTATTTTTTGTTATTTCAATACTTCCAGTAGCTAATCCTGGATTCGTTTCTACAGAATGTTTTCCATAAGCTCTTTTTTGTTTTTCTAAAATAGTTGGTTTTATAGTTATACCAATTGTTGTATTTTTATCACTCAATGTTGAACGAGCTGGAACTATATTTTTTATACCTTCCGTCAAAGATTGATTAAATAAATTTTCGTGAGCCTTAATAAAGTCATTTGTATTTATTGTAATTGGATAACAATCAAAAAATGATTCTCTAAAAGTATCTAATTCACTATATGATGATGAATATATATATTGTGGATTACCATATAGTTTTTCAAGATTATTCCCTTGTATTTTTTCTAAAATAAAATTGTTTACAAAATCTTGTGGTGAACGATTTATTTCTATTATTGAAGAATTATTTCTTAATCCTTTTTGTTGTGTACTATCCCATAGTGGAACAACAGAAGACTTAAATGGACTCAAATTTCCAACTAACTTTAATTTTGGGTCTACAACTATTTTACTGTCATTCTCTAATTCAACTGCAGCATCTTGTAAACTTATATTATTTGCATCTATTACATCATAACCATAAAGTAAAGAAGATGTAGCTTCTGAGGAAGGTACTGTAATATGATAACTTGATGTCAAATTACATTTTGGACCAGAGTCCTTAATTGTTAATGTTGTTTGTGTTGAACTTGATACAGAAGCAGTCGTATAATTTTCATTTAATTTATAACGATAAATTAAATCCTGTTTGTGTGAATTTAATGAATTACCAACCGTACTAAATTTATTTAATGTGTGTAATCTAAATTTAGATGTACTTAAAGCGTGTTTCCAAGTTCTTAATTCAGCTAATGAACCACTTGTCGTTCTACCAACTATTAGATTGGATGAAGATGTATTATTTCTACTACCAGTAGATACCCAATTTTGATTTGCATATTTTGCATTATCAGCTGATAAACCACCACTAATAGACATAGAAGCAAAACTTAATCTTTTAATTTTTTTACCTTCTTGTAAACCAGCATATAATCTATATTTTTGTATTCCTGTTCCACTTATACTTGATGTCATTCTTTGAACCATTACATTCCACAGTTCTCCTTCATTAATTTTATTATAATCTAATGACATTGAATATCCTCTTGAAGATATAGAATTTCCACCAAGAGAAGAATTATTTAATCTAAATTGAAATGATGAACTAACTCCTTCATTATCAGGTATCAATCTTAAATCCCAAAGTGTTTCTGTACCACTACCACTACTTTTTAATATATCTTGTGTATTTTTTGTTTTTACATGTTTATAAACAAATTCTATTGTATCTGCATTTACACCGTTATACCACCAGGATGTATTTAATATTCTATTTTCTCTATTAATAAATCTATAATGATATAATTTTCTTCTCTTTAAAACATAAGATATATTTCCAGAGTTTTTATTATTTTCTAAATCAGTATCATTATCTATAGAACCTTGACCACCATCCCAGCTTTCAGTTTCAATTTCATCTGTAATAGGTCCATCAGTATTATCTATTTGGTTATCGTTAGAACCTCCAAATTCATTTATTGTTAAAACATCAGGAGGATAACCATAAATATTTAAGAGAGCTCTTACAGCGTTTTTTGTTCCTTTTGATTTATAAAGATAAATTAAATTGTTAAGGGATTTTCTCCAAGTATTTTCTTTTATAGTATTTATATCAGTAACTGATGATATATTTTGTCCAAAATAATCAGCTAAACTTCCAGAATATGGGTCAACAGGTGACCACCCCATATTTTGTAAAATCATTGGTAATAGATTTTCAGGTACTGAATCTACACTCTTATAATTACGATTATGAAATGTTCCTATTCCATCAATATGATTTCTTATTAAATCAAATTGCTCACCTTGTAGTGATAAGAAATCTTTTAAGCTATCATATTCTAAACTCGTTTTTATCCAACTTGGTAAATTATTTTCAAGTGAATGAATATTATCGTCATCAAAAGCTGAAGCTGATAAATACATACCGTCATACCAATTTGTCCAATTAGCTGAACTTGTATGATATAAATTATCAAATGGTAAAACATCTGTTGGATTTTGAAGTGTTACTTTAACATCAGTTATTTTTGTTTTTGTAATACCATCTGGTGCTAAATATAATTGATTAACTTCTGAAGGTGTTAACGCTCTTGAATAAAATCTTGTTTCATCAAATGTATCATCATCATAACCATGTGCTGAACCAGGACCAGTACCAACAACGAATCTATAAATTTGATTACTACCAGTTATAAATCCTCTTGAATTTCCTTGTTTTTGTAAAACACCATCGAAATAAACTGAACCCGTACCAGTTAAATTATCATAAGTTAATGCTATGTGGTGGAAGTTACCATCTCTTGGAGTAAGAGTGCCTGTTTTCAATCCATCTTCTGAGGTATCATTGTCTAATATATTTGTTCCCTCTCTTGTTATCTCAGCACCAATAGCATCACCAATTCTATTAACATGCCAACCATTAACATCAGTTGAACCTGATTTAATATCCATACCTAATATGGTTGTGGCAGTTTTAGTAGAAATTGATTTATAATATGTCGCCATAGTGAAACCAGTAACATCATCACCTGCAACTGCCGACATTGATATTGGAGCACTTTCAATTGGAGCTGTAGAAGTTGCAGTTGATAAGTACATACTTCCACTCAAACCTAATAAACTACCACTTGTTGTAAATGCAAAGGCATCACCACCTTGAACACCAGTTGTGATTGAAGCAGATGTGAATGCATTTGATGAAACACCTGCACCTGCAAATTCTAAAGTATTTCCATTTCCACTTTTATCAAATACTTCAAAGTCATTATCATCAATCGTTACACCTTGATAATCATAGTAACCAATTAGACTTGATGATAAATTATTTATATGATAAACTCTAAACAATTCACCAGCTGGCATTATGGAACCTGAAAATGCAGTTGCAGATTCTGAAGCTTCAAATTTTACAGTAGCAAGATTTTGGTAATGACCAGAAGCTTTAATTCCATAAATTGACGCTGAAGTTGAATTATTTATTATTGTATATTGACTTGAACCATAAGACCAATCACCAATATTACCAGCATCATAATTAACTTCAGCTGTAGGAGCCCAATACGATTGAGATGCCTTTAATATAATTCTTCTATATTCACTTGAAGTATAAGCTGGTTCTAAAATACTACTACTATAAAAAGCTCTTTTTGGTAAACAAAAACCTAAATTATTATTTTGGGTAGGATTACGATTTTCCCAATTTATAGATTGGGATGGAATACTACTTTTTATTAAATATGAAAGATAAACAGAACTACTATAATTAAAAAATGGTTTGTTATGAGCATGATATTTATTTGTGAATTGACTCATATATCTATTATGTGTACCTGATATTTTTTCGGATGTGTGTTTATACACCACATTAAAACCATCGTGTTGAATTAATTCAACTCCTTCTTTACCCAAATTAACAGGCATAGAAGGGGCATAATTTTTACCTAAACCAGGTGCAGATGCTGTTGATTCAGTTTGTCCATCAAAATATAAGAATTTTTCATATGGTGTAAAACTATTTATTTCTGCATCTATCTTATTAAATAAAGTTTTTCTATAATCTATAACTGCATCTGAATCAGCATTAAAAGAAACACCATCAGCTGATAGCGACCTTGATATATTAGAATAATGTCCTTGAATAGTTTTAACTTTGTTTTTAAAGTTTACAAGTTTTCTTTTAGCAGAGCCGAAGAATGTGTGATTTTCAAATTCATTAAAATCTACTTTTAAATTTGGATAATTATATGAACTTCCAGAATAAATATTATGAAGTGAATTTTGAGATAAAGAACTACTTAATTCATTAAAACTTTGAAAAGTTGCATCTTGTAATCCTTGTGTATTTGACCAATTTTCTGTAGAATCAATCTCTAAACCTTGTGCTGTTTCTAGAACTTCAGGTTCTTCAATATAATATATATCTACTTTTTGTGTTGCTAATAATTCTTTATCTAAAGTAACAACATATTGATTATATATATCATTAGATAAAGGTTGATAGAGTTTTAAAATTACAGATTGATTATTTTCCCCATCACTAAATTTATCCAAAGTATAATTGACAATAGGTACATTTTTACCTAAACCTAAATTTAAAACCCAGTTATAATTTTCTGTTAAGCTTCCATCACCTAACTCAGAGGGTTTAGTGAGCTCATTTATAAAAACACTATTTAGTTCTATTGGATTTGATAATAATTTTAATCTTACTTCTAATCTTGTTGGAGATATTTCTCTTATTATAAATCTATCATTAATTATATGGTTGTTATAAAAATCTTCTACAGGTCTTGGGGTAACACCTTCATCCGAAGCTCTCGGAATACTATCTATTATTCCATCATTAACCAACGAATTTATATAATTATAAATATCAGGCCTACCAACTGCAGACCATTGCAATGAATCACTTGCATTTATTTCACCGTGAATATCATCAAAATCACCCACTATATCAAACTCTTCTTGAAATTCTGGAAATGGTAATGTTTCTAAATCATTTACTAATGCTACTTTTGGTTTGTGTTGTTTTAACACATCCAATTTTAATACATAATTGCCTTCTTGTAATTCATTTGAAGCTAATATTTCATTCGGTTTTATATAAAGACTATTATCTACTTGATTTGTGTAAACTGTAAATTGGTTATTTTCAGGAAGTAATATATCAGTTATACCATCAACAGTTCCTGTATTTTGTACTAATAGAGAATTAGAATGATTTGTAGAATAAAAAATAGCAAGTGAACCATCTCGTGTTCTCACTATAGTATCTGTTAAGCCATCCTGACTCTGTGAAAATATAGTTACTCTAAAATAGGTATTTGTTTCACTACCAGAAAACGAAGGATTTACCTCATTACCAGCTGGAGCTATTATACTATAATCATTACTATTAAAATTATTTTCTACATTAGCCATTTATTATATTGCCCCCTCTATATCACTTTTTTGAGGTCTCTTAATATAAGAATCCCTTCGCATTGGTTGACCTTTTTCTCTTTTACTAATTTTATAATCACCAATTAACATACCTTTATTTTGATTGCCACTTGAGTCATAAACAACTTTTGTTGTTCCATTGGCTGAATTTAATTCTATTTTACAACTTTGTTTTAAAATTACATCTGAATTATCACTTATAAATATCTGTCCGACTGAACTTTCCTCCGAAAAACAATAATTTCTATCTGAATCCCAATCTTTACAATTCCAATATCCATCTTCATTTAAATCATTATAAGGATGGAAATCAGAACCATCAGTTGTTACTCTATCTTTAATTCCTAAAAGTCTATTCATATCATAATCACCACTATTAAAAAATCTTGTTTGTTCTAAATCATAATTTTGAATTGTTTGACCTAATTCATCATTATCTCTCGCATCAAGTAAAAATTTTTCATCTATATAATCAATTGTATCTATCTTACCTCCACCAAGTACATCATATATACTTTTACTATATTTTGAATTTTCATCAATTCCACCTATTATTGGAACTGTGTTGGGCCATGGAAGAGTTGCAAAATCATCTCCACCCAACTCCCCAAAATCAGGATATTCATTCATAGGTATATCTAAAAATAATCTACACTTTACAAATTTCCAGTGGACAGGTTGTATCTTTCGAAGGTTATTCGTTTTAACAGTGTGTTTAAATATAACTGCCTTTATAGTTTTTATACCAGGTGTTCTATAGGTATGAGTTAAACCACGCTCTAAATCAGACATAATATATAAATTTTGATTTTGCCTATCAATTAATTCAAATGTATTTTGTGGCATATCATTAATAAAATCCTTGTTATCTCTAATGATATTATTTTTATCATCCCAATTAAGTACATAAAATTTAAAATCAGTATTTGGAGTCCGATAGGTGTCGGTATTATTCCACATTATACCAGAACTAACTCTATGGTGTGATATATAAAAATTCAATTCTACTTCACCTGGAGTCGAAGCTATTTTTGCCCTCATTCCTCCAACAGAGCTGTTACCGTTATCTCTTTGATAAGCTTGTAAATCAATATTTGGTATATCATCTGAAGTATAACCGAATGCCTTGAATCCTTTTATTGTTAAATTTGTTACTGGTTCGAAATCTTTTATGATATTTTCTAGATAAGTTCCCGATTCATTATTTAGATTGTTTACTGCTTTATAAGGATTTTGTTTTAAAAAACTCTTCATTTGTAAAAGTTTATTGGAAGAGAATAAATTAACACCAGAATCTAAAGGTGTTTCAATACTACCAGATATTGCAGAAGCTTCAGCTGACAGTGATTGGCTTGCTAATCCAGGTGATGTTTGAATGGTTAAGGTCAATTCAGTAATTTTAAATGCTGCTGCTTCTGCTCCACCGCCACCACCATCACCTGTTTTTGTTTGAGCATCTGAATAATCAAAGGTCTGTTGATAAAGATGACCGTTACCATTTTCGTCATATAAAAGTGAGCTATCGATTTCATAAACATGATACCTTTTTTTTCGTGTATCCGTTCCCCACCATCTATCAGCATTACCAGAAGTTTTAATAACAATATAAATCTTTTGACCTGAGGTCATAAATGGTGATGCATCACCTTCATGGTCAACAGGTTGAAATGCCTCAGTAGGTTCAAAGTTATTATTATCATTAGTAAACTCAATTCTTTGTGTATCAGCTAATGTACCTGATAACCCTTTTAGAATCTGTTGGTCCTTGAGAACTCGACCAGGACTTTTACCTTCTCTTAAACCACCTGATTTATAATCAAAAAATAGCCAATCGTTATCTAGTGTGTTTTTAATGTTGGAGAAGCTATCAGACATTGGGTTACCATCATATGCATATGAATCAAATATCCAGGCCGATGTTCTAACATCTTTTATCCAATGACTAATACCTGCATTTGTAGATACAATACCATCAATTTCTATATAAGAAGTACCACTAAATTGAATCTGTTCTTTTACCATCAACCGATTAATTGGGTCGTCAGTAACTACAGTATACAAAGCTTTCTTATCAAATTTATCATATTCTGGAGGTAGGCCATCTGTTTTAAAATAATCTTCATTTTTCCCTACCTCGATATCATCATTGTATACATACTGACCATTTTGTCCAGTAGCAGGTTTATTCGTGTGCATTGCTTTTATTCTATATGGCATTAAAATGCTCCATCGTTAGTTCCGGGGTCTGTTTTTGCTCTCATTGAATCTCTTGTTCTTTTTAATTCACCTGTTTTATTATCAAAAGTAGGTTTAAAATCACTTAACGCAAAACCAATATTATTATTACCACTCACATCGTCAAATGCTCTAGTACCTTGTCCAGCAAACTCTTGTGGTGTAATATTAAATTTTAATGAAGCATCTTCAAAATCTTCACTTGTTATTGGAGCTGTCTGGTCTCCAGGGTCAAAACCTTCACCATCTTTCTTTGAACCAAAAGGTGTATTACCATATGGATATATCTCACTACCACCTGTTGTAATAAAATGCCCCCATTTATCATATTTAGGTAAAACAGGATAATAATAATCATATAACCATCCTTGTTCAGATGTGTGGTCTACTATTGGAGTTTCACCTAATTCCTCTAATACTTTAACTTTAAAATTACTTATCGTAATAGTTTCTTCTGGTGCTCCTGAACAATCACCTTCTGTTCCATCATTCCAACAATCTGGTGTTCTTCCAATTTGTATTCTATTAAAATTGTAACTATCGGTATATGGATTTACATTAGAGTATCCATAATCGTTAGTTGAGTTAGGGTCAATCTCTTCACTCCAATATGATGTGTTACTTCCAAGATACATTCTTATTTTATTTTCACCTACTTGCCAACCAACTCCATCATTTACTTCTGAAGTATTAACATAATTTATAAACCCTTCTCTATCATTTAATCCTGTAGTTATTTCTACATAATTTACAATCCAATCAAGACTTGTAATTGTTGCAGTAAATTCTATATAAGCATCTACTTTTCCATTATCAAGAGTTGGAAGGTGTCTCATGTCAAGTGATTTAATGTCGAATTCTTGCATTAATTGATTATAAGTTTGCTGATGAACCTGAAATGTACCACCATCCCAAGTTGCAGGTAAAAAAGATAGATTAATTCCCTCTCTTTTAAAAATAGAATAATCTTCTGGTATTATATTTTTCCAATATTTTTGATTATTTGGTATACCACTATCATAACTTACACAATCTCCTATCAAGATTGGGTCTTCATAATCTGTATATTGAAAATCTTCTTCTGATATTTTTCCTTCTTGTAACATAACCCAATCTATTTTTAATACTTGTGGTGTTTCATAAAAAATACCAT
>Ga0098040_1000991_pt1 | contig 12859 bp, 19 predicted proteins | sample 7_EtaG_FD_75065 | JGI IMG/M metagenome (GOLD analysis project Ga0098040, IMG submission 75065) | Marine viral communities from the Subarctic Pacific Ocean - 7_ETSP_OMZ_AT15161 metaG | ecosystem: Environmental > Aquatic > Marine > Oceanic | place: Pacific Ocean | collected 2015-01-08
AGGAAGAACTAATGTCTTGTTTGTTCTTGCTCTAACGTCTTTCGCCGTTTCGTACAGTGCTTCTCTAAACGTAAGATTATTCTTTTTAAACCACAGTGTATACTGATACCCCTGTCGATTTATCCAAGCCTCAAAACCTACCGACATTTTTCACTCGCTTCTGGTAAATCTTTCTAGATCAGGTTCAAAATAGTTTTCACCTTTCATCACCTTTCCATCTTCTCTATAAATTGGTTTACCGTCTTCTCCCAATTTCGACATATTTGATAGATGAATTTCATTAAAGATTAGCCCAAGGTTAATCCCAAAAGCATGGCCAGCGCCATAAACAACATACAATAGGTCTCCCAAAGCATCGGCGACCCCTGTAAGATCTGAAGTAAGCGTTGCTTCAACGAGTTCATGATATTCCTCCTCAATTAAATCTAAACGTAGCTTAACAGTTTCATGATCCGGAAACCCAGGAGTGTCTGGCAACTCCTGGCCGAAACCTTTCATGAACTGTGCAACTTTATCACTGTTTGTTATATGCTTCAACATATCAATCCTTCACTTGTACTAAATCAATCTAGGATCAATACTATCACGTATTGATTTAGTAGTCTTTCCTTCAATTTGTTCTATAAGCTCAGCAATTCTTTTGTTCGCGGCAGTCAGCTGTTTTTGCAGCTCATAAACATTTTCTTTCAAAAGTTTAATGTGCATCTCAGCTTCTATACTGCCGGCCATGGCTGGATCCTATCTACAAGTTATTGTTTCTTTCCAATGTTGTACTTGGTTACTAGACTCCATTCCGCTTTTTCTTTAAACGAAATTATTTTTACTAAACTTAAAGGTGCAACGGGTGCAGCAGACTTGTCTGGGTCAACTAATTGAACCAACTCCCACTCTGCAAGAAGATTAGCAATGGTGTTGCGTCTTCCTTTATCGTCATCTGAAAAATTTGTAGGTTTACCATCAAGTGCAAACAATTCCTTGAAATGCACGATGTAATACTTACCTTGTTTATGTAATATGTGGCAACTTTGATACAGTGTCTTGTCTTTACGAGATGCGACACCTATACGAGTTAAAGTTTCTCTTACTTTTAAAAAATCTTCTTCATGTAGTAGCTTTACTTCTACCATTAGCTCAATCATCGGTTATTCCCCTCGTGATTTTCTCACGTATTATTACCATTTCTTCTTGGGAAAGAACTGACTGTGCTTGAAGAGCCTTCTTGGTAGAATAATTAAAGTATATTTCAATCATTTTCAGGTCACTATCTTCGTCATTCTTTACCCATTTTGCATATCGCTTTTTGGGCCTTATACTATTTAGAAGATATTCGTATTGGAGCTTGTGGTCTAAAAACGATGAAATGTTCATTTCGTTCGCATACATCAATGTATCAACGAAATAAGACAGTCCTTTATTAACTACATAGGGGACATAACTTTGTTCTGAAAGCTCATCATTGTCTGTATCCTTCATCATATTTTTCTTATTATATGTGATGGAGTTTACAAAATCAAATGGGGTCACTTCCACTCACAATCTGCCATCAATTGTGTCAGGCATGCAACTAAGTTTATTTCTTGATCTGCTACAAAAGCACTTTTGTATTGATAGTCTGCTAACACCAAAACCATAGAAGGAATTGATTGTTTCTCAACCACGGACGAAGCATTGTCGTATAGCTTCCTAAACATTCCTACTGGTTCATTATCAATATTAAGACCAACCCACTTGCGCATACCAGTGAAGTTTTTCTCTTTTAATAGCTTCACCAATGATAAGAAATTGTCGTCACTGAGGCTAGAAAGTATTCCAGAATCGATTGTACCAGATACACTGTACCTTTGCAACTCGTTTAATACTCTTCTCCAATCTGGAAAATACATTTGCAGTAGCTCTGCAACAACTTTCTTGTCATACGTTATGTTATTCTGATCTAGTACCTCACATGCCTTCTTGTAGAATTCTTTTGCAATCTTAGGTTTGTCGGCATTAGCAATTTTAAAATCAAAGATACTACAACGTGAGTGTAGTGGCGCTATGATTCTATTTTTAAAATTGCACGTCATTATAAACCCACAGTTCTTACTAAACTCCTCCATGAAGTTTCTAAGAGCCGGCTGGGTCGATTGAGGATTTAGATAATCTGCTTCGTCAAGAATGACATACTTTCTTCCACCCATTAAACTAACAGAGGAAGCAAACTGCTTAATGTCGTTCCGAAGAGTATCAATGTTACCAGACATTGATCCATTGACTATAATATAATCACATCCCAATTCTTCTAACATAGCCCGAGCAACTGTAGTCTTTCCTATACCAGGAGGACCAGATAGTAGTAAGTTCGGAATCTCTTTGTTAGATATAAATTGGCGAAATGTAGATTTTAAGTCAACAGGCAGTATGGTATCAGCAACCGTCTTGGGACGATACTTCTCAACCCATAAAAAATCTTCGCGCATTTATTCACCAGTCGTTGAATTTTCTTCTACTGCTACCCAATAAGTCAAGCCAATAGGACTATTGATCGATGTAAATTGTGCGATCCCTCGCGAGGATATCTTCACATTATAATCAAATGGCATCATCTTAAAATTTTCAATCTTGAAAATAAAGTTACACTTACCATTAGATTGTCTAATCATCACATCTTCATTATAGACATCTGCCGATGGGTTTTTAGAATCACTTGCTATGATAGCACCGCCAGAACAAATATTTACTTCTGGTAGTTGCAATATACTAGCAGCTTTGAGTAACCTGGACATTTGATCTCCTGAAAGATCCATTTCCAAATCAGATTCTGGCAAATCGATATTGTCCTTTGGCGGAGTAACAATCATGTCGACGTCCGCAAAAGTATAGTTAACCTGTCTACCATTACCATGAATAACCATTTGTTTTTCTTCGAACACATATTCAGGATTAACAAACAAACTTGCAGCACCTAAAAACTTTCCAAGATCATAGATAGCACCCTCTGATGGAAAGGATTCGTTTAAGATAGCCTTTGCCATAATAGTCTTAGATGGTGATACTGTAGATAAATTATTACCAGGCTTAAATGCTATCGAGGGATTTACTGTAGAAAAATTCTTCAACACATCCATAGTTTCATTACTAAATTTCATATCACTTTACCTCTTGAACATTCCCGTCATCGTCTGTAGTTTGCATAGTTACTTTTGTACGCTCCAAAGGACCATCACGGCCCTTCTTAACCTTACTTGCATCTGCTGTTGCTGATGCTTGAATAGAAGCAAGATCCTGTAAGCTGCCACCATATACATGAGTACCAACATGCTGCAACTGCATCCATGGGCACAGCCATACCTTCATACCGATCTTGCGGACCCATTGACAAAACATATAATCCTCTGATAGATATCGTCGTGTTTCTGGATCAATCAATGCCTGAAAATACATCATAATTTCACGGCTACCATCAAAATGTTCTGTCCGAACATGATCAGGCTTATAACTAAACCCATTAGGACTCCACTCACTGTTGTCCCAATAAGCATCTCTAAACTTTTGTAGAGTCTTCTTAGTAAACATCATAAACCCTGTGCCGCCTTCTTGCACTTCTGCTGGCTCATCGAGTCTAATTTCATTAACTCCTGGAACAGGATTGAACACATAGTCACCTACAAACTTATCAAGTTCGTTTGGATTTTCATCTGCTCGGCCTTGGTTAACAGCGTCAACAATCTTCTCCCAAGAAATACACTTCTTTGGATATGGTGCACACAACACATCATATTCATCATTGCCCTCTTCGGCATCTTGCAAGGCTAACATGGAAAGAACATCACGAGCATCAAACCCAATATCACTATCGATAAAAATCATATGAGTTGAACTTTCATCTCTCATAAATTCATCACAGCAATAGTTACGTGCTCTCGTTATCAAACTCTCATTAAATAGGTAATAAAATTTTAACTCAATTCCATAATGCATGCATAAAGATGCCAAGTCATTTGTCGATCTACAAAACATTCCGTGACATTGTCCACCATACATTGGCGCAGCGACAAATAGTTTCCGCTTCTTCAGTTCTTCTATTTCAATTTTGATTTCCATTTAGTCGTGTTCCTCTAGTGTGAAATACCATAGCATCAAAGTATAGTGAATAATCTTCAACAAGTCTTTCTTATTGTACCCACCCTTTTTACCATACCTCATAGCATATTTAAGTATATTAGATAAACATGCCTCTTTTTCTATATGAAGTGTTTCCCAAACATCTGTAGTTTGTATCTCACCCTTGCCAACATAGTGGCCTTCATATGTTGACATAACATACTTTAACACTTCCTCTAAGTGTTTGTCTTCTTTGTACTTAAAATCAGGTTTTTGCGGCATTGTATTGTCCATCATATAAGTGAGCTGTTTCTGCATCGGCTAGAATAAATTGAGCGATACGAGCACCTCTTTCAATTTTAGCATGGCCGGTCATTACATGCATAACACCACCAATAAAATTACTAAAGCCACTATCATATAAACCAGAAGTGATAAAGATACCATTTCGGTTTAAGGTCGAACGTGCAATCAACCATCCAGCCATACCTTCTGGAATAGTTACCTTGTGCTTGGTTTCAAATTGATAGGATCCTTGTTCAAGCTCAAACATAGACTTATAACTTCCCAGACTAGCATACTTACCCATTTTATGAAAAAAATTGGTTGAATTCCAAGATACTGGTTCGATATTCTGCATGTCACGAGTTAACTTAAAGCGTGCATCGTCCTGAAGAATAAAATTTGAATCAGCAATTCGTTGTACTGTGTCCAATCTAAGATCGACTGCATTAGGTTGGACACAGCTATCATCTAAATTTGTGACTACACCATCAATAAGAGCTGCATTTCTAAACATTTTTGTTACTCCAAAGCGATTGGCCAACCATTTCATCAATGAAGTTCATGTTATGGATAGCATTTTCTCTACCACTACCTTCGTCAATACAGGTGTTGAAATTAACTTCTTTTTCAAACTTTCCGTCAATCAAACCAGTAGGACTGCTATCAAATTTAATACTGTTCATTCCTGCCCAGATAGCAGCACTACTATCCCACGTGGTAATGATATCATGATACTCCCTAACAAGTTCAACCTCATTGGGTCCATCAACCATTCCTAAAAAATGAATCTTTTTGGGAGGCACGTGCTTACCAGAAAGTTGCCAATATTGTTTCATCTCTTGCTGTACTGCATAGCATGCAAATAATCCTCGATCTTTCATCATTTGCATCCATTTCCACCTAGCAGTAAATCTTTGTAACTTATTACCACTCTCTACACCAAATGCAATAGGAACATTAAGAATACTAACTGCAATATAATCAATGTCCGGATGAGAGAACCCCCATGCATACCCTGCCATAAGGTCCTCAATGTCACCTGTTTGACTCTGTGGACAGAAGAATGTTCCAAGTTTATTTTTCTTTAATTCTGGAATCATCTTCTCTGCAGCTTTGATGGTCTTTGATCCGGGCTCACCAGGATAATCTGACATAACAACATAGTCAGCTTTGATTGGGGTGGCCAGGTCAATTAGCTTGTCTGTAGGATACATTGGCTCACCACGCTTGAACATCTCAAACGCACTGTTGTCCATTATCAATGTTACATCATGATGGGCCCCAAGGTCCTGGTAAAACTTTCTATACGCTGGATCTTCTTCAAGCAAATGTGCAAGAACCAAATGAGTATCATACTTTGATACCAAATCTAATTCTGGGGTAGGACATATATGACAAAAGTCCATTAATTCAACTCCAATTCATTCGACGCATAATTTTGCGCCACAAAGTTAGACAAGTCTGTTTTCGATAAATTTGAATCTTTTTCATAGAAACAAACTGCACCATTTTCACCATCTTCACTAACCTCAACCGTAAGGTCGCGACCAGGATAATGTGATATAATATAGCTTGCAATATCATCCGCCATCATTTCACACGACTTATAATCTAGTTGCAAGGTACCATTATCATACTGCTTTTCAAGCTCTCGCTTAAACAATATAAACTCAACCTCACGATCATCGTGATATACCTGTAATGTGATTTTAAAATGAAACATATGGCGATGGGGACTAGCTAAGAACTCAACCCCTGGTAAATTTGCAGCTCCAGGATATTTGTGAATACCCTCTCGTTGATATGTAACAAAAATACTTTTCATCATTGCAACACTGTTAATCCTCTAGCTATGTTCAAAAATTCTCTACGAATATCTGAATTTGTTCCTTGGAAATCACCATTAACTGCCAACGTACAAGTACTACTTCCAGTATCCTGAATGCCTCTACTCTTTACACAGTAGTGGATAGCTTCAAGATAACAAGCCACATCCTGTGATCCTGTAATGAAACTAATTACCTCTGTGATTTGTTCGGTCAGTCTCTCTTGTACCTGAGGACGCTTTGAAAAGAACTCAACAATCCTATTCAATTTAGATAGGCCTAGAATCTTGTCACGAGGAATATATGCAACAGTTGCTTTGCCATCTATAACAACAAAATGATGTTCACAGTTTGATTGAACATTGATGTTACGCTCGACAACAAATGAACTTGGAGAATTCTTGCCCAGCTTATTTTCAATCACTGTGCATTTGGGAAACTGATTATAGTCCAGTCCCCAGAAGACTTCTCTCACATACATTTTTGCAACACGACTTGGTGTATCTATTAGTGAATCATCTTCACGATCCAGACCCAATACATCCATAATGTTTTCAAAATTTTTCTTGATGGCACTTATCTTGGTTTCTTCATCAAGATTGACCTTATTTGTCATGGGGGTTTCTAATCCAACACTGATAAGGTGATCTCGCACCTGAGCGCCCAATTCAGGATCGGATTTATACAGAGGGTGAGACATTGATATTCCTTTTTACATCTTATAATCTATTCTATATCGTAAAAGACTAGAAGTCAACAAATTATTCGTCGAAATCTCCTCGATGGCCAGTAACCATAGCCATGTTCGAGTCTGTTTCTCTTACTTCAACTTTACAACACCAAATTCGTTCAGCAACATCTGACCCATAATCTGGCAAAAAGATAGTGTTCACATATTCATATAGGAACTCAGCAATGCCTTCACACCCTGTCTTTTCCACTTCAGTAATTTTAGCTATTCCGCAAGTACCTAGCCATTCTAACAGTTCTTTGTGAGGATCATCCTGCGCCACTAGCAACGTATGATCAAACCATTCTTCTAGTTTATCTTTCAAAGGCCTAAGGCCCCCGAAATCAAGAACCCAATTCCTAACATCTAGTTCATCGGATTCAAATTCAAAATGGAATGAAAGTGCATACCCATGAATCATTGAGCAATGGCTCTCAGCCTTCCATTGCCTATAAGCAACGGGCCCAATTTGCTTGTATGTTTTAGTCGAAACGTATTTCATGTCTTGTCCTCATATTCAATTGATTCTACCCTATCATTTGGAAACAAATCAATAACATTTTCCCCATGTATAATATCTATAATAAGATTGGTGAGAGTTAGCTCTCTATCTAAAAAACTTATTTTAACCTGTATTTCCTCAAGCTGCTGTTTATAGAATTCAAGCTCCTTCTCTTTACGTAAGCGTTGCTCTATCACTTCATGTAGAAGTATGACTTTTCTTTCTTTATCTGCCACTGTGGTGCTCCCACCTGGAATCGAACCAAGAATTGATGATTACAAATCAACTGTTATACCGTTTAACTATAAGAGCTCACTATGGTTGAAGATGTCTTAGTGGCGGATTAAACTCTTTTATACCAGAATGCTCATCATCGATTATTGCCTGATAATCTTTTTCATTACCGGGCCACCCCTCTGGTCTACAATTTGCAGCGATAGTAATCCGAACTTCATCAGAAGAATGTCGGGTCGTATAGTGAGGCATCCATGAAGGAAAAATCATAAACATTCCCACCTCTGGTTGAACCTGAAAATTAACACTCTCCGAATGTGACTGGAAGTGGATAACATACCTCCCGCCCTTTGCTTTTGGAAGCTGCGGATAATAAGCCCACGAAAGGCAAATACGCGCGTAATCTTTTTTGTTGTAATGACTATGAATTGCTGTATGATCATAAGGACCACGCATAATGTGTCCCCACACCTCTCTCGTGTGCATTCTAGGATCGATCATGTTCCAGATTTCATCGTTTATATACGATTTAAGTCTGTCTAGCTCAGGATCATCTGGGATCTTTGAATCTTCAATCCCTGTTGCATTTACATTCTTATCAATCACTTGAGCTTGACCATCCATGACTAATTCGGCCAGCCTCTTGTTGTTAAGCTCTTTTGGACCTCGAAGAAAACCTTGGTAGATTTGCCTCATGTGTATTGGTATCCAATGTCCTGCCATTTTTATACTCCTCTTGTCGTTTTAGGTACCTATTTTATTACCCCAGAGATAAGTGTGAACTCTTGCGCTCACACGATAACCTCTCTGGAGAGCCATTGTTGCAACTTCACCAGCTGTTACTTCTTGTTCTTCGACTCTGGCGCCGCAAGGCATTATTGTAACGGGAAAATTAACCTTATGGGACCTAAACATATCAACAACTTCGTCCAACTCATCCCAAGCTCTGGGATCAGGCGTCATAACAAATTTTAATTGTCCGTGTGGTTTTCTATAATAACCTTCTCGTGACAATATCTCATACTCTCTTACTATTTCAGGCTTGATTGCCTTATCTCGTTTCTCTCCAGAAACCGACTGGAGCTTCGGACTAACACTGAAAAACAAATCACCAGAATATAGTCCTCGATTCTGATAGAATTCTTTAAAGTCAGAAGACAACTCCTGTGTACCATTTGTCTCATATGTTACACAACCAGGCATACTCATCTCGTTCCCTTTAAGAGCATATATTACCTCCGTACTACATTCTTGACCATGAGGCATTAAAGGTTCGCCTCCTGTAAAACAGAGATGTTGCCTTTCTGTACTTACAGGATGCCTAAACCTGCCATTTGGGTTATGTGGGTTCTTCATTATATCAATCAGTCTATCTGCAATTTGGTCGGCCGTTCCTCTACGTTGAAGGTGTTTGAACCTTTTAGACCAAGAATAGGATGTATCACACCCTTTACTGAACACAGGCAAATCTTCTAGTTTATCATACGCACTCACATCAATATTCTTATAAGGCAAATCATACGTTGATGGATCCATTGGATCGTCTTGACCAAAGCCATTGCACTGAAGGTTACACAAAAAGAATCTCAACCATACGGTTCCAAAACCAGTATAAAATCCTTCACCTTGAGGACTGTAAAAGATTTCACTATAGGTGAATTCTTTGTCTTTATTTTTTGCGTTCCACGCCATAATTAATAACCCTTATCTTTCCACGCTTGGCCTGCTTCTGCATTTTCTTTACGGCCATCTTATATTTCAATTTGCTCACTCGAGTAGTATAATCAACTCCCTCTAAGTGATCGAATTCGTGTTGGAATATTCTTGCAGACATACCAGCAAACTGCTTAACAACAAAATCTCCATTGGGATCTTGAAATCTAACACGTATACTTGCCGGGCGTTTAATGTTTAGAATTAGATTGGGAAATGAAAGACACCCTTCATCTAATCTAATATCATTAGGACTCCGATATGTAATTCTTGGATTGAATACAGCGAATGCTGGATCACCTTCCGTAACAAACATTTTATAAGGCAAGCCAATTTGATTAGCTGCCAAACCATATCCCTTATACTCACGCATAAATTTAATCATCTCTTCTGCTAGCTCCCAGGGATCTACAGAAGAATCTTTAAAATCAAATTGCTCAGCCTCATTATACAACAAAGTTCTATCAAAGTCAAGCGGGTCTTTTTTTAACCCAGGGTAATTTCGCGTTGGCATTATGTTATCATCCTACTAAAATTTCTATGTTTTTCAAACCTAAGAACATTAGGAAACTTGTCTATCAATTGATCCGTCTTATGACTTATTATAAACACATTTGTGTCTGAAGTCAAGTCTTTTAATATTTTAAGAAATTCGTCTGTACCTGTAGTATCCAACGAACTATCAAATACCTCATCCATGATGAGTAGGTTTGTGCTTGCACTGTTTTTGAGTTTTGCAATGGCGCGCCATGTAAACAATAATGCAAGATCAATCCTCATTTTCTCACCCTCACTAAAGGAGGCATAACTAAACTCATCTCTAAATCGTGACTTAATCTTTTCATCAAAATTTTCATCTAATTCATATTGAACGAAAAAGTCCATTGCTGCTAAGTATTTATTGATTAATTTATTCATCACTGGAACATATTGTTTAATAATCCTAGATTTTATTCCAGTGTCCTTCAACAACTTTGTCGCTATAGAATACAGCTCTTTTACTTCTACTTGTCCTTCTTGGTCTGCCTTATGCTCAACCAACTGTTTCTGTAGATTTTCTAGATCGTTCTTTTGAGTACTAATGTCCTCGCTGCTTTTCTGCTCTATGTCATCATTTAACGAATCAATGACCTGCTTCTTAGCATTTATATCTGATTCTAGTTGAACAACAGTTTGTTTATGATCATTCACCTTCTTTAAGGTATCCAACGTAGTCTCTAATACAGAGCTAGTACTATCAATCTTTTCTTTTAGCCGATCAATGCCCTCCTGCACTTCTTCGGCCTTGCTTCCTTTTATGGTGACGTTAGAGTGCTTATGGTCATCATCCATATTTTGGCCACAGGTAGGGCACACATCATTATTCTCATAAAAGTCGATCTCTTTTTTAAGTGTACTAAATTTGTTTTCCAGTTGACTCTCGAGCCTATTAAGATCGGTTAGCTTTTTACGTGTTTCATTTTCGTTTGGTATATCTTTCAGGAAAGAATTTATCTCCGCCTCTTCTTGATCAATAAGGGTGCTGTTTTGATTGATCTCAGAGGATAGATGATCGATCTGTCCCTTCTTCGCAGCAATATCTTCTGTCTGTTTCTTTTCAATGTATTCGATGTGTTCTTTCTGTCTTGCGATGTTGGTATCAACAGAATCTATTTTGTACTCTATTTCGGACAACCAATTTTTGTTTTCAGTAGTCTTGTCCTTCAACAACATACTCATTACTGAAAATATACCTATGTCCAACAGGTCTTCAATAACTTCTTTTCTGTCCTTGCTTTGCAATTGCATAAAGGGGACAAAGTTTGTACTGCCAAGAACAACGATCTGTGTAAACGACTTATGATTGATTTTAAGAATATTCTTCTCTAGGACCTCTTGATAGTCCCTAGCATGAGCTTCTTGATTCATTAACGAATCATTCTGATACACTTCAAATAATCTAGGCTTCAGTCCTCTAATAACCTTGTACTGGGTTTTACCAACACGAAATTCTACTTCAGTTAACATATGATTACTATTAACAGAGTTGATCAACTGAGCTGTTACAACACGTCTAAATGCCTTGCCATACAGTGCATAGCATAAGGCATCAATCATTGTTGATTTGCCGGCACCATTGTCTCCGACAACTAAGGTTTGTGATTTACCATTAAGAGAAACTTCTGTCCAATGGTCACCATACGACAGAAAATTTTTCCATCTAATACTTTTAAATTCAATCATTCAATAGCTAGCGCTTCATCATATAAATTTTTCATCAGTGATTGTAGTTGCTGTTTGTTAGTAGAGACTTCCAGCCCATCAATATATTTGTCTAATATTGTCAACGTATCTTCTGCTTCGTCAATGATGTCTTCATCATCTTCTAGATCTAGATTCAGGTGATCTTCTACAACCTGTAGATTAATCAAATCCTGATCTTCGAGTTTGCTAACAAACGTATCAAACAAATAAGGATTCTCTTTTGTTTTGATAACTAGCTTAACAAAAGAATTTCGTATCTCTGATACATCCATGGCATCTATATCTTCAAATGTAAGATCACTATCGTCATACCATATCTTATGAAATAGTGTATACGGATTCTGTATGAAAGTCAACTCTCTTGTTGCTGTATCAAAGATATGAAACCCACGTGGATCATCATAATCAGACCATGTCATTTCATAGGGGGCTCCGAGATAATTAATGTTTCCAGTAGTCGACTTATGATGATAGTGCCCGGAGCAAACAATATCAAAATCGTCGAACATCTTAGAGTCCATGCCCTCATATATGATCTGTCCCTTATGCATTTCGAATCCCTTTAGTTCTAGGTGACCAAAGGCGACCTGGGCTTTCGTATTAGAGACTACGGCTGACGTGGCATCATAATTGTCTTTACATATCCATGGCAACATTGCAACAAGCGTCCCATCAAAATCTACTTCTGTGGGGTTAAGGTATTCATTAACATTTGCATAGCCATCTGTTAATAGATAGATTGAATTTAGCTCAATTGTGTTCTTATATACACTATCATGATTGCCAATAAGGACATGCAGTTGTATATTATCAGAGGCTAGGGGATCAAAGAACATCTTCTTCGCTGCTTGCAAAGAAGTAAACGAAATATATTTTCGACGATCAAACGTGTCGCCTAAATCAACCACGTTTTTTATATTGTTTTCGCGTAAAAAAGGAAAGAAGACATTATCATAGAAAAGTTTTTGATGTGCTGCTACTTTCAAATTATCATTACGAGAACCAAAGTGCAGGTCGGTTATAAGTGCAAGTTTCATTTCTTTCTTATAGCTTTCCTATTGACCTTCCTGGTTTCCATTAGCATCTCTCTCTTGAATTTATCCAATTCCGTTCCCAAGAACAGTTGAAGAGACTCTAGTTTGATAGCGTAGTTTTCCCTTAGCCATATGGGCGTTGAAGGATCGTTGATTTCTTCGACCCATTTTTTAATAACTTCTGGTAGTACAATATTATCACTCATAC
>Ga0098040_1000992_pt1 | contig 12853 bp, 15 predicted proteins | sample 7_EtaG_FD_75065 | JGI IMG/M metagenome (GOLD analysis project Ga0098040, IMG submission 75065) | Marine viral communities from the Subarctic Pacific Ocean - 7_ETSP_OMZ_AT15161 metaG | ecosystem: Environmental > Aquatic > Marine > Oceanic | place: Pacific Ocean | collected 2015-01-08
AGTGCTCCATTTAGAGTAAGTCCTGCAGGAGCCGTAACAGCAACTAGTGCTACAATTACTGGAGCAATAACTGCAGACACAGGAACAATAGGGGGTTGGACAGTAACAAATGTTGCTAATAGAACTACTACTTCAGATTTAGTAACAACAGGTGGAAGTGGAGATCTAATGTATACTACTTATATATGGTTAGATTCTACAAATCAACAAATTGTACTTAGGGATTAAATCATGGCAACAAATAGAGTATTAGCAGGAAATAGATCAACAGGAGGATACGGATTGTATGTTTCTAAAGCAAATAGTAATGTATTAACTTGTGATAGAAAAGAATTATTATTTGATTCTTCTCAAAAAAGAGGCGGAGAAGTATACGCAGGAGGTAGTCAAAGTTCTATTGGAGGAACTAGTTCACAGAGTTTTTTAAGTACAGGAACTAAAGATAATTTAGGTTATATTCCTTTAGTTATATGGACAGAGGATAAAAGAGGTGAATTTGCAGAAGTAGATGGAGACGATGAAATATACAGAGAAAGACAAGATTTTATAGAGACTACTACTTCAACTATAGCTCCTAAAACTTTAGGAATACAAATAAGTCCTAGTTATACTGCAGATTCAGGGATTGATAATAGAGATAGTGGTGAATCTTGTACTAATATTAAATTTATGGTATTAAAAATACCGTGCGCATATGGTTATATGACCAGTGCTAATTTTGACACATAATGGCTAATCGAGTTTTAATAGGGAATAGAGCAACAGGCGGATACGGGTTATATGTATCTCGTTTGACTAGTGATGTTTTAACTTGTGCAAGTGATAAATTATTATTTAGTACTAATCATGGTGAAACAGGAAGTAATTTTGTTACTGGAGGACATTTTCAAGCAGTACCTGTTTCTGGTGGTACAGGTACTAATGCACCAGTTACTTCTCAGACAACTACGATAGCAGCCAGCGGAACAGGTACTCCTAGCTATCAAGATATAGCTAGTACTCAAATAATGTTATGGGGAAGCTCTCCTGCATTAACAGGAGCTGGTGAAGGAAGTAATGTAAATCAGACTTATACATATTCAAGTTTAGGAAGTACTTCAGCAACTTTAACAAATAATGGTAATGCAAGTAGAACAATTAGAAGTGTAACTTTTAACTTACTTAGTACATCGGCGTTATTCTAATGGCTAATAGAGTTTTAATAGGGGATCGAAGTACAGGAGGCTATGGTCTTTATGTATCTAAAGATGGGGACGATGTATTAACTACTACAAATTCTCTTGCTTTTGATTCTAGAATGGGGGCTTCTGTAGTAGTTCACAGTTATGGGCAGGGTTCAATATCAGGAAATTCTAATGTTACTGTAACACATAATTTAGGGTATAATCCTGTATTTGCTGTAAGATGGACAGATAGTGGAGATATATCAGGTGGAGTAGCAACTAAAGCTTATTCACCTAATATTTCTTCATCAACTTTTGTTACTTATGAGGAAGAAGAAGTAGACGAAGAAGGAGAAGTAGATTGGGGTTGTTCTGTAGTACATGTAAATACTAACACTATTAGAATAACTAATGAATCAAATAATGATATGGGATTAACAAATAGAACAATTTATTATGCCATTGTGATTTTTCACGAGGCAGACTTTACTGGAGGACAAGGATTATGACAACTTATAATATATTTTATGACTCAAATAAAGAAATTATTTGGGCAAGTACTGCACCTGTAAATAGTGATATTACTACTGCAGAGGCAGCAAAAGGGTATACACATGTAGCACTAGATACTGATGATATTCCTGTATCTGAACAATTTTATGTAAATTCAGACGCTACTGCAGTTTCTACAAAAACTGTATTCAGTCCAAGTTTTAGTGCGAGTACTGCTGCAATAGATGATGTAGTAACAGTAACAGGAGTCCCAGCGGGCACAGAGGTGTTCTTAGATGGAGCTTCTAAGGGTACTATGTCAAACACAACATTAACTTTTACAGCAAAAGAATCAGGAACGTATAAGATAGGATTAAAGAAAGATAAATATCAGGATTATTCCTCATCATATACAGTAAAGAGGTACCAAGAATGAACGTAGATTTAGAAAAAGCAGGAGCAACATATAAAGAGCAGAGAGCTGCTTATTATCAAAAAATGGGAGATCAATTAGACAAATTGTACCACGATATAACAGCAGGTGACCTGGGCGAAGCTGCTAAAACGTCTGACTTCTACTTAGGTAGAAAAGCGGTTAAAGATAAGTTCCCAGCAAGCTGATACGCAAAAAATAGACCATAAATTTTTGGTTATGATTCTCGGAATTATACAAACTGTGCTAAAAGACTCAATTTCAATCCACGTTCCAAAAATTGTTCTTGACATAAGCGGTGATTTTTGGTATAATTTATAAATAGGAGTATTAAAATATTATGGCAGCAGGAACTTATGATATAGTTATCGACCAAGGTTCAGACTTCGCTATTCAAGTAGCGATAGCTGAGGGTGGTGTAGCTACAGCGATAGAAACGCATTCTGTGCGGGCACAGTTGCGTCCAAGTCCTTCTAGTTCTACTAAAACAGCAGATTTTACATGTACCATAACAGATGCAGCTGGCGGAAAGCTTAAGATGGCTCTTAGTAATTCCACAACAGCGAGCATTGCAGCAGGAAAATACTTCTACGATTTAGAATTAGTAAACACTAGTAATAGTACAGTAACTAGGTTACTACAGGGTGTGGCTAGAGTCACTCCAGAGGTCACAAGATAATGGCAGTTACATTAGAAATCACACCACAAACTACTTCAGTAAGCGCAACCGCAAACACTACTACACTTACAATTTCAAGTGCAATAGCAGGAGCGGCTACTGATGCACAAGGTATTACTTTTGCAAATCGCGCCCGCACACTTAGTTCAGCGTCTACAGTTGAATCAGCTCTTTTACAATTAGCAGATCAATTGTGGGTACAAACAACAGCACCTACTTCTAGTACAACAAATCTAGCAGAAGGTGACTTTTTTTACGACACTGACGACAATCAGTTAAAGATCTATCGAGAAACATCAAGTGGAACATATGAATTTGTCCCTATAATGATAGGAAACGATTCGGCGGACTCGGATACGATAGACGCAGGGAGCTTTTAAGCTCATATAGGAAAGAATAATGGCACAAGTTATTAAAATTAAACGAAGTACGTCTACGGCCGCGCCTACATCATTAGTCGCAGGTGAGTTAGCGTATTCTTCAAACAGTAATAAGCTATTTGTCGGTCACCCTAGTAGTGCAGCTGTAACAGCAATCGGTGGGGCAGTATATGTAAATATGTTGGATCATACTGCAGGTACCCTTACCGCAAGTTCAGCAGTACTAGTTGACGCGAATAGCAAAATCGATCAGTTAAAATCTGGTAATACAGTTATAACTGGTTCAAACAATACTATTTCAACTTCATCAGGAGCATTAACAATAGCCCCAACGGCTAACTTAGTTATTACTCATGGTGGCGCAGTTGATTTAGATGCACAAGCAACTTCAGTACTAATTAAAGATAATGAAGGGGCAGCCCTAAACTTTAATGAGAATGGGACCTCATATCTTAAATTAGTTACAACCAACTCTAGTGAGTTAGTAGTCGTAGGTAAAGACATTACATTTGCTAATGATGCAAGTTTATTGTCTGACGCGGCAGTCCTTAATTTTGGAGCGGATAAAGATGTAAGTCTTACTCACGTACCAGATACAGGATTATTGCTCAGTGGAGCATCGGAAGTTCAATTTAGAGATAGTGCACTAACTGTCGGATCTTTAGCAGATGGTCAATTAGATATTGACGCTGATACCGAAGTAGAAATTACAGCACCAACTCTTGATATAAACGCAACCACAACAGATGTTAGTGGAACATTCAACTCTGTAGGAAACTTAACAGTTGCAACGAATAAATTTACAGTTGCATCTGGAACAGGTAATACAGTAGTAGCAGGAACACTTACTGCAAATGGAGCAGGTGACTTCGATTCTACACTTAATGTAGACGGAGCAGCAACTTTCAATGGAGCAGTTACTTTAGGTAATGCTTCAGCAGACGCAATAACAATAACTGGAACACCTACTTTTACCCCATCAGCAGATTTTGATGGTGGATTTACAGTAGCTGGTTCTCAGACTGTTGATATGGGAGCTAACAGAGTAACTAATATAGGTACTCCAACAGCAAGTACCGATGCAACAACCAAAGCATATGTAGATAGTGTCAAACAGGCACTAGATATTAAAGATTCCGTTAAGTTAGCAACAACAGCTAATTTAGGAGCCACTTATAATAATGGTTCTGGAACTCTTACAATGGATTCTACTGGAACGGTAACCATCGATGGTACAGTTACAGCACTTAATGACAGAATCCTTATTATGGATCAATCATCTGCAGAAGAAAATGGTATTTATTATGTATCAACAGCAGGTGCTGTTGGTGTAGCAGGTATATTTACCAGAGCAACAGACGCTAATGTTAATGCAGAAGTTTCAGGCGGAATGTTTACATTTGTTGAAGCAGGTTCGGCTAATGCAGATAATGCATATGTACTTACTTCAATTACAGGAACAGCAACATTAGGTAGTTCAACACTTACATTCACTCAGTTCTCAGGAGCTGGACAAGTAACCGCTGGAAATGGTCTTGATAAATCAGGTAATACCCTTGCAGTAAATGTAGACGATCAAACACTAGCAATATCTGCGGATACTCTTCAACTTAAGGGTATAGCAAATACAGCAAATGGAGATCTCTTATACGGAGCAAATGGAAGTGGTGGTGGATTCTCAGCATTATCAATAGGAACATACGATTCAACAAATAGCGTAGGACAACTACTTCAAGTAGGAGCGTCCTCAACAGTCACATGGTCTAATACATTAGACGGAGGTACATTCTAGTGGCACAGGTTATTAAAATAAAAAGATCAGAAACCTCCAGTTCAGCACCAAGTACAAGTGATTTAGCAACACACGAGATTGCAATGAACGTAGCTGATCAAAAGATTTATACAAAGAATGCGGCAGGCAATATCGTAACGGTAGCTTCTCATACAGATGCTAGCGCAATAACAGAAGACGATATCTTAGCATTAAGTATAGCATTAGGATAGCAACATGGCATCAGCATTTAAAACAGCAACAAGCGCAGATGTAGGAACTTCATTAACGACGTCCTACACATGCCCCGCAAATACAACATCAACAATAATTGGGTTGTATTTATGTAATCAATCAGGCGGACAAATAGAAGCAACAGCACAATTTTATGATGCTTCTGAAACAAATCATATAAGTATGGTTCACGCTTCGCCTATACCAAGTGGTTCAACACTAGTATTGGTTGGAGGAGACGGTAAGGTTGTTTGTGAAGCTGGTGATAAAATTAAAGTACAATCAAACGTTGCAAGCTCGATAGACGTAGTTCTATCGTATCTGGAGCAAACATAAAATGGCACTCATAGGTAAACAAATGGCATTAGTAGCTTCGCTAGAGGCTAATGCAGTAGGTACTACCGAGATAGTAAGTAACTCGATCACAGCAAGTGAAGTTGCTGCAAACGCTGTTGGTACTTCTGAGGTAGCCGCAAATAGTATAGGCACCAGTGAATTAGCAACAAACGCAGTAGCAGCGATACATTTACAGTCATCAGCAGTTACATCAGTAGCAGATAATGCTATTACATCAGCTAAAATAGCACTAAACTCAGTAGACTCAAGCGAATTAGTATCTCTTAGTATAGATACTATCCATTTAGGAAATTTACAAGTAACAGCAGGTAAAATAGCCGCAAATGCTGTTACCTCAGCAAAAATAGCTGAAAATGCGGTAGATACAAGTGAAATTGCAACTAATGCAATAGCAACACTTCAAATAGCAGACAATGCAGTCACAAGTGTTAAGATAGCAGAAAATAATATTACTGCAAGAGAAATCGCACAGAATATTATTACTGTAGCACACTTGGCAGACGACGCAGTAGAAACTGCAAAAATTGGAAACACACAAGTTACAAGTGGTAAGATAGCAAACAACGCTATTTTAACACAGCATATAGACGACAACCAAGTTACAGGGGATCAACTAGCAGCTAACTCAGTTGCTTCTGCCCACATAGTTAATGGTACAATCGTTACAGCAGATTTAGCAGATAATTCAATTACTACAGCTAAGATTGTTAATGGCACAATTGTTGGTGGAGATATAGCAAATAATGCTATTCTAACTCAACATATAGATGATGCACAGATTACAGCAGACCAAATGGCTGCAAACTCTGTGGATAGTGCAGAGTTAGTATCTCTTAGTATAGATACTATTCATTTAGCAAATAATTCAGTTACAAGTGCCAAAATAGTAAATGGTACTATTGTAACAGCAGACTTGGCAGATAATTCAATTACTACAGCTAAGATAGTAAACGGAACAATCGTAACCGCAGATATAGCTGCAGACGCGATAGACGGCACTAGAATAGCAGACGATGCTGTTGATTCAGAACATTTAGCAGCAGACTCAATAGATGCTGAACATTATGCAGCAGGATCAGTAGATACTACAGCTTTAGCAGATAACTCAGTTACTTCAGCTAAGATAGTAAACGGAACAATTGTAACTGCAGATATTGCAAATAACGCAATTCTAACACAACATATAGATGATGACCAAATTACAGCCGACCAGATTGCAGCGAACGCTGTAACAGCGACTGAGATCGCAGCAAACGCTGTAAGTGCTAGTGAGCTCAAGAGTGATGCCTTATCGGGGCAAACGTTCTCTGGTAACGTAACACTCTCAGGCAACCTAACAGTTTCAGGTACACAAACAACAGTATCTTCAACAACTATTGTTTCCGCAGATCCATTACTTGCTCTTGCATCAACGAATAACTCGTCTGATGCAGTTGACATAGGATTCTACGGTTTATATGATACTAGTGGATCACAAGATTTATATGGTGGATTATTCAGAGATGCGGGTGACTCAGGAAAGTGGAAGTTATTTAAAGACAACCAAGCTGAGCCAACAACTACTGTTAATACGGCAGGAACAGGATATACAAAAGCAACATTAGTTTCAGACATTGAAGGAAATGTTACAGGAGCTGTAACTGGTAATGCAGACACAGCAACAGCACTAGCTACAGGACGAACTATTGGAATGACTGGAGATGTCGTTTGGACATCAGCCTCTTTTGATGGTAGTGGAAATGTAACTGCAGCTGCAACAATACAAGCAGACGCAGTAGAGCAATCTATGATCGCAGATGATGCGGTTGGAGCAGATCAACTAGCGGCTAACTCTGTTGTAGCAAATTCAATAGTAGCAGGTAGTATTACAACTGCTGAAATAGCGGCTAATACTATTGCAACTTCAAATATTGCAGACAACTCGATAGACGGTACTAAAATAGCACAAAATTCAATTCTTACAAGACATATTGACAACGATCAAGTTACAGCAGACCAACTAGCAGATGATGCTGTTGATACCGCTGCAATAGTAGATCTAAATGTTACTTTAGCTAAATTAGCAGCTAACTCGGTTAATGCAACCAAGATTATAGCAGCAAGTATTACAACTGCTGAAATAGCAGCGAATACAATCGCTACAGGAAATATAGCAGACAACGCAATAGATGGAACTAAGATAGCGCAAAACTCTATTCTTACAAGACATATTGATGATGGTCAAGTAGATACTGCACAGCTAGCAGCTGACGCGGTAGACGGAACAAAGATTGCAGATGACGCTATTGATAGCGAACATTATGCAGCCGCTTCCATTGATACTGCCCATATAGCAAATGATCAGATAACTGCAGCTTTGATGGCAGATAATGCAATCAATAATGTAAGCATGATATCTAGTGGTTTAATTACCGCAGATCTATTAGCATCTAACTCAGTAGCTGCTGCAGAAATAGCAGGTAATGCAGTAGGAGCCGCAGAAATAGCAGCTAACGCAGTAAGTTCAAGTGAACTTAAATCTGATGCTCTTAGTGGACAAACTATGACAGGTAATGTTACCTTCTCAGGTAATCTTACTACACAAGGTACTAATACTTGGGGTAATGGAACAAGTGATATTACTAATAATGCAGGTGTACTTGGTATTCAAGATAGTAACCCACCCCAGAAATTTCATATTGATGAAGTAGCTGGTATGGACGTAGGTACAGGAACTAGTTCTTCAACTACTACATTTAATTTAGATACATTCGCTCATGCAACATTTAGAAGTGCAAAATACTTTGTACAGATTACGAACTCGACAGATAGCGATTACCAAGCATTGGAACTCGTATTATTCCATGACGGTTCAACAGTTTATTTAACACAATACGCGTCTATCTTTGATAATGGCGCACAGGCAACTTTTGACGCAGACATATCTGGGACTGATTGCAGACTCAGAGTAACAGCAGCGTCAGGCGATACTATGGCTTATAAATTTATAAGACATACAATAGAGGCATAAAATGGCAACAAAATTACAGTTTAATATTGAGGACGCAGGACTTAGTATAGATGGTACTGAGGTTATAACCTCAGGAAGGGCTGCGAGTAACTTAACGGTTGCTGCAGGAAAATTGACAAGTGGTACTATAGGTGCAGCTCGATTACCTTACACTATCACTTCATCAGCGCCAACGGGAGTAGGAGCAACATCTAGCGGGCACGTTTGGTACGTTTACTCATAGGAGTCTTAGGTGGCAATATACGTAAACGATAGCGGAACACTCCGCACATTACGATTTCTCGCTATCAATGATAGTGGGACAATTCGTCGTGTCAACGAAGTCTACGTAAATGATGGGGGAAGCCTAGAAGGGCCTTTCTCTGCTGTTCACACTACTGCCAGAACTACTAATACTGAAACAACTTACGTTTCGGGTGATCAATCAACTGCTTATAGTACAACAACTACTTACGCAACAAATAAAGATACCGCCACAGTATTCGATACTACTAGAGATACAACTACTACTTTTAACACTACGCAATCTACAACAACTACTTGGGCAACTACTAGAGATACAACAACAGTATTTAATACTACTACTCAATATACAACTACGACTGCCTATGAAACAACTAAAAGTACCACAACTACTTTTAATACGACAACTGATTTTACGACTACAACTACGTATGAAACAAGTAAGTCAACAACGACTGTATTCGATTCCACAACTACTTATACCACTACGACTACTTTTAATACGAGTAAGGCAACCACAACTACTTTTAATACGACAACTGATTTTACGACTACAACTACGTATGAAACAAGTAAGTCAACAACGACTGTATTTAACACAACTACTCTATTTACGACTACCACCACTTATCTCACTAGTCATGCTACTACTACAGTGTATGACACTACCACTACTTATACTACTAGTTATGATACTACAATAACAACGAGTAGAAGTACAGGGTTTACTAATTCAACTTCGCAAACTACACAATATGCGGATAATACTTCGCAGACTACTGAGTACGCGGATAATACTTCGCAGACTACAGAGTATGGTGTAGGTACTTCACAAACTACAGAATATGCTGTAACTACCTCATGGAGTACAGCATTTACTAATACAACTGATCAAACTACAACAGGTACAGTATCTACTAATACTAGTTGGAGTACAAACACAGGTTGGGGAACAAGTGGAACTAATAGTACTGGATATGATTCTAGTAGAAGTACGAATACCTCTTGGAACACAAGCCAAAGTACAAATACCTCTTGGAATACTTCTAGAAATACTAATACTTCTTGGAATACAGCAGGTTCTCAGAGTACTTCTTACGGAACAAGTGGGACTAATAATACAAACACCTCTTGGGGAACAACTGGTACTAACTTAACAGTATGGCAGATAAACCCAGAAGGTGAGCCAATGATGAGAAATACTAATACTGCTTGGAATACTTCGCAGACTAACAGTACTAATACTTCTTGGAATACAGCAGGTTCTCAGAGTACTTCTTACGGAACAAGTGGAACTAACAGTACTGCTTATGGTACAAGTGGAACTAATAATACTTCATTTGGTCAATCAGGTACTAATAATACCGCTTACGGTACTTCTAGAAATACGAATACTTCTTGGAATACCTCAGGAACTAATAATACAAGTGGTACTAATAATACTAACACTTCTTGGAATACTGCTTGGAATACTAACACTTCTAGGAATACTTCCCAGAGCACAAACACAAGTCATACAACTTCTTGGAATACTAATACAAGTCATACTACGACATGGAGTACTAACACAAGTAAAACTACAACGTGGAGTACTAACACTAGTAAAACTACAACTTGGAACACAAATACATCAAGAAGCACAAATTATGAAACAGCGTACGGTACTTCTCGCGCCTCGAGTCGTGCTACAAGCACGAGCAGAAGTACCACTACTACGTATGCTACTAGTCACAGTACAGCAAGTAGTAGAGCTACTTCAACAAGTAAGGCTACAACTACAACTTACAATACTACACACAGTACAGCAAGTAGTAGAGCGACTGCAACAAGTAAATCTACCACTACAGTATATGCTACTACGCTTGGTACACTTACTAGTCATGCTACTGCAACAAGTAAGGCTACAACAACAACTTACAATACTACACACAGTACAGCAAGTAGTAGAGCTACAGCAACGAGTAAGGCTACTGATACAGTATATGATACTACAACAGGAACACTTACTAGTCATGCTACTGCAACAAGTAAGAGTACTACTTCAACGTTTAATACTTCACAGAGTACAACTACTACGTTTGAAACTACGAGAGATTCAGGTACGGTTTATGCAACTACTAGAGACACATCAACAGTCTACGATACTAGTAAAGCAACCGATACTACAATTTTAACAGGACATTTGACTACTTTTGCAACAGCAACAAGTACGCAAATATTTGAAAGAATAACAGCCAGCTCAGCTGGAACCATCTATGATACTGAAGTGTCAAGCGCTACAGACTATGGAGCTTCCTACTGGGACGGTTCATCATGGAGCTAAGATGGCATTTGAAAAAGAGAACACAAAGGGTGAAGTTACACCTGAGTATGTAAATAAAAAAATGGAGAGCATGATGGCTGCTCTCTTTGATACGATAGAAGATTTTGAGGATAGAGTAAAAGTGCTAGAAAAGCAAGTTTACGAACTCAAGCAGGAAAGAAATGGCAAAGTTCAAGAATAAGAATACTTTAGATGCCCTTTCTATAAATGAAGAATTAGGTGATCTACCAACTCATTATATGAAGTCTGGTAGTAGTATGCGACCTAAAGCTCAACTGCAAGAGTTAAATAAGTTTAAGCATTTGCTTATACCAGATAGTTATAGAGGAAGTCCTTTTGAATATGATCTTTGGTATAATACTAATGAACTGCGTACAATTAGATCTTGGTTATATACAGACTTTCTAGGAAAAGGAATATACATAAGAACTAATACAATAAAGATAAATAATAGGTTGATGAACTCTATTGTTGATGATTCAGAAATAGAAATTGATGAAGATCGAATAGAAAAAATCATCAATAACCTAGAAAATAAATATGTGTTACAATGGAACACAGAATTTTATGATAAGGTTATCTTCCCGCCAGGAAGTAATTTAATACAGAAGGGTATTATAAACTGGCATAAGATGGATAAGTTAATAGATGAAGGATATGTAATTAAACCTCACCCTATAACTGCCCACCTTTGGATAGCAAAAATGAAGCTAAAGTATGGGGAAGATAAAATTTTAAATAAAAAAGCAGGAGGATATGAAGTACTGTTGAACTGTAAAGAAATGGCTATGTGTCCTAATAGTGAAATGGGACTAATAGGATTACTTTTAGGAAAAAAGATTTCAACGGTAGCAATCCCAGTAAAAGCGAGAGAAAAGAACCATCTTACTTATGAAGCATTATACCAGGCTGTTGCAGGAAAAAACATAGGCTCTGGAATTGCTTTAAAGAAGATACTATCAAGTAGACGATCAGGAATTATATTTAATTTTGATCCTGATCCAAAGGAAAGATTACAAGCCTACTTAGATAATTTTTGGGAATATACATTAAGACATGATTGATATAGCAATACAAACAAATGAATTAACAACAATGTTTACTTTGTCATCTTTATTAGACAAAGGGGAGAACTTTCGCCTACATCTTTTCACCAGACCTCAAGCATGGGATAAGCTACAGCCCGTTCACAAATGGGCATTAGCAAATTTTAGAGAAGTGCATATTTATCAAAGTGCTTGGAATGTAAAAGGTACAGTTAGCAGAGATGGAAAGGGAAACGCACAACTGCAAGCAAGAATGATCTTGCAGATGAAACAACATTGGCACGATAAATCACATGATATGGAAAAAGTTTTATGCTTAGACCATACTCCTCGTATATTTAATCAGAGTACTTTAGATCAAGGTCAATTACCTACTGTTGCACAAATGGGCGAAAAGATTGCCTACTTTGGAAAACAATGGGTTTACTTAAATCACCCTTTCTTTAAAAACTACTATAATATCTTAGGTATAGAAGCTAATGATAAAGACCATGATAAGAGTATGATACTCTTAAATTGGGATAAAATAGATAAGCTAGACTATAGAGCCTTCTTTAAAAATGGAAGAGCAACTAGAAAGACTAATCAGACAAAAAAACGAAGAGATTTAAAAATAAACCAGAATAACCGTTGGTTAGAGCCGTACGGGCCTTGGCATCAAGACGTAGACTCTTTCATTCTATCTGCAACTAATAAAGATTTATTTTCTTCATTCTATAATA
>Ga0098040_1000993_pt1 | contig 12846 bp, 10 predicted proteins | sample 7_EtaG_FD_75065 | JGI IMG/M metagenome (GOLD analysis project Ga0098040, IMG submission 75065) | Marine viral communities from the Subarctic Pacific Ocean - 7_ETSP_OMZ_AT15161 metaG | ecosystem: Environmental > Aquatic > Marine > Oceanic | place: Pacific Ocean | collected 2015-01-08
CCGAAGTAGGCGTTAGTTGGGTCAGAAAGTCCTCCGTCCGATGCACTGTTACGCAGGCGTACTTCTGGGAAGTTAAACGAGCAGGTGAGCATGTTGGAGCTAACGTCAGAGTAAGGTCCCCATGATGAGCTAATAGCCATACCGGCCGTGGTGCCGAAGTTTGCGCCGGGTGTGGTTGAACCAACACACAGAATTGAGCTTCCTAACGATGCAGAAATCGAAACGGCCGGGGCTGCAGCAACATCGCGGAATTTAGGAGGACCAAAGTAACCGAACGGCAACAGAGTCTCAAGGCCGCTAGCACCGTCAGCAATTGCTGAATCCATTTCTACGCGAACAAACTTGGAAAGGTTTGGATAATCTCCGTAAGTCTTAAGGCTTCGAGTCGTAGCGTTCCATTCTTGATATTGGGTACCAATCTTCCGTGCGATATAGTTCGGAGAAGTGGGGTCTAAAGTAAGGTTGTCAAACCGCTCAATAACCACAACTGCATTATCAGTATCTAGGAGAGAGCGCAAAACGAGTGAGAAGGTTCCGTATTCTGAAGTCGAGTTAGATGACTGACGAATTTTCTCTATAGAAACTTTGATGTTCTTCTGTAGCCATTCGCCATGTCCTCGTCCAATAAGACGGAACAACTTTTGAGCACTTGGGGCAGAAAACGATGCGGCAGTACCCAGGTCCTGACCAACAAACCATCCTGCGACAGCCTCTTGAGAAGGGATATTGAGCATGCGGTCGGGGCCTATCGCACGGTCAGAGGCCGCATAGGTACCTCCTGCGGCAGATCCTGAACCGAGTCCGACAACAACTCCAAAAATTTGTGAACCGCCGGTGAGACTTCTTTCACGAAGTTCTTGCTCAAATGTTTCACCAAGCCAGTAGTCTTCGTGTGAAGCAGAAGCATAGAATGCACCCTGGGTGCTAGTTAATTGTGGATTAGTGTTGAAGCGCTTACGAGCGAAGAGATCAGTATCATCATCAAAGTTAAAGCTGATAGTTTTTTCACCTTGGATAGCGCCATCAATAACTACCTTAAATACGCCGTTGGCATCGCTAGCGATCATGGTACATGCGGAGGTAGCAGTAGTAGCAGTTCCGCCGGCTACAGTTCCCTGTAGTGCAACAGAGCCACTCTGTACATACCAGATGGCAGCTAGTTGCCCACCGTTATCGCCGATGAAGCTAGTGGCCGGGTTGGTGCCGCTTGGAAACAGGAAAAGCCCATAAGATCCGCCACCAACAGTAGCGCTATTTTTAGGTACACCGGTGGTGCCCCAGCCTGCGCGGCCGGTTGAGCCGTTGTTGGTTGTGGTCTGTTGTCCGAGAAGTCGGATATATGTTACGGGGGCTACGTTAGCGCGCATGAAAGCCTTGGCTGCATACGTTCCGTACATGGGTGATTGGTAGTTTCCATCACGATAGATGTCGCCGCCGGCCTTACCGGGGACGGTATCTCCAAACATATTGACAAAATCTGAATAAGATTCAACGGTGACGGGCTGCATTGCAGGTCCGCGGGTAGAACGTCCGATTATAACGGGTCCTTGTGCTGTTGGTGTTCTGGGAACGAAAGAGTTATCAATTTCGTTGATAAACACCCCAGGAGATACAAACTTAAAGCTTTTTACTGACATATTATGGTTCCTCTTTTGAAAAGCAAGCGTATTTGATGCCTAATCATACTTTAAATAGTATTTTCAATCCCAAAAGGATAGGCAACTTTTGATATTCCAGTTCCTGAACTAATCTTTTCCCCACAAGTTAAAGTTTCCTGCTGGGACAACTGATTCTTGTGGGAATTGGTATTCAACTGCATTTTCATCAATTCGAACGATTGGGCGATCATCATTAGTGCCCTCTCCGATCAAGTATCCTAAAATATTCACAGTAATCTCGGTAGTAAATTGACGCTCGTCATCTCCAAGGGAAGCTATATTGTTATTATGTGTAAAACTCTGTTGTACAAAGGCCTCGTAACGATGATTATTTCTTTGTAAGATAAAAGAGTTAATCTGGCCTGGTCTGGCAATAAAAGGAGCAATCAGATCATTCATCTGTTGCTGGTATTCTGTCTTAATACTAATCTTATAATCCACGCTTATGTAAACTGGGATGGGAATAGAGAGAGTTTGAATCACCACCTTCTGGTTGACTCTTGGGTAATATCGCTGCTTTGTTCCGCCTGTGTTTGTTCTAGTTCCTGCGGCAACGGCGAAATTTCGTGTCTTATCGGGAACGATTCTTCGAGCTATTACAAAACGGCCGGCCCGACCATTCCTATCCGGGGAGTAAATCTGTGCTTGAAAGGACCCCTTGCGACTCGGATCTTTGGCGATACCTGTTCGCTCTACACTAAGAACAGGAAGCACAATATTCTTTCCATCTCTTAAATCTTTAGAATGCTTAACTTGGAACGATCTTTCTGGTACCTGCCACAGAACTGGAACCTTTTTAAAGCCTTCGTTTGTTATTGTGGAAAGATCTAGATCTTCTTTGAGCCAAGATACCAAGGAGTAATCTATGTCTTCTATAGTAGACGCAAGCATTCCCACTTCTTCTAAATTATAATCTCCCGATCCAGTGGGAAGCATAGCAAAGTCAAAATCATCAGGTAGCATCGAATAGTCCCTTTCTGGCTCGTTTACATGTCGCCACAACCTCAAAGGTGTGACCTACTTGACCAAACAATTTACGAGGCTCTTCAATCTTGGTCATCTCATAGTATGTATCACCATATAAAACAAAGTCGCCCTCCCGAACAAACAAGTCTTGATCCTCTGTGAGTCTCCGATGGTGAAAATAAACTGTAATGACGCTACTGTGGTCAACACCAACGTCATTCATATAAGTTGTGGATTCTTCGTCAAATTTAACAAGAGCATATACTCTAACTGGAGGCAAGAATGTTTTTTCAACTGCTTCTCCGTATAAGTCGTGAAACTTGGTGCGGTCCATATCAATGGAGTAGTACAGAATTTGTTGGCCAACAACTTTCTCTACCAACTCATCGTTGACCTGTTTGACCAGATCTCGCTCTTTCTTACCTAAGAATAGAGGGGGAGGTGGTGCAACGGGTCTTTTCCATTCATTAGACATTCCCTATTACCCTACAAAGATTGGCAGTGGTGTAATCTTCAGGACGTTTGTGGCTGCATCAGTGATTTCCTGATCTTGCTTAGCAAGTGCAACATATTCTGTCTCTTTAAGCATTTCTGCCAGCTTATCCTTTAGCTGTTGTTGTTCATCTTTAGCTTGGGAGAGAAGTTCGCTGTGATTTAGCGTCACGCTCTCACCTGGAATCGGGATAGTTGTGAACTTACCTCGAATTTGCCCCAACATCTCCTTGCAAAGAGCCAATGAATACTTTCGAATCCACTGCTTACCCATTGAGTTGATACTTTGATAAGGAATGTTGTCAAAAGGCACGGTATTGAGGTTGTTGACCCCTTCGATGCCGGTGTCAATAACCCCATCCAACGCGTAAGGCTCCAAATCCACATAGAACTTAACCCAAAACTTATCATCTTCGCTCGAAAACCCATAATCACTTGGAGTGGGATAGAGGCGAAGTTTATTGTTAATCAACTCAAAAGAAAAGTTTGAAGTACGAGTGGTAATGGAGTCTTCATATGCCATGGCCTGCATCTTATTTTGCCATGTGGGTATTACCTCGAATGTAGAGTCGTCTGAGAACTGGCCATATGTACTATAATTTCCTACAACGTTCAATCCACCGTAATAACCGTAAAACCTCCACATCGCCCGGGGAGTTACGTAATAAACCTTTGTGATAATAACACGTTTGTTCCCGATCTTGCCGGCAAACGGCACTGCGTTGCCGCTATCATCAGTACCAGTCGCAGAGGATGCTGATATGATATTTTGGAGATCATAGTCCTGCACATCTCTAACGGGCGTGAAGGAAGCGGAATATTGAGGGATAGTACCGCCCATTCCACCGGCTGCGGCTGCAGCATCTCCAACTCTTCGCGAATAACCCAATGAAAAGCGGGGATATTTAAGATTTGACCCCGAAGGTCCTGTGAGAATATCGCCTTTATGGTCGAAAGATGCAGTAGCCGAACCAAGCACATTCGAAAGTACGTTCTTGCCTTGGTGTAAATTAATGATATAAGAGTATTCTAATACTGCCTCTTCATACGCTGCATATACATTAGCTGGGGTTAACTCAATATCCACAACATCACCACCAAGCTTCTTATAAACATAAGCAACTTGGTCAGATGCTCCGCTAATAAAAGCGGCAGACCCCGTATAAATACCAAAAGGTAATGATGCTGTTACTAGGGCTGTACTACCTGTTGAGGTCAATACTATTGCGCTAGTTTGTGATACTGGGTTTAAATTTGTCGGCATGCATGCGTACTCCTACTACATAAATAGTGAGGCTGAAAGCAAATCAACAATAGAGAACGTTATTTCTTGTGTTCTTTTGAAGATGCTTTCTTTGAACGCCTAGCAGGTGCTGGGGCGGCTCTGTGGGGCGGCTTCTTGAGCTTTTTTGATACAGGAGCAGCTTCAACCACTTCCTCGACTACAGGCGGGACACTGACCACCTCTTTAACCGCGGGTTTGGGTGCAGGTGCTGCTTGGGCTCTTTTGCGGGTTTTAAGCCACAATCGTCGTCTGGGGTTCATAATGATACTCCTTATATTAAATCATTACAATAAGTAGTTTTAAAAAACGGAAATCTCAAAAATTGGCGGCAGTATTTTTTGGAGGACTCGGCATTTACATAAAAGAAAACCCCCACCGGAACTAACCGATGGGGGCTTAACTTTATTGCGCTATGCGCCTATTGGCTATGCGCCAGACTCACCTAGAAGTCCACGGACGACAACGAGGCCGTACATATCTGGACGAACCATCTTCTTGGCATAACGAGTCATCACGCCCTTGCGAGGCACGAAGTCTTCTGGTCCAAAGATAGTAGGTGTGGTCTGTAGTGGCACATAAGGTGCGTATACATAACCAGACTCAAGGAATGAGCCACCTCGGCGACCGACGAGAACGACGTTGCGGAGGAAGTAAGGATCGACAATAACGTCGAACTTCTTGCTCAGCGAGCCGGTCTTAACGGCACCAACGGATCCCTTCTCATCATCTGCGGTAACAGATGCGCGGAAGCCGGCGGTGAACTCAAGGATGTTGGCAACTTCAGGTCCGCAGACGATAAAGTTAGCACCACCACGTAGAGTCTTACGGTGGATCTGTGCGGAGACATCATTGATAGTCTCTGCAAGAGTCTCATACCACTCACTCACGGTACCTGTGAAGTCTGGAGCAGCTGTACTAGCGCCGATTTCGAGGCCAGTTTCGCGGTTCAAGAACATTCCAGGGGAACGTGCCCAGTAGTAGGTTGCAGCGGTTGAGCCGTTAACGAGGTCAGCAAGGATCTCACGGTCAATCTCAAGAGCGATTTGCTCGGAGAGGATTGAAGTAAGTTCCACCTCTGCATCCAAGTTATGGTATGCGTTGAGGTCTTGACCCAATTCTGGTGTCCACTTAGCCTTGAGCTTCTTGGTCTGTGCTGTAACAGCCACAGAATCAACCTTAATGTCGATTTCTGGGATAAGCTCAGAACCTTCAAGTCCCCACTCGGCAGTACCAGCAACGGAACCAAGTCCGGTACCAGCTGTCCAGGCATCCTTGACAGGGAAACTAGCGCTAAGATCGCAAGTAGTTGGGAGAGCTACCGCAGCCGCCGTAGTGGCGAAGGTTGCAACGATTGCACCAAGATTACTGATGAAATACTGCTGCACTGCTGCACCAGGACTAGCAACTTGTGTCAAACGACGTAGCTGCTTTGTGTTGTCGTTTGTAAACGCCTGACCTGAAACAACCGCAAGAGACTGAATCGATGAAGAAACTGCGCCTAGGTTATTATAATCTAGGTCAGAATCAAGACTCGCTTGGGGTATATCTACTCGGATGATGTAGTTATCATCACCAGTAACGGCTGAAGAACTCAGAGCCAGTAGATCTGGGTCAAACACAAGTGACTTTCTCTGTGCGACAGTCGAAGCACTTAAGGCCCAACTCGTCATTGTACAAGCAGAAGCCGTAACACCTGATGAGCCGGATGGAGATGCGTATGCATAACCGCGGGCACCAACTGTGCGAGGACCACTAAGATCACCCTTGAGAGTTTCACTTACTAGATCAACACCACCGGTGATTTGTGAACCAACCTGATCAGTACCATAGATGGACTTATCAGCTGTGTTACCAAATCTGGTGTTCATAGCACCTGATGCACCAAGATTTGGTGAGAACACGAAATCCAGGAAGAAAATGAGACCACTAGGTAGACTCATTGGTTGTACAGAAACAAGATCGTTAGCGATCAGTCCTGCGAAAACCCGACGAACGATGGGGAATGCGACGGCTGCAAAGCCCTCAACATCTCCTGCGCTCATTGAGCTAGATTCGCGGAGCAATTCTTTAGCCTGATTCTCTAAGAGTCGAGCCATTGCCTGCTTATTACGGTCATTATCAAGTCCTTCGAGAAGACCTGTGCGCTCCCACTTTGATAACAAAGCGTGACCTTCGGCGCGCATATCACGATTAACTACACCTTCGGTGAGTCTTTCAATAATACTAGCCATTTTTAAATACCTCCTTAATTGTATATTATATATCGGACATTAATTTTACTTAATGCCTGCTAGTTTTTGCATCCGATCCGAAATTGGATCGACTGCTGTGCTCTCTTGACGAGTAGCACGAATTACAGAAGAACGACGGCCGATAGCTTCGCTTAGTGATTGAGGGCTACGTTTTGGGGTAGCCTGCACTGTGCTTTGAAGCGTGTCGTATATTGTCTTTGCTTCTGTGACGGAACCAGCATTAGAAATCGCTTCGACAATTCTTGTTTTTTGTCGCTCATTCAAGGAGGTATTTCTAAGCACGCGGTTCGTATATAGTAAGCGGCCATTTGACAAATTGGTTTCGACTAATGTCTCTTTCAATTCGCCCATGGCTTGCTTATATTGTAAAACTTGTTGCTTGAGTTGTTTGTTTTCAAAAGTTAACTCTTCTTGAGCCTTCTTAAGAGGCTCTAATTCTTCCATTGCGTCTGTACTGCGGCGAGCAGCAAGACCCTTTTCCATTTCCCATTTGACGCTTTCGGCACTTCTGCCAGCCCAGCCGGATAGCTCGGCAGACATGTCAACAGTTAAGCGCTCCATAACGGCGTCGAGGAGTTCGTCAGAGACTTCTTGGTCTTCTTCGAGACCTGCAGCTGCCATGGCATCTGAATCTGCTTTCTCTTCTTTTGCTTCGTCGTCTATAGTAATAGCTTCTTCTTCCTCTTCGATAACTTCGTCATCGCTGGAAAGTAACTCTGCTAAATCTTCTTCGGTGATTTCAATTTCTTCGTCAACGGCTGCTTCTTGCTTAAGCTCTTGAATGGCTTCTTGCAAGGCGCCGAGGTTTACGTTAAATTCTACTTCTTCCCCTTCTTCGGGGAAAGATTCTAGGTTTTTGCCTTCTTCATCTGCAAGGTTGTCGGTTGCAGCAAGAGGAATTTCGTCTTCCGTCACCTCTTTATATTCAGAGGGAGGTTCTTCACCCATTGGATCGGCGGCCATTGGATCTTCTCCAAAAGCTTCTCCGCCGAAATCAGTTTGGACTGCGCCCAATTCATCCTGCTCAAGCAGGCTCTCAATAGTTTGTTTTACTTCGTCAGAATACTATCAATAATGGTAGCTTCTGCGTTTTTAAGTGCAGCTTCCTTCAAAGCCTTGGCGTCTACGATAGCCTCTTTAAGCAAATTGGACATATAGTTGTCTCCTAGAAAGGTAGTTGTTCAAAATAAATAGTATTTTATGTCGCAAAACACCCTTTTTTGTCAAATGCTTATTGGGAGGGTTAACTGGAAGGGGCACCAAGAACATTACACGCGATAGACTCAAAGTTCACATTGCCCAAAGCAGAGGAGCTTATGTATGTCCAATTTACTCCGTTGGAGCTTGATAGAAGGCAATTGTTGCCGCCGTTTGTAGCGCCCACCGCCACAGCTATCGTATTGTCAGACGCAACTGCTCGCATATGGTGAGAACTTCCAATTGGACTTGGGAGTGTAGATGAGGTAAATGATGATCCTAGAGTACTGTGTGCGATCTTCCCATTAGATGCTATCGCAATCCACTTGTTTATGGTGCCGGCGGCATAAATGAGGCCCCAGACATTACTGGTGCCGAATGGACTAACGGCTGCTACCGGGTCAGTGGCGAAATTATCATCACTATAATAGATCTTGCCACTATTAGTGCCCATTACCCATCGGCCGGCGGCGCCCTGATCAGCATTATATCCTAGACAATAAACTTCATATCCAGAGATAACACCGCCTGCTTGACCCCACGTTATAGCATTTGAAGAACTATAAAAGCGACCTACTCCCAAAGGAGATTTCCAATTATTAGCCGAGACGTGATATACCGCATAGCCAGTATTCGAAGTGCCAATAAAATCAGAGAGGTTGACTTCTTCCCACGAAGTTCCTCCGTTTGAAGAGGACATCATTACGAGGCGATTGGCGCCAATAGCGCGGCCGCCACCAACAGCAAACCAGTTGCCATTTCCGTATCGCAAACCAGGACCGCCGCGCTTTGCGCCCTTGCCGGTTGTGACGTTTACGCTCGTCCACAGAAAGGTGTTGGTAAGGTCTTGAGAGGCGGAGATGTAATAAAGGTCATTAGTTACATTATCCGAATGGACAATCCACCTCGGCGCGTCGAGTTCGTCTAATCCATATGCCACATTGTAAAAGGTCATGCCCCCCTTATCAACTAACTCTCCAAGGGCGCCGGATGCGGAGCCAGAATGAAAAGAGCCTCCAGCACTATCGTTTGCATAAATTCTTCCGGAGTTAGCGCCTATGATCCATCGAGTTGCTTGAGTTGTTCCGCCGTCATAAGATGCTCCCATATATTTTGCGATGCTCGATATCGCAATACCGTTAATCTTTGCTATATCGTCATCTTCTACGTTGTTGATTTTTTCAATATCAGGCATATTACTATCCGTCTTAGTCTAACTCTATCCATTCTGAACTCGGATTAAAATAGATTACATTGGCAACATTTGTACAATATCCAACGATTCTTACAAAGTCTCCTGTACCCGAGGGGGCAGTCGTGTCCATTGAAGCGGCTGTTGTACTTACATAAATAGCTTTGCCGGAGGAGAAATTAGACACGTATGTGGTCGCGTCGAAGAACCCGCGCATTAATAATCCATCAGCGGTAGGATTCGATCCTAAAGCGATCCCTATCATTTGATCGGCGCCGGTTGCAGCCGCATCTGCGTCGGTTTCTGTCCATGCGCCGTCAGTATGTAGATAATAAAGCTTACCAGCGGTCAATGTTCCCGTACCTCCCAGGAATACATCTCCACCGCCGGTGTCGTTTGCAAGCAGCCCGGGATCCCAGCGAACATCTAACGCGGTTAGTGGCTCGCCGGTACCGATACCCACCTTGCCGGAGCCAGAAACAACAAGAATGGAGGCTTTACTATCTGCTCCGACATGTAATAACTCTACAGTATCGCTTCCCGACACTTCGAGGCTTGCGACAGGGGAGATGGTACCAACACCCACATTCGCGGTGGCACCGTCAATCGTAAATGCGGTTGTTGCTACGCCGCCAGGCTTTGTTTGGAATTGGATGTCGTCATTGTTTGATTCGTTCTTAATAATCAATGTTTCGGCAGAGTTCATATAAATACTGGCCACATCGGCGCCATCGTTCTCAAAGACAATTTCTCTAGTATCAGAGGCGCCCTTAGCAATTCTTAATGCTTCTGTTTCAGAACCCGAGAGATGTACTGTGGCGAACGTGGCGGTTTGACCATATACATCGCCAGAAGCCGTAACAGTGGTAGCTGCCAAAGTACCATCCATAGATACAGCGCCAAACGTGGCTGTTCCAGAGCCTGACACGACACCACCACTACCGTCTAATTGCACGCGGACAGTATTACCTTGATCTCTTACTCTGACGCGGCCATGATTACTGCTAATTTCTGCCTTAAACATATCATTACCAGAATCATCGCGGAGAGTATAGGTGTAACTACTGCCGCTTACACGCATTCCGCCATGGCTTACTATGGAGCCGGTTGTTTTGAGAGTAGATCCAAAGGTTGCGGCACCATTGGCATGTAGTGTGCTGGAGGCCGAGATGGTACCTACAACACGCAAGTTTGTTCCATCAAACGTTAGATTAGATTCTACAGTTGCCTCGTCACCATCTTTATATGTTGCAACACCATTAGCAGTAGAACCATCCCACGAAATACCACCACCAGAGGGTAAGTTAGTTAAGTTAGAACCATCACCATAAAATCTAGAACCTGAGATATTAAGAGAACTTGATATGTGTGTAGTATCGATGACAGTATTCGCGGTATGTAAAGCAGATCCGGTAATCCCCAGAGTTGCGGAAACATTACCCGGCACATTTAAAGTAGGGTTTGCCCAAGTTAAGCCGTTGAAAGCATCAAGAGTGTTTGTAGCTGCTCCGCAAAAGACCAAGCGATTTGCCGTATAGTTCCCGATAGGAACATTAGAAAGCGTGTGGCCATTGCCATAGAAGTTGCTGGCTGAAATATTGATAGAGGCCGACACGTTTCCATAAGTGACAATGTTTCTCATTATCGTTGTGTCTCTTCCAAAAAGTGAGTCGCGACCAATAGCGAAATCGTTAGAAGCACTCAAATCGCCAACAACTTGTAATACGTTTGTGCCGGCTAAATAATTAAAATTAAGGTTATTACTTCCGCTGAAAGTCGAGCCGCTATTAAACTGAACGTTTGTGTTAATGCCGGCGGGTGATCCGGCTGGGACATTAGTAAGACCAGAGCCATTGCCTACGAATAAACTTGAAGAGACGTGACCCGAAGCACTTACATTGACTGTGGTCAAGGTATTGGTGTCGAATATTAGATTTGAGCTAGCTGCGAAGGCGGTACCATTCTTATATTGAATTTGGCCATCAGAGCCTCCGGGCGTTGCAAATGTCAGCGTATTCTGCATGTATGTGCCTAGAACTGTCGCAGTTGCTTTTTTAGTGGCATTGGACGCGTCGGCGTCAGCAATCAGAAATATGTCATTATCACTTACAGAGCCCTTGGTGGTAGCATCATTCGGGCTTACTTTAAGTTTACCAGCGTCATGTGCAAGTCCCCCAGTCGCTGCCAGATCTACTGCGATTCCGCTAGCTCCCACAGTAATACTATTGCCGCCTTTAGCCGCCAACTTATTACTAGAGTCTTGTAGACCATCTCCAAAGAAAATATTAGAAGAAGAGAGTTGTCCCACTACCTTATAGGCACCGAGGGGAATATTTTTAAGGGCAGCGGCAGAGCCAGAGAACACCGAAGCCGTCAAAGTTGTACCATTGTAGACCAGGCTACTGTAGGCTGTTGCAGTGCCATCACCATCAGAAACTAGGACTCGGCGTGCTCCATCACTGCTGATCGCAGTAAGAGCACTGGCGCCGAGAGCGATGCCGGCCGTAGTATCATAAAATGCGCTGGCTGAAACAATACTAGAAAACGTCTTTATTCCTCCAATGGTTTGCGCGCTGTAATCATCGACCATACTCTCGATTGAGCCGGTGGTGGAGTTTGAAAAGTTAACCTTTCCTTTTAGGGTATTATAAGCCATGCATGTTTCCTCTTGCTATAAATAGATTGAAATCACTTGTTTATTACTATGAATGCACCAAAATTTGCATAATTTTCGGGATAGTACCCAAAATCGTGCCTATCAAGAATCTGAAATACCAATTCCTTCATGCGGGGAGAGCCCCCTGTTACAATTTTTAAGGGTACTTCATTCATTAAAATAAAGTTTTCTACGCTTCTCTGAACTGAATCGTGGTACATTCCATGTAGGTCTAGTGTTTTCATTTCTACCTCTCGTTTATATAAGTAGTACAAAAAAAAGGACACCCCCCATAAAGAGGGGTGCCCAAAGAGAAGAGAAATCTTCAAATGATATAAAATATATCCTAGAAGATCACCCAAGTGTTAGCAGCAACGTACATCAGAGAGACTGCAGCACCTGCTGTTTCAAGTTCGATAGTAGCCGAACCATCAATAGCGTGCGAGCCCTGCTTAGAGATAGTAACGTCGAAGCCAGCAAGGTTGGCTGGAGCTTTAACATGAACAATATCGCCCACGCTTGGAGCCGCTGGAAGTGACCATGTACGATCTGCAGTGAGAGTAGCGGAACCGTAGTTCATACCTTCAACGAGAGTGATATCAGCATCACCGGCTGCGGTTGCAGTTCCAGATTCAGTTGAAAGGACACCAGCTGTCGCCTTAAGACCAGCACCAGCCATTGCAGCAACAAGGTCAGCAATGCTTTCCTTCTTAGATATGTTGGTGTCGTCTGCATCGACGATAGCAATGCTATCGGCAGCAACGTTGACAGCGGCGCCAGGCAACTCAAAGAGAGATAGAGCCATGATACCACTAGCGGCAACTAGTCCAACACCAGCAAGGCCGTTGGCACAGTCGTCATTGAGCATAGCGTCAGTGACTTTGGTTGCACCAATTGAAAGTGTGCCGGCAGAAAGAGTAGCATCACCACCCAATGTGACATACGCCACATCAGTACCATCAGATTGAAGGAACGTATTGGCGCCGCCTTTTACAAGAGCAGAAGGATCGCCAGACGCATCACCCAGAATGATAGAACCCCGAGCGAGGTTAGCCATTTTGGCGAGAGAAACAGCGTTATCGACAATACTGTTTTCAACAACTGCGTTAGCAGCAAGTTGATCAGCACCGACTGCATCGTCAGCGATC
>Ga0098040_1000996_pt1 | contig 12826 bp, 29 predicted proteins | sample 7_EtaG_FD_75065 | JGI IMG/M metagenome (GOLD analysis project Ga0098040, IMG submission 75065) | Marine viral communities from the Subarctic Pacific Ocean - 7_ETSP_OMZ_AT15161 metaG | ecosystem: Environmental > Aquatic > Marine > Oceanic | place: Pacific Ocean | collected 2015-01-08
TGGGTCAAGCGGCTCATAGGGTTTAGCCTCCATTATAATCCATCTTGATTTGGTTGGATTATGTATCACAATTTGTCCAGTTTCGAACTTCATTCTCTTCTCTCTGATAATTTAATTATATAATTTAATTATTTGATATCTGATAGTATTACCAATTTGCCCTCGTTTATCGAGGCTCTTAACCATGAATCAAAATAGACATTGTCATAGGGTATCACTTCGGCTGACCTGTTCTTTGGTCTTGGCTTTGAGTCATATATTACTTTGACTCGCCAGCCCTCGGTCCGTCGTCTTTTGGGTCCATATGAGTCACTTCTTCCTAAGAGAACCAAATGGAGGGTACGAGGCTCGAAAGCTTCAATGTCGTGGTTCCAATACTCCCACCGGAGGCTAATCATTTGGCCTGCTTTTAGGTCTTCAAGTTTCATTATCTCACTCTAGTCACCTTTTTAAAAAAAATTTGGGCGAATAAAATTTCGCGAATTATGCCTATCATGTCAAGGGACCGTCGGGTTGCCCGCATCATCCTGCACCACCACATACCCGGATGCGTTCGGGTACCTCCGGCACCTGAATCGTCGGCTGTCCATTTGAGTGGTTCTTCCTACCATCTCGGGACGGGATGGATAATGGGTCCACACGACTTCGACTTGATGCGAAAAGGCCAGTTTACTCTGCCATACACGAGTTATAATCGCCATGCGATAAAGGGTTGGCCCCACATTTCTCACCAATAGTCCAGACTTAAGGGGCATATCTATCCTCCGGGCGCTGCAAAAAAAAGTTCGGAATATTCATAATAGTATTTAAATCTTCTCTATCCTCTGGCGGCGACGATATGACATAGCATACTGAATATGCATACCATTCAGGATGGGGGTACAATTTAATAACGTGCCATGTCTTTTTATAAACACGGTCGTGATAAATCAATAATTCGCCAGCTTCAAAGGTCATTATTTCCTTTCTACAAATTGTGCATTCAAATCGAGGCATAGACCGATGTGGCGTGCTTCAAATTTGCTATAAGTACAAAAGATTGTCACTTTATGATAATGACTGTTGTATTCGGCAGTTTTAAAGCCCACTACTATCCCTTGGATTTGGCCGCTTTGGGTGGCCACCATATCGCCTTTTCTAAGTCCCATCTTTTTATACTCTCTGAATATGCCAACTGTCATGTGTGGAAACCACCACACATTCAGACTGGTGTTTGTTGTAGGGGCAAACTTCATCATGGAGCACATACAACTTTAGCCGCTCCGCTCCGGTACTCAAATCAATCGATTCTGTATTCCTTATGACAATGGCCCGATAGGTCTTATCTGGCGAACTAATCAAATCACCACTTTTAAATTTATAGACCTGCATCATATTCCAAAACCCAAGTCATTTTTTGCTGCCAACTTCTAAAGAACCCATAATAAAAACTATATCTTTTTTCCTGGATGCCGGACGGTTGGATATCCAAACGACCTGGTCGGCCATACAAAATGTAAACCTCCACAAAATTCCCCATTAAATCATCCCTTTTACTGTTGCTTACAACAATCCACTTATGGGCAATCGGGGCGATTCCCCTTGCTGTTTTCCATGTGTCACGAGCGGTCAACACATCGCCGGGTTTGACATCTTTGATATTAAAATTCTTAGTCATCGATTGCAATCACTCGTTCATTGGTCTGAAAATAGGGACGTTCTGCACAGGCTTTTGTGGTCATCCACATTCTCTGACACTTGCTAGGTGCTGGCTTAGGTGCTTCCATGTCCGTCAACACGATATGTCCGTCGAATTTATTTTTATTAACCCAATTTGTGGGTGCGTTAAAGCAAGTACCACCTGATAGATATCTCTCTTTTGCTCGCCGCTCGCCCTTCTTCCAGACATGTACATGGTCCTCGGATACCGATGTATCGAAGGGAACAATCGTAAATTCTGCTAATTGAGCCAGTTTGTCCAACTCTGAATAGAAAGCCGTTAGCATGTTGTCGGATACACTCCCTGATTGGTCAATGGAGACGGCGATTTTAGCCTGTCGTCGTGCTTTTTTACCCGGATGGATATAAGCATAGCGACGATTGAGCCGTTTGATAGTCGAGGATTTATCTGCTCTTTGAGATGCCTTTACAAAAGAGCGCAGGATGGCGCGCCAATTTACTTTGGGAGTGATAGCCTCTTTGATAACTCTCCTCATCGATTGGGAAACAGAGCCGTAGCCCTTACTTTGGGCCTCCACAAATGCCTCTTTGATGTTCTCTCTTAGTCTCTCTTCAGCTATCTTTCTCTTTTCATCGGTGCCATCGGAGTCGCCCCAATCAGAATGATCATCAAAGCCGTTTCCAGCACTGTCGCCCTCATTCCCCTCCGTTCCTTCACCCTGTCCTTCGCCTTCACCCTCTCCATTACCATCGGATGGCATACCCTCTTGTCCTTCGTCATTGGCAGCTTCAGTATCAGGCAGCAATACCATGTACTCTTCTGCGGAGAGATGCGGTGACATTGAGGCGAATGGGCCGACGGTGGGAATAAGAGCTTTATCTAGTGGCAAAAGGGAGCTTTGAACCACATAGCCCGCTGGTGCTGTATGGTCTGCTTCGAATACGGTCAATTCCGAATTAATGGCTAAATCCGTTGCCACGTTCCACTTGCGGGTCATCTCTCCATCCGGCAGGCGAGAAGTGACATGCAAAAGAACAATATGATAAAATTCATGCATCAAAACACCCTTGACATATTTCGGGTCCTGTTTGTGCAACTCTCCGAGAAATTCAGGATTATAATACATTTCAAATCGGCACCTGTCCGAATTGAATTTAACACCTGCGGTAGGGACAGTTTTGGTTGAAACCTTTTCGAGCTTTCGAGATAGGGCTGCGAAAAAGGGCTCTTCTCGCAAGAGTCCCACGATATGTTCGTCTAAATTAAAGGTGGCTTCAGTCATGAATAGCTCCAAGTTATACATACATTATACATGTTTGAGACATAAAAGTAAACAAAAAAGTTGTCAAGAGAATGTCAAGAGAAAGGGAAGGGGGCTTTTCGCCCCCTTCAACCTACGCTATCACACGTTTAACTGTCTATTTCCCCCCAAGTAGCCTGATAAATGCCTCCATTTTACCCAGTCTTCCCAATTCTTTATGGAAGGCGGAGCCATTTTCAGCCGATATTTGGGTATTACCGGCGGTCAGAGTGGTAAATAGCTTCATTCTAGCCTCTGACGGAAGTGTATCGAAGTATTTCACAAGGTTAGAGAGGCGATTAGTCTCGATTGGTGCTGCGAATACACCGGTTGCATCGATTTTCTCAATCATTGCAACATGGTCAACAAGTCCAAAATCTTTTGTCTTCTCCAGCTTCCCATGGTCTAAAATATCTTCAACCGTTACCTGTCGCTCATAGTTCTCCACAAAGTCGCGGAAGGCAACGGCCGCTTCAAAACCAACGAATCCGTTAGAAAGATTGAAAAGCAAACCTAAGTCGGCTTTTTCGTCGTCAAGCATGTTGACCTTCGCGAGGGTCTTATCCAATCGGTGCCAAGAGCGACGCGAAGGATAGACCACACCCGGCTCAAATTCGCCTTTGTGCTCTAAGTGATCACGATTTTGGTTGATGAAGTCCCAAAGAAGAGCATTAATTTCGGATTTACCCCAATCAAGCCAGTCTTCAACCGAAGGCTCAACATCGAAAGCAACCCAGCGGTCCAATTCTGCGGGGTCCATATCGGCGACCTGATACTGCGCCGCATGAACGCCGCCATTAACCGCGCCGAATACAACGGTGCCGGGGTGAAGTTTCCACCCGTTAATCTGGCGAGAATCCCCTAATTGGAAAAAGCCTTGGCGAACCTCGGTTGTCGCTCGGTCCACTTCATCGAGGAAGAGCACAACGGGCTCTGTGCAGGCTTTAACAAGCCATGCGAAAGGTCGCAGAGAAGCTGCACTTTCGCCGTTAATCTCCACCTGTTCAGGTGATGGCAATCCGAGAAGGTCGCCTTCAGTCATCTGACTAGCTCGGATTTCAACCACAGGCAGGGACAGGTTAGACTTCGCCAACTCACTCTTGGAGATTGGGCGCGTTGCGCCTAATTGAGTGTCCCATGTGAGGCCGCGAGCCGTCTGATAGGCGACCCAAGACTTGCCGATACCATGCCTGCCACGAATCATGACCGAATAAAGGTTGTCTTCGTTCCCGGATAGAAGGGTGGGAATCATTGAATTAAGATTAGCGAATGTGATAGCAACTGACATGTGATAGCTCCAGTTTGGTTGTGTGAATTAGGTAGTAAGTTTAAAGGTGAATCGCTCAACTTGTATATACATTATACATGTTTTTTTGCCTCTTGTCTACAACAAAGTTGTCAAGAGAATGTCAAGAGGTGAGAGATTCCAGGGTCCGGCCGACATATGCAACACTTGTGGCCTTGCGCTTTTTGTAGAATTCCTTTAGAGTCTTTTCAAAGCCTTCGTCTTCACAGAGTAGCCAGCCCGTTGGAGGCTTCTGTGTGTCTACCTTAGATATTACTGTAGGAAAATAAGAATTCTTAAATTGACCGTGCCATGTGTCTGGGGCGCTGTATCGTTGGAATTGGGCTTTGTCCAGCTTATTGTAATTCATGAGATAGTCATATGGGAAACCTATGGGAAAAGCATATGAGCGGAAGGCATTAGCTAGAGGAGACGCCTTTAGGGGTGCTCGTTCTCGGATGAGGTCAGAATAGTAACGAAATTCAGTCTCCCATAAATTGATGCTCCCCCAACATACCTCAATGATCACCCAAGGTGCTAAAAACTTATCTTCAGCATTCGGGCCACCGGACAAATTGCCGTTCGTGATAAGAGCACCGGCGAATAGTCCATGTTGTACCATTCGCTGGAAAACCATTGAGCGATATGCTATATTTGCTTCTTTAGTTTGTTGCATGTGGTCAGCAAGAATTGTGCAGGTGCCGCGATTGTGGCCGCCTTCGGAGCAATAAGAGCACTTGCGCGATTTTCCCGATGCCTTGCGCTTGGCTTTTTTCTCATCGTATTGGGCGACTATCCAGTAATCATTCCCATATTTTTCACGCATGTCTTCCATTCGTGCATCGTAGGTGAGACAAGCTGACTTGTTATGCCCCTCTTGACGACAATAACTACACCTCACTGTCCTTTTATATGTTCTATGTGCATATGCCATGGTGATAGACTCCTGTGTGATTTGTAACTACATTATACATGTTTTTTTGTCTCTTGTCTACAACAAAGTTGTCAAGAGAATGTCAAGAGAATTAATGGACTATCAAGGTGAGGCGGGAACTGTATATCCGGCGACATGAGCGGTTTACTCGGATTCCCGCCATCCTAACCTGAAATTTCTTTATTGATACAACTTTTAATATGTTGCCACCTTCTCTAATATTAAGAATCAGGAGCCAGACCTGTTAGGTATTGGTCTGGATTTTTTTTGACACTTTTAACCTTGATAGCCCAAAATTCAACTCTCGAACATTTATTTCTCCCTAAGACATCAATAAAATGCCCATAGCAATCTAAACCAAAAAGATTAATAGATAACCCGCCAACTTTGACAGGCTAATTTAAATAAGTTAGGGACTAGCCAAAGACCAAGAGGGTTGCCATGGCTATTACAAACCCACTAAGTGTAATAAGCACCCCAGCGGTAAGTGCAAAACGGCTGCGGCGATCAGACTGCAAGATATGCCTGTCGTGAATGGCATCGAGAGCCGCATGATATTTCTCCAATGCTTTGGCTTCGCTTTCAGCATGGCGAGCAACAATTTCAGCGGTTTCCTTATTGTGTCGGTCCATCATAGTTTTAAATTTATCTTCCATGGCTCTCTAGCTCCTTCTCTGTTGGTAAATTAACTCCACATGTTTCTAAACAATCGACTGGTATGACAAGATGAACCGGCGAACCATCAGGACAAATCGCGGTGCCGTATACGGATGGTCCGATTTGGAGACTGACATCGAGGGTCATCATAAACCCGACCAAGGCAGTGAGAGATAGCACTATCACCACAATCACACCTGTCATAAACATTTCAGGCTTCATTTTCATTTCATTCTCCATATATCTCTAGGCAACGAACATAAATCTATCGTCTTTGTTGTTTGGCCTGGTGTATAAGCCCGGTGTCCATATAATAGCACACAAAAGGCTTTTGGGCCCTCCCAGCGGTCCTGTGTGATCTTCAACACAAGCCATCGATTATGCACCTTGAAGGGGTGAGATTTGTAAATACTAAAAAGAGTCATACCCTCTTCTATTGAATAGGGGCATAGAACCTTGGGATTGCTATGAATCATAATGTCGTCATGAAGGTCCATACTAGCCATAATTATCCCCTCTTCTTTTTCAAGTATCTCTCTTGAATATCAAAGGTGTTGGACTCTCCAAATGGCAGCACTGTATAAGTGCGAGCACCTTTGGCGGCCGATAATATCGGCCCTTCATTTGAGATAACCAGCGCTGGCCTTTCACGGAATTTCCAGGCTATGCCTCGTGCAGTTTTGCGAACCTGCACAAGTGCACCAATAGGGAATATCGGCTCGCTTTTCAGCATCGCCAAAACTTTCTGGACATATTTGTTTTCAACCATAGCTCGGTATTGTTTTTCAGAAGGGATAAATTCCGAATCATCCAATACCTTATCGGCGAGGTCCGAAAAGTAGGGGGGATTGGCCTGGTAATAATTGGCGGCCGCCTTCATGTCTGCTGCCTTCTGCTCATTCCAGGAGTCTGTCCACTGCTTGCGTTGAGCGATGACTTCAGGACTATAGCGAGCTTCCATCCTCTGAAAGGCTGACCATTGACGATTAGAGAGTCGGCCGAACCGTCTCAAGCTACCCATCAAAGACTCGCCGAAATGACGCTCGGACTGGCTGATACCCTCGTTGGCTAAAAACTTTTCAAGATGAGTGCTCTGGTTGTCGGACATGGGATACCTCGTGTTTTGTACCTATATTATACACATTTATTCTAAGCAGGTCAAGAGAAAAGTTGTCAAGAGAATGTCAAGAGAAAGAGCGGCGTTTCAAAACTGGGCGACATACTGTTTCTGTAGGAGCTTCTTGGTTTCTGCATAGGACAGAGAAGCAGTGTCGCTCGCCAGCTGGATGTCGTCGGGGGTACAAACAAACTCCAATTCATCAATCGGAATTTGGGCTACCCATCCGTCTAGCTTTCTGACCAAGTAGGGAGCAAGCCTACTCTTGGAAATAATCGCTATAGAATAGCTCAGGTGTGTGCCAGTATCCAGCAAAATGAGATAATCGAAATCCGAGGCGAATTGAGCATTGGGATCCTGTGATAAAGTATTGGATAATTTCACCGGCATAGTCTTCTTTTTGAGGCTTCCGGTCTTTGTATATAGGAGGTGCTGCTGGCTTTTGGCTTCAAATTTCCGGCCCGTCTTTGGGCATCGATGGTCGTGACCCTCCATATCAACCCACGATAGGCGGCCTGAGGAATATTCTTGAATACTGGCCTCGATGAGGTCTGCTTTATCAAAACGATTCTTGCGTGAGTTTAATTCATTTCCTGTATGATCTATCATTGAAAAGAGGCGATTGAAGTCTATACTAAAATCTTTATTAAATTGTGCGCGGTTCATGAGACAGCTCCCTGTTTTGTAGTTATATTATACATGTTTTTTTGCCTCTTGTCTACAACAAAGTTGTCAAGAGATTATTTTCCAATTTTGGATGAGCCTCCATTCTTGTGGCGGAATCGCATCTGGAGGCGATGATATTTCTCTTTTTCAGTTGCTTTTTCATCCTACCTTCTCCCAATAGCGAGGACGATATTCGCCGGATTTGGTCCATTTATTCCACGATTCATATACCGACCTAAGTGAGTATTGGTCATAGCGACAACCCGATAAGTCTCCACCCGCTTCATAAATGCAATATAGGTTTATCATTGGGATATCTTTAACTCTCTGGCCTTCGAGCGCGTCCATATCGAGCACAATGTAAATACGGTGCGGCGGAAGGTCACCGGGTTCGTAATCTCTTCTAATTGCGATGATGTCGCCGGGCTTGATTGTCATCTATGAACTCCTGTCGTAAGTTTCGACAACCAAAACATGATTATCTTTATCGCGTTTGAGATAGGCTCTTAGTGGCATTTTCCACAGCCCGTTCAATCTGCTATAAGTGTTTATGCTTAGAGGGCAGCCAACATAAATAGCATATGTTAAATACACATCGTCATCATACTCTTCGTCAAAAAAATAATCCAATATTATATGGCGCGAATGGTGTTGAGTTCCCCCATTTACATCTATCAAATCGCCAACATTTAAATTTAATTTTATGGATTTTGAATTGTCCATTTGACCTCGATTTCATCAAGAGGCAACCAGCCCGACCACCCTGTCGAGAGTGACCCCACGAGGACACAGGAGCGGTATGAGAGGGTGCCAGGACCTAAAAAGGATGGAATGTCCCGAAAGAATACAAAATGCGGCCCGTGGTCCCTGACACGGCCTTTCGTTCGGGAAGATGCTTTTTTGCCGAAAGAGATAAAGACTTTATCATCTTTTTTAAAATGGAATTTCTGCATCTAATTGCTCCTGAATCCATTCGGGACAATCTTCTTCTGTTTTTTCGTCGATATCATCGAACCCCATGAGGTCATCATAATACTCTTCTGCCGCTTGTCTGTAGAGGTCTGAAAGGTTTGGGTCATTAAGCATTTGTGCTCCCGTCTTTAAGTTATGGTGTATTATACACGTTATTTGGGTTGAGGTCAAGAGAAAAGTTGTCAAGAGAATGTCAATTAATCTTTAGTCTGTGGTGTTGACTGGAATATTTTTAATTTAAGCCATACTATAGCAGGCGCGAGTGATCCCAGCATTGCGGCGATAATACTCCACTCTCCGTGACAGTTTGTTAGGTGTTCGAGGGGCATATTTTACTCCTTTACATCTGATATAAGTTCAAACCCTGATATGTTGCAATGGTCAAATTCATATGTGGTCGTGACGCCGGGCTTGCACCCGTATCCGGCTCCGTAATCGTATGAGGCTACACACCACAGTTTGAAGCTTCTCCGACTCCGACGACTTGTTGGATCAAACTGTAAGTTGTGTCCCTCGTGGATGACTTGGAGAGTCGCGTGGTGTCGGGGTGTTTCTTCATCCAGCAGAATCCAAACAGAAGTGTTTCCCATGTCGGTCCGCCACCTGATGACTTGCCCCACCTTGAGGTCACGCAACTGTAAGGCTCCGCATGGCCACATTATAAAAAGTCCTTAATAGTCTGAGTTGAATTATAATCTTTTTGGAATTGTTCGCGGTCTTCCTCATCCTCGAATCGTCGGACCGCAACGGAGCCACACGAACCTGTTACACCAAAATGCTTAGGGGCTGATTGGTCGCCCCCGTTCTCTTCTACACAATCAGGACACTCATTGATATATCCTCCCACAAATTTCTTGCGCCGTGAGTGAATATCAAATTCAATTCCACAATGTTTACAGTTCTTAATCATTATTCAACTCCGCTTGGTCAAGGATTGCATCACATAGATGAACCAATCCGTCAAGGTTTTCTATCGTTGCGACTTTATCAAAAGCAAATATATCTTCAACAAAGTCTGGCTTAGAGTGACTCAAAACTTCAATAACCTCCAAGAGAGAGTCGCGTTGGATTCTCAATAAATCAATATCGATAGGGTTCATTTCGCCAATTTCAAATTCGCTCTTCATTTCTAACTCCTGTCTTAATTACATATACATTATACACGTTTGAAAACCTCGTGTCTACAAAAAAGTTGTCAAGAGAATGTCAAGAGACTTTTGAGTGTGTCAAAGGGTTGTGATTGCCAGGAACCAAGGCGATTAATCGCTTAAAACTCTTTCTCCCCTGTTCCCAAGCGATGGATTTATCTGGAGAACCTATGGCGACTGCAAAACAGGTATCTCCATTGTGCCCTCGATATATGACTGTATAAACCATTGCCCCTTCACCAATATTGATTCTTTTCATTTTGCCGTGCCCAATGTCTTTAAATGTTGAATGAAATCTTTTTTGGCCTCTTCAACTTCTTTTTGATATAATCTCAAGAATTTTGCTTTTCTGTATTCCTGATCGAGTAATTGGATTATCAGTTGGTGTGTTTCAGTACGAAGCATATCTAACTCCTGTGGAATTGAACCATTGGATGCAGTGGTCGTCAGTAACATATCCGCGAACCGGATTTTTCACCCTAAGCTCCGGGGTTGACCAAGAAGCTGGTCGCAGGATTGCCCCGTCTTCTCGGCGGATGAAAGCATACACACTTCTGGAGGCACCGTGTCGTGGGTGGCTGCACGAGATTAATTTCCAATATTTAGGACCCTTTGTGACCCGAATCTCTGGTACTGGAAGGTTTTTGTAGTGCCTCTCGTAGTGAATGTTCAAAAGTTGTTGTATTTTCGGAAGGAGCATCTCAAAAGCATGTTCAATTTCCAGTTCCGATGGTGATAAATCAAAGTCCGACATGATATCCTCCAGCTTATTATATTATTATACACCATGGAGGGCCCCTTGTCAAGGACTTTTTTCAGAAAACCTTACCTTTTCTATAAATAGAGGAACGTCTTCTGGGTTGCGATAAAGAGTTACCACTCGCTGTTCGGCAAAAGAGAAAATGGTTAAAGCTATAAGCGGATTCGTCATAGTAAATGTGTCCGCCGAGATGTCAGCAAGGTCAGCAAGATGTTCCGAAAAACTATATAATCCCCCCGTCACCACTTGAGGCTCCCGGATTATCATCCCATAATTGTAGTCAGTACTGGACTTATGCCCTCTCCACTTTACTATATCGCCCAGCTCATAATCAATATCCTGCAAACGTTTAGTATCCTCTTTTCACCGCCGGCACGGACATCATGGAATCGTATGCCCGCCTCTTAAGGTCGTAGATACGCTCCATTTCTTCCGAATTTCTCAAGTATTTAAAAACTAAATTCTCAACGGAATACTCTCCGCCTTCTTCGAGGCCAGACTGTCGATAGTTTCGAAGCTTCTCTCGAAGGCGCTCTGCATCTCCATAAACCTCTTCGTACAGGCCCCTCTCTTGGAGCGAGTCGATCTGATCGATCATGTGAATGAAATGGTGCGCCTTCTGGCGGACAGCATCCTCACTGACTTTGAAGGTCTTGTGGCGGGGGCGGATTTCCCACTGATTATCGAGGATAGAATAAACGGCCGTGGAATGGTGGGGCTCATTGGAGTCCTGAACGTATATCTCAACCTCGTGGCTTTTAATTAAAATCTCGTGGTTTCTATTCCAGTTGGATTTAGCCTCCATGAGATAATTTTTCACCAATTCAACATCTTCGCTTACTGCACTATAATCAATAATAATATGTAAATCGATATCGGATTTGGAGGTCCAATTATAATTGGCCATTGAACCAGTGAGCGTAATGTCCAAAATGGGGGCAGGCAAATCTAATTTATCATAAAAGTCGTGGGCGATTCTCAATAATTTTTCGGAGATTTCTGGATGGAGCTTACCCTTTTCATTCCACACATCTCGATTTAAATCGCTTTTTAGTTGAGGAATATACTCTTCATCCTCAACTAGTGGTCCTAGACCTGATTTTCCCTGAAGGACAGGCGCTGCTGTATAGGGGGATGCAGGGCGTTTCTTGCCCCTTGTCATCCATTTTTTAAATTTCAGATTTTGACCCTTTGCATACTCCTGGTATGCGCCTTCGCCCCGCACTTCTTTGACTATACTTTTATATTCTTCCCACAGTTTCATGTTAGTTCCTCACATATAATTAGTCACCATAGATGTCTTGTTGCCCATCTTGATAAGTTATTATTGTTTTATTTCCAGGGTGAGGTTCGATATGCACCTTCACAAAGTCAGTCATGGAGTCAAAAATCGCGATACCACCTCTCGGCGGGGGATAAAGCCAGTGAACTATACACTGACCTGTGCCAAGTACCACACCCTCTATAATTACACCTTCGCCCGAAACCCCAGTTTCGTCGTGTTGGCGACAAACAGTAAATGCCTCGATTCCCCTGGGTGCCAACTTTGGGCGCGGTTGGGGAATCAAGTCCTGCTGCCCTAGCGTGAGGGCCGTGTCCGACTCTTCCCGTGTTGAATCCTCTTCCATAATTTTGCTCCTATGCCTCGCCGACGGGCTTAAAATCCCTTAGCATTTCATCCGTAAACAGCTCGTTGAGTTCTTCCATCATTGATTTTATCTGGGGCTGGCCGAAGGTTTCGCTCGCCTTCAGTTCTTCTAGCATATCCCACAAAGACTTGTTTTCGTCGTCCAGTATCTTCAGCTCCTCGGTAATAGCTTGATTGAGTGCAGCGAGATCCCGGTTTAACAAGTTTGCTTTTCGCGCCTCTCGAATCAATTTATCATTTTCGTAGATGGCCGCATTATATTGCGTGCGGTCTACATAGCCACATGAATCTAAAATATAGCCCATCATCTTCTTGAACATCAAAACACCTCTTTTATACTACTAATAAATAGTTTCTCTTATAGTATAACGGAATAAATGTTCTTTGTCAAGACATTAAATTTTTTATTCTGGAGGAGGCATATTGTAATATTTGATAGCATACCCAATTTCTATCAAAGAATTTTCTGGTGGGGTTACCGAAAACTCAATCATATTGTCCACCGCACTGTATGTCCATTTGTTACTGTCCATCGGAGCGTTATCTTCGAAGACTACTAGTGTATCGATATAGGGCACATGGGTCAGTTCCCACTCCCCAATCGGCTCAATGTTTTGAGTTGCGTCATCGACACCGGCTGACCAATCAGTCTCACAGATATCAATTATAGTACCTGAAA
>Ga0098040_1000997_pt1 | contig 12825 bp, 5 predicted proteins | sample 7_EtaG_FD_75065 | JGI IMG/M metagenome (GOLD analysis project Ga0098040, IMG submission 75065) | Marine viral communities from the Subarctic Pacific Ocean - 7_ETSP_OMZ_AT15161 metaG | ecosystem: Environmental > Aquatic > Marine > Oceanic | place: Pacific Ocean | collected 2015-01-08
CAGCAGGTGGACCAATGTAATAAAAATTTAAACAAATATAGATATGGCAGTAAATTTAAACCCGGGTGCAGATCAAACATTAGTAGCGGCAGCTTATAGATCTGCTATGGCTAATGTACCTAAAGATCTTAGTGGTACTTTTGAAGCATTAGCCGCGAGTTATGATGAGACAATGCAATCTGTTGCGGATTCCTGGAGCGGTGTTATAAAAGATGTAGCTACATTAGGTAGTGCAGCTGTTGCAACTGCTATTAAAAATAGTATATCTCGTCCAGGATATGGAAATATGATTCGATATTCATCTGTGGATCAGTTAAGTGAAGAAAAAAGAGCTGAAATTGGTACTTATAAAGAATATGCGGCTGGGGATCAGGAAATGGTAACTAAATTAAAAAATAAGTATGGTGAAATACCTGAAGATGTTGATCTTACAAAAATAGTTCCAGGGTCAGATAAATTTACAACTAAAAAAGGCGTGACAAAGGATAGAATAGGAATGACTTATGGAGAGCTCAAAAAAGCTTATGAAGGTGCTACTTTGTCAGAAAAAGAGTGGGAGGAATTAAATCTACAAAATACACCAATATATATTGGAGATGAATTAACTAATATTAGAAAAGGTTTAAGAGCATTGTGGGGTAAAACTGATAGAGATAGTGTAATAAAAAGACAAGAACTTAAATCACATAGAGATAAATTATTCTCTGAACTTGATTTTCTTGAAAATGTAGATAATTTTAATAATGAAAATTTAGCAAACGGACTTATCGACGAAGGAGCAACTGGAAAATTACCGTTATTAATGCAAAACGCTTTATCCGCTTATAAAACAAAATCAAAGAAAATACTAGAAGGCGATTGGGCAGGTTATCATGTTGTTCCAACACGTGATGGAAATGATGATCTTAATTTTATTTTAAAAGATCCTGAAGGTCGTGTTGTTACTGGCCAAGGAGTTGATGGAGAAATATTAACAGAAAGAGGTGGTAAACCATATTCTATATCTACATCAAAAATGAATTCGTTGTTAACGCCTAAATACGATGAAACTAGACGACAAGCTTGGAATAAAATGTTCGATGGATTATTAGCTTCAAATATAAAAAACTTTTCAGATATTGGTTATGGTAATAAAGCTAGGGATTTCGTTCAGACTGAAGAGGAATTGTTTGGTCTTATGGGACATAATCCTGGGAACAATTCTAGTAATTTTGTTGATGATCTGAACAATCCAAGTGGAACTTCTGCAGCAATATTTAGTGGAATGGGTCAAGTTAAACTTGCGGAAATGGGTGTTAAAGATATTGGTAAAAAAGGTTATGATGCAGAGGATTTTATAGGTGAAGGCGTCGCTACACAAAATTATAAAATAGTTAAAGATGCGCTTTTAAATAAGACTAGTGGAAATTATGATTTTAAAACTACTCAAAATGCGTTTATAGAATACGTTACAGATGTTGCATCAAAAATGCATAAATTTAAAAATCCTAATGCTATCAAAACAATCCAATCAACTCAAATTGAACGAGATTTATCAGGATTTGTTAAAAAAGTAAAGAATAAAAATTCTATAATAGGTCTTGGTGATAATACGTTTAAACTTGAGAAATTACAAGATGGAACTGACGTTTATTATACGATGGATGAAAACGATGAACTTGCTGTTTTCACACAATACGAATTACAGGCTAATTATGGGGGTAACTTCTCTAATGAAGATATAGGTGGCGGAAAGCGACTTAGTCCTGATCAAAGACAAAAGGCTAAAAATGAACTTCAAAACAAAGGATTCGGTGGTAGTAGTTCCAACGAAGAGAGTTTAAGTGATTTGATAGGAGAAGAAACGGATGATATTGCTGTTAAGGGTTTATTAAAAGGCAAAAGTTTTCAGTATAAAGGTAATGAGTTTTCTTTTAAAACTCATGGAACGATGGACGGTAACTATGTTACAGCGTCTATAACTGTTGATGGAAAACTATATAAAAAGAAATTTTCAACAAATCCAGTTGATGAAACAGCATTATCAGAATTTTTAAACGATCCAACACTTATAAAGTACTAACAATATGAGCGATATATATATAGTTGAAGGACAAAGATATGACGTTCCGCCTGAAAAGCTAGATAAATTCTTAAAAGAATTTAAAAATGCTAAAAAGGAAGGTGAAGAAGAGCAAGATAATACGGGTATTTTCACAGGAACTGGTTGGGGTGAAACCACAAAATACGTTCAAACCGGTGTAGAGCAAGGAGAGGGTAGGGGGACGTTTAAAGCAGAACAAACTTCTACTTTGGATTTACCGCAAGTAACTAAAGAAGACGTTAAAGTTCCAGAAGTAGCAGCTATAAATCGTCTTAAAAAAATGTACGGTGGTTTGGGTTTTGATTTTGAGAAATCAACATCTACACTAACTTTTGGAATTGGTCAAGATAAAATTGTAATTATAGCACCACCTGATGAAAACGGCAATAGAGCGCGAAAAGACTTTCATGTTGATATGGATTTTTTTGGTATTGGTATAGGCGCTAAAAAACAAGCTAAAGATATAAATGATTTTATCAAAAATAATCTTCCAGAATCAAATACGATTGGGGCGGTGAATGAAGAGACTTATAGCACCGCTTGGAATTACGCTAATACAAATGAAGTGTCTTTTAAAGATACAAAGGGTAATACTAAAAAGATAGCGGACTTATCAAGTGATGAATTGATTACGCATGTTAGATCAACTTATAACGATATAATATCTTCTGCTGAGAGACTTCCTGGTGTTGATAGAATTTTTGAAGAAATAAATAGCAGTTTAGAATCTTTCGCTCAACAAACTGTAAAAGATCTTCAAAACAAATATGACACAAGCGATCCCGAACAATACAAAAAAGCTGTTGAGGAATATAATACACTTGTTGCGGCGGAACAAGAAAGATTATTTGAAGAAAATCAAGAATTAAAAAATGTTCAAGAGGGGGTTTGGAAAGCTTTAGAAAGTAGATTTAATACTGTTATAGAAGATAAAATGAGGAAAGAAGCAGAAGATTCTCATTTACCTGGATGGATAACTAGTTTTGATTCAGACTATATTAGGCAAGCGTATGTTACTGCTGGTATTAAGTTTCCAAAAGCATGGGCAGAAAAAAATATATTACATGATGGTATTGATTTAAAAAATGCTCAAGAAGAATTAGAGTATTTACAAGGTAAAGATCCTAATGCTACATGGAATCAGAAAGATAGCCCAATGGAATGGGCTAAAGGTAAAAAAATACAAGGTAGCACAATGTTTAAAGACGCACCTGATTATACTAACGCTGATAGGATAGAACAAGTCAAAAAAGATATTTTTAATCTAAATAAAAGTATAACTCTTAATATTGCTAGTCAAGAAAAATATCAACAAAAACTTAAAGATATTAGAGTTCCAACTATATTTGGTAAAGATATATCTGATCCAGATTTAACAATAGACGAGTGGCAGGGCATGCTTGGTGATCAAACCGTACAGATGATAACTGCTCTTTTCACGGGTGGTGGTTCTACTTATGTTCAAGAAGGGGGAGGTGCTGGTTTTGAATCAATTGAAATTGAAGCTGCAAGAAAAACTTTTCCAAATTTAGGAGATGAAGCTGCGTTAAAAGCATTTTATTCATTACCTAATGAAGATACATTTACAGATGATAATGTAAAAATGAAAGGAAGAGCGTCCATCATGCAAGACATATTGAATAATGGTGAAGTCGATTTGTACCCAGCTGTTGGAGTTGGTTTAGTTAACGCTGGTCTTGAGTTTGTATCAACTGTTTTTGTTGGTAGTAAAGCTATTAAATTCGCTCCTAAAAGTTTAGGAAGAGACTTGTTAAGGGGCAGACTAAAACAATTTTTAGCTGGGGGTTGGAAAACAGTAGGTAAAGATTTAACAAAGGCTAGTTTCATGGAGTTCGCTACTGAGATTTCACAAGAAGCGACAAGTATAGGTGGTGTGGGTATTGCAACTGGATACTATGGTAATAAAGATAAAAATTTAAAAAGATTAGCTGAAGCTGGTGGTCAAGCGTTATTATCCACAGGACCATTAGTTGGTGCTGGTAAAGTAACTACAACATCTTTTAAAGAAATAAGGGCTCGAATACAAGCTATAAAAGATCCTAACGCTACCAGAAACGCTATTAATAAATGGAAAGCAGCGTATAACGAAGCCTTTGAAGATGGTGAGATTACTTTAGATAAAAGAGATGAGATTTACACAGAATTAGAAGCGTTAGAAGATTTTGTTAACGAAACTAAATATAAAGAATTAGATGCTAACGCTAAAGTAAATGTAATTAGAAATTTAAAAAATCAAAGAGAGTCTCAACAAGAGATAAGTAAATTAGAAGAAGAGAATAAAAAGTTGAAAGAGGAATCTCCAGGTGGGGTAGGTACTGTTGAAACTATACAAAATGAAGTTAAAATTAATGAGTTAAAACAAGATATATTAAATGCTGCTCAAGAAAATAAACAAGAACTTCATATTAAAGCGTTAAATAACGAATGGGGAAGATTTGCTGAACACGTTAATTCTAGAGAAGACGGTGATTATGCTAACGCTAAAGTTAATAGATTTGAAACCCAAGAAGAAGCTTTAGCGTATTTTGAAAAGCTAGGTTATAATGTAAAAAATCCCAAAACGGAATTAGAGCAAGATATAAATAAATTTATATATGGTCAGAAAGATCCAGATACTGGAAAAGTTGGATTTCCAGGTGCTATGCAAGTTGGTGAAAACGTTTATGGGATTAGAGATAATTCAATAAAAGAGATTAAGTCTGGAGGTGTTTTTACATCAAACGCTTTCCATCACGATGTATTACACGTAATACAGGAGAAAATGCCTTTTAAGCAATTAAAGAAAGCTGTAGAAGGTATTCAAGAACAACTTTTAGCTAGTGGTGATCCTACACTTGTGCAACTCGGTGCACTTGCTCAAATACGTTTTAAGCAAAGATATGGTGGTAAATATAAGAGAACGGAAAAGGACTATTACCTTGAGCAACTTGCTAATTTAAGTGATGTGTTGAAGAAAATGGAGGTTGAAGATATAAATTTAGAAAGTGGCGCAACATTTAGTAGTATAGGTAAATTATTAGGTGGGATTTTTCATCAAGAAACTAAATTAGGTCTTAATTGGAAAAATTTTGATGCGGTAAACGCTTTTGAGTATATTAAGAAATATACTAAATTCATGGGGCAAAGAGAGGGTTTTAAAGTACCTCTTCCAAAAGGTAAAGTTGATGTACAAGAGGACAAAAAAGTAGAAGTTGATGAAGATGGTAAAGGTAGATTTTCTGAAATATATCAAGAAACAAATATGGTTTTTGATGAGTATAGAGATGTTAATTTAGACATGGCGGCTGATCTTGCGGCTAGCATGTTAGGTACTGTCGTTGAAAATAGATTATTCGATTTAAAAGATAAAGGTATAATAAAAGGTTTTGACGATCCTAAAGATAGAAGAGATATTGTTGATGATTTTATATCTGATGAAAAGACACTAAAAAAACAAGCAAGAACAAGTCATCTAGTAAATAGAGGTTTAGTAGGATTAATAAAAAAGTATAATCCAAAAAATACATTAGGACCAAATAAAGAAACAGTTCCCTTAACTGGTTATTTAAATTCAAAAAAGAGAGGAAGAAGATTACTTGACCAAAGACTTCAAGAGTTTGTTGAAGCTAGTCCTATCTATGGAAGAATGAAAAAAGGTTTAGAAGAAAAAGGTATTATGAAAGCAGTAGAAGAACAAGAAACTGCGTTGTCACCTGAGGAAATAATGATTCAAAAGGAAGAGAAGAAAAAAACCCCATCTAAACTCAAGAAAAAAGAAGATGTAATGCTTCATGAAGAACTTAATAAGAAATTAGGCAATAAAGAAGCAACAAAGATACATAATTATCTCGTTAGAGAATACACGAAACTACACGAAGCTGGAAAACTGGAAGGTAAATCCTTAAAAGATCTTAAGAAGATCGGGATGGATCAAGTACAAGAATTTTTTGGTGTATCTCCAAAACCTGGTGTTTTATCTAAAGATGATATTAAAGCGAGTCAGTTTATTATTAAGAAATTAACTAGAAGTTTTTGGGATACTTATGTTTTATTTGAACACTTTACTAAGGGTATTCCACTTAGAAATAAAGATGGAAATGTTGAATTTGATAAAAATGGTGAAGTAAAGATTGACCCAAAAACTAAAGGAGAAGCAACTGGATTACCAGCTGTTTTACAAACAGAAAGACCAACGAAAGCAAATGGATTAACTGCAGTTAGAGATAATTTTTATGAGTTGATTAAAAGAGGTAAAAATCTTAAATTAAAACGTAAGAAAAAGTTTGACGATAGGTTTTTTTACGAAAAGTTTGGTATATTATCTAGCGATCCTAATCTTTATAAAAAATCAGATAATATAAGCTCGTTAGTTAGGGGTTTACATACTGCAATGCTTCAAGTTATGGCTAGTCAAGCCGCTAGACAAGTTCTTGAACCTGGAAGAACATTTGATCAATTACAAGATGGATTATCTCCAGTATTGTTTAGCGAAACTGTTAGAGAATTAAGCGACGAACAGTTCATGGAGTTTTTTGCGGCGTTACCTGAGATCGGTTTCAGATTAAGTCCCTATATTAATGATTATAATAAAAGTTATTTAAAAGAAGCGTTACGAGTTTCTTTAGGTAAGAAAAATTTTAATGATAAACAAATCACAAATTTAACAAATAGTTTAGATAAAATACTCGTTAAATATACGGGTCAAGTTAAAAGATTTGAAAAAATAGGTAAACCCCCTGTAGATTTAGATGAGTATATTTTAAATGAATTTACAGCCCAAGAAAAAACCTTATTAGAATTATTCAAACCTAAAATTAAAGATAAAAGAGTCACTACTCTAAAACAATTATGGTCAAATAAAAAAGCTATTCAACAAGTTAGAGATGAAGCCGCGAATCAAGTAATTGACTTTATAGAAAAATATGGAGCAAAAAAAGGATTGAGATTAGCTTTAGCGTATATGAAACCTATGTATGCTGGCGCCTCCGTAATAGCTGATGGTAGATTTGACGTTGATGAATACGGAAAAATATATTATATTGGTGACAAAGCTTGGGAGAAAATGGAGGTAAAATATAAAGAGTTACATGAAGGTGTAGGTGTACCAACGAACAGAATGCAAGCGTTTAAAAACGTACAAGACTTTATTGATAACGTTATAAATAAGAACACTGTAATACATGGCGCGAGAATAAGTAATCCTAGAACTTTAGCTACAGCTAAGTTCTTTTCTAATGGTAAAAAGATAGACGTTAACACGGGATTTTTAGCACAAGATAGTAAAATATTTATCAACAAAATTAAAAACGAAGGTGAGTCAGCTGTTAAAAAAGCTAGTCAAAAAGAAGCTGAAGAAGCAATGGAGTTTGTTGATGACATGATAAATTATTATAAAAATCGTGGTATCCCTTCAGCGACAGTTATGATGTTGAATAGTCTTAATTCTAATATGACAACACCTATGCGTAGAGCTGCTAGATTAAAATATGTCACGGACGGATATGGTAACGTTAAAAACCCTGGTAAAGATCTTGAATATGAACACATGATCCCAGCTAACTGGATGATGATAAAACATGTTCAAGGAGTTTATGATGGTTCGGTTACTAAAAACAATTTAAAGGAGTTCTATAACGAATACACCGTTGCTATTATACCTAAGTTAATGGATAATGTTTTAAAAGAATCGGGTTATAATGCTGCAATGCCAGCTGATTATATATTTGGCCAAGAATCTTGGAAAAGATATTATAATAATAGAACATTAACTAAGAATAATATAGTTGCTATTAGGGAGTTGGGAACTAAAAAATACATTGGCCAATCACACGAAAAAATTAGTAAACTTATAAATAAAGATCATATTGGACACTCAACTTTAAAGAAAGCTATTCAAAGAGGTAGAATGTCTGAAACATCTAGAGGTATGAGTGCTTGGGATTTTGATGACACAATAGCGAGAACTAAATCTGGAGTTAGATATACATTACCAAATCTAGAAGGTATACCTCAACCTGGTAGAAAAGTTATATTTATGGCTGGTGGTCCTGGTTCAGGTAAATCAACTGTTATAAAAGGATTAGACTTGAAAAATCAAGGATTCAAAATTGTTAATCAAGATATATCGTTAGAATGGTTAATGAAAAATCATGGTTTACCTACAGATATGAGAGATTTTACCTCAGAACAAGCTAGTACATTTGGTAAACTTGGATTTGACGCGGGGATGATAGCTAAACGTAAGCGAATGAAATTCCAAGGTAAAGGAGATGGTATTATTATAGATGGAACTGGAAATAGCTTAAAGGTTATGGAAAATGCAGTTCAAGAATTTAAGAATAAAGGTTATGATGTACAGATGGTGTTTGTTGAAACATCTCTTGAAACAGCATTGGAAAGAAATAGAGCTAGAAAAGAACGTTCATTAAAAGACAAAATAGTAACAAGAACTCATGAATCGGTACAGAATAATAAAAAAGCGTTTCAGAAATTATTTGGTGATAATTTTGCAGAAGTTAAAACGGACAATCTCAAAATAGGGGATGCAATGCCAACGTCGATAGTTAACAAGCTGGATAAGTTTACTAAAGGATATATTAAAGGTAGATTAGACGCTGGCGAATATGCTCATAAAGGGGCGGAGTTAGAAGCTCAAGGAGCTACATTTGATTTTTCAGAGTTTGATATTGTGAAAGAAGGTGAGAAAGGTCCATTGTGGGGTAAAGCCATAGCTAGAGCTAAGAAATTTGGATTGAAAGATCAATTTATTTTAACAGCTAGACCACACGCTTCTAAAATAGCTATATATAGATTTTTAGATGCACAAGGTTTAAATATACCTTTTGATAACATTATAACGCTAGAATCTTCTACTTCAGAATCTAAAGCTTTATGGATAGCTAAAAAGGTTGGGGAAGGATATAATGATATATATTTTGCAGATGATGCTATGCAGAACGTTCAAGCGGTACAAAATATGTTAGATCAGTTTGATGTTAAAGGAAAGACACAGCAAGCTAAAGCTAAGTTTAGCGAAACTATGAGCGATCAGTTTAATGATATACTAGAAGATGTAACTGATATTGAGTCTAAAAAGAGATTCTCAGCTATTAAAGCTAGAAAACGTGGTGCTGATAAAGGTAAGTTCAGATTCTTTATTCCACCTTCTCATGAAGATTTTGTAGGGTTATTATACAACTTTATGGGTAAAGGCAAAAGAGGAAATGAACATAGAAACTTTTTTGAACAAGCTTTAGTAAGACCATTAAATAGGGCGTATAGAGAATTAAATACAGCTAAACAATCTATTGCTAATGATTATAAATCGTTAAATAAAGAGTTTCCAAACGTTAAAAAGAAACTAACAAAGAAAACTCCAGATGGTGATTTTACATACCAAGATGCTATAAGAGTTTATTTGTTTGATAAGCATGGGCATAAAGTTCCTGGATTAAATAAAACTGATCAACAAAATTTAGTTGATTTAGTAATGGAGAATGTTGAATTACAAACTTACGCTGAAACATTAAATGTAATATCTAAACAAGAAACTTATGTAAACCCAGCTGAAGCTTGGGAAGCTGGTGACATAAGAACAGATTTAGATGATGCTACCGGTAGGGTTGGTAGAAAACAATTCTTTACAGAGTTTTTTGAAAATGCAGATGTTATATTTTCACAAGAAAATCTAAACAAAATAGAAGCTGCTTATGGGGAAAATATGGTAAGCGCTATTAAAGATATACTTTATAGAACTGAAACTGGTAGGAATAGACCTAGTGGACAAAATAAGTTAGTAAATGGATTCTTGAATTATCTAAATGGATCTGTTGCATCTACTATGTTTGTTAATATGAGGTCAGCTGTATTGCAGCAAATGTCTATGGTTAATTTTATTAACTTCGCTGATAATAATGTATTCTCTGCGGCTAAGGCTTTTGCTAATCAACCTCAATATTATAAAGATTGGGCTTTTATATTTAACTCTGATTTCATGAAGCAAAGGCGTAGTGGAATTAAAACAGATGTTAATGGTGCTGAGCTTGCAGCATCACTTAAAGGTGCTAAAAATACACCTAGAGCTTTATTAGCAAAATTATTAGAGTTAGGATTTTTACCAACGCAAATTGGAGATAACATGGCAATTGCCACTGGTGGTGCTACTTTCTATAGAAATAGAATTAATACTTATTTAAAACAAGGATTGAGCCAAAAGGAGGCCCAAGAAAAGGCTTGGATAGATTTTCAAGTATTAGCAGAAGCCACACAGCAATCAGCAAGACCTGATATGGTCTCACAACAACAGGCGTCTGCGCTTGGTAAGGTTATATTAGCTTTTCAAAATGTAACCTCTCAGTTTAATAGATTCGGTAAGAAAGCATTTTTAGATATTAAAAATAGAAGGATAACACCTGGTAATACAACTCAATTTCAAAGTGATATATCTAATATGTCTAGAATAGGTTATTATTTCGTAATACAAAACTTGATATTTTATTCTTTACAATCAGCTTTATTCTTAGCGTTATTTGAAGATGACGAAGATGATGAAAAATGGTTAAAAAAGAAAGAAAGAGTAATTAACGGTAGTATTGATTCTGTTCTAAGAGGTACTGGCGTTTGGGGTGCGGTTGTAGCTACGTTAAAAAACATGGCAATCAAATGGCATTTACAAAGAGAGAAAGGATATAATGCAGATGAAAGTTCTGTGTTAATGGAAATGTTGAATGTATCACCACCTCTTGGTATTAAAGCTAGAAAGATAGTTAATGCTGAAAAAACTCTTAACTATAATAAGAAAGTTATAGATGAAATGGAAACTTTTGATATTGATAACCCAATGTGGTCAGCGGTTACTAATTATGTAGAAGCTACTACAAATATACCTACAAACAGATTGTATAACAAAACACAAAACGTTAGAAATTCTTTAGATAATCAAAACGCAGCTTATCAAAGAGCACTTATGTTTGGAGGTTGGAGTCAATGGAATCTTGATGTTGAGAATGAGAAAATGGAAAAGATTAAAGCAAGAACAAAAAAGAAAAAGAAAAAATCTAAAAAGAAATCAGGTAGACTTAAAATGTTTTAATAATGAAAAAACTAATACTATTATTTCTATTAATATCAAATATAGCTTATGCTCAATTTGATTATAAAGCATTTTGTAAAAAGACATTTAAGTTTTCTACATTTTATGCGGCAGCGAGTGGTGGAACGTCTATATCAGATGTGGACGTATTCTCCATTACAAATGGATTAGAGACATCGACTATAAAAACTCCATTTGATTATAATTTAGCTTTTGGTATTAGGAAAATTGCTAGATTCGGATATGAAAATAGAGCTAATACATTTTATGATGGTACTGAAAATTCATGGTCAGACGCTGCTAGTATAGGTAAAGTATCTGGTTTAGAATTTCTATTTGAAACAGATATTAAAAGACAAGAGGGTGTAGATTATATAGATCAACACCATTTCATAAGATATGTAGGTGATTGGTATATATTAAAAGGTGAATATTTACAAGATGGATTTGCTGATATAGAGTATTTTGAAACATCACAAAGATTTAGATATAATATAGGTAAATTATCTCTTAACATAGGCTTAGCACAAAGAATGTCAGAACCATATAGTTACGATCCATTAGAAGAATGGTTATTAGATAATGGCGGAATACATTATACCTATTTAGCTTTACAAGAAGGATACGACGTAGACGTATATAATTCTATTTATACAGATCCATCTGGAGAAGTTGTTGCTACTAGTCCAGAGGTTTGGGAAGAAGTTATTATACCAGAGATGTTAGCTAATTATACTGAGAGAAAAAGAGATCAACTAGAAAATAAACTACAACAGTCATTAGTGTTAGGTTTAGATTATTATTATTATAAAAAGAATTTCTGGTTACACACTTGGGCAAATCTAATGCCTTGGCACTATGATGATGGTGGGGAATATTCATATAATAATTATAAATCAAACGCTTGGAGATATATGGATGGAAAACAATGGTTTGATTATTCAGGTGGTTTAATATTTGGATATAAGTTAAATAAGCATTTAGGAACATTTGTAGAAGGGAAATACAATAAATATTGGAATAGAAGATGGTATGACTTTAAGTGTGGTATAAATTATGTAATCTTTTAGAGTATAACAAAATAAATTATGAGTGAACCATTTAAACTAAAATATAAAAATAGTGCTTTTCCTTTTAAAGGAGAAACAGACGATACTTTGGTAGAACCAAAACAGGGTGATCCTAATGTACCTCCTATTAGTAAAGAAGTTTTAGACATTTATAATAAACTAGATTGGAAAGATAAAGCAAATATAAACGTAGAAGATTATCAAAAAGCTTATTTCGAACAACAGAAAAGAGAAAAACAAATAGAACTAGAATATAAAAATAGACCTCAATCAGCGTAAAATTATAACAAAATATAAAAAATGGCAAAGGAATTAAATGAAGATACCGGTTTCACAGTTAGTATAAAAACACTAGTAGCTATCGGTGCCGCAATATCTACAATTATAGGTATGTGGTTTATGTTACAAGCAGATATTACAGAGGCAAAAGAATTACCAGCTCCAGATGTGACTAGAATGGAGTTTGATATGAAGGATCAAATGATACGTCAAACAATTATTACCACACAAGAAGATGTCAAGGAGATAAAAGAGGACATGCTTAGAATCGAACAAAAAATTGATAGATTAAATTAAAATGA
>Ga0098040_1000999_pt1 | contig 12786 bp, 16 predicted proteins | sample 7_EtaG_FD_75065 | JGI IMG/M metagenome (GOLD analysis project Ga0098040, IMG submission 75065) | Marine viral communities from the Subarctic Pacific Ocean - 7_ETSP_OMZ_AT15161 metaG | ecosystem: Environmental > Aquatic > Marine > Oceanic | place: Pacific Ocean | collected 2015-01-08
ACAGTTTATTTCTGGTTGTTCCATTTGAAATAATGTATCTACTGTTTTCTCTATATTTTCAGGTGGTCTAGTATAATCTTCTTCTTTATAATCAAATTTTTTAATTATATCAGTAATAGCTTTATTGTCTCTATTAAATAATATAGTTAATAATTCTATTAATTGTTCTTTCAATTTGTTTACCTCTTTCTTTTATGTTAAAAATAAGCTACACACATCATTGCAGATGTCCCTTTCGTATATTATTAAATATACTAGCCCTACAAGCCTTAACCTACGCGTCTACGCAGCTCCTCACTTATTTTTAATTAGTTAACTATTAGTTACCACTTTTATTAGATGCATTTTGAACATCAATAGCATCGCCTTCTTCTATAGAAGTATTAGCCTCTAAAGATTTAGCGTTACCATTTTTGTCTTTAAACATTATAACTGAATTATTCATTGAAATATTTTCAGCCTCTAATAAAGCTCCTAATGTAGCATAATCGCTTACATTAAGTTGTGTTACTCTACCTCTTGTAAAACTATCAAGATAGAACACTGATTCATTTACTTCTGATACTTCTGGCGCCATGTGCCATCCTTTTCTATGGTGTTTATTTAATAATGGGCTTGACAAGTAACACCATTTTTACTCATCAAGCCCTAGAGGCAAACTAGTTTGTTTACCTAATTTCTTTTAATATTTCCATATTTTTTTTCATATTGAGTTATTAAAAAGTTAACTTCAGTCATATCTTTTCTCTTTATAGCTTTTAATAGTCTCTTTTTATGCATTTGTTTTTCAATTTTAATTTTATTTGCTTTCTTTTTATTCATAATATCTCCTCAAAAATATAACAGGCGTAGGGTTGGTCACGCAATTGTGTTGTCTACATTAAGCCGATATAACCATATCTGGGCATTTTATACCATTCAACACCTGTTATAAGTTTTTCTTTAATACCAAATTTATAAGGGAGAATGCCTTATATCACAATTTGCAGGTCTCATATCTCCCTATAATTCTTGGCATACATTGCTCGGGACCACATGTGTTTTAATCCTCTGCCTAGGGTATGCCAGCCCAGAGTCTTTAGTCAAGTCTGTATGTATTTAATTTTAATAAAACTTTATAACATACAGCTATCAATAGTAATTTCAGCCATATAGTTATAGCTGATTCAATTATAAATGCAATATCATAATAGGTATCCATTTATTCTCCTTTGTTTAAAATTTTAGGGAATAGAGCTATATCTTTTTTATATGGATATGTGCGGATGTATATGAAAAATAAGACATAGCTCTATAGAATTTATGAGAGAGACCACGCTTAGTCTAGATAGCAAATGCATCTATTACAATGTAACGTGCCTGACAATGCTACGATACGGACATTAACGAACGGTGGTTTTAGCCATAACTCTCTCAATTATGATGATATAATAAGCCTCAAAAAGGTTTATCACACAAGAAAGGTTAACTGTGCTTTTAAGGTCATAAGGAACCCTAAATTGTCCAATACCTCGTCTGCGCTCACGCTAACAGCTGTCTCAACTTATTATATCATCTAATGGATGGTCTACTGCCTCTATAACCAGAGGTTCTAATAGACCAAAGTTTTTCTTTCTTAAATACTGTTTATCTGGTTCATCTATAAAACTAAATGAGCATCCAAACACTTCTTCCCAGGGTTTTAAATACTTTTTCCACCTTTTATAATAAGCTTTATAAGCTATTAATTTACAATTATACTCATCAGTATAAAAACCTTCTTTATCATATTTTGGTTTACCAGGAGGACTCGGGGGGAATCCTCCTAGTTTATTTATGTACCTACTCACAGGATGGCTCTTAACATAAATATTATGAAATATAATGTTGTAAAACTTATAATTAACATTATACTCCAAGTAATTAATGCTATCCAATTAATTTTTCTCATATAATCTCCAATACCAATACAATAATTATATAAAAACATATTAACATAGAAAATAGCACAAATAAACCTTCTAGTATTATTTGAGTGTACTGCTTCATTCTACCTCCTTTTTTGGTATTCTTGAACTTCCAAATACCTTTATAAATTCATAGAGTATATCATTAATTGACATTTCATTGAGAATATAATTCTTATCTCTTTCATTGTTAGAGTTAGCGGCTAACATAATTCTCATTTTATTTTTATCAGGTTCTTGCATAATTTCTCCCTAGTTATGATGTTTGCAAGGTGAATCTACTATTGATTTGGATGGTATTTCAGCATCTACTTTATTGCCTAATAGGTCCCAACTTGCTACATCTGATACTTTAGCGTATGCAGTCATTATTTTACCACATCCTTTACATTTTATCTTTCTTATTGTTGCCACTTATTTCTCCTTATAGTTTATGGACTCAGTAATAGCATTTACTATTGTAAGAGCTATACAGAACTTACTCTAATAGATACTATTACTGACTGTTTTGTCCGTTATGATAGGTTTATAGTGGTATATCCTATCAAGTTTATTTATTATATTTAGATTTGTTATACCATAAGTAGTATAACTGTTTTTTACTCATCTTCTTAAATTTAGATTTAGACTCATTAGGCCACCTAATGGTAGCCCAACGAATCAAGTCCTGTTTAGTACTAAGAAGACATTTATGCCTTACCATAAAAGATTATCATCTTCATCAGGTTCAGATAATCTATCATATTCAGCTTCGTCAGCTCTCATTTTAGCCTGAATTAACTCATCTTGAGTCTTTTGCTCATGAGTCCAATCATATTCTTCTCTTACTACCTTTTCACCAGCTAATTCAGCTTCTATTTGAGCTAACTCTACTTGTGTAGGCTCATCTGGTATATTGAATATTAAGTCTTTAATAATACCAGACTCTCTACATTTAATGTCGTATTTAATATTATTGACATTCATTTCAACAGCTCTACAATCTTTAGAGACACCTTCTATACTATCTTCAAGAGTTCTAACTTTACCTCTTGTCTCAGTATCCCATTTAGTTAGATAGTCTAATTTATCTTCAAGAGCTTTGATTTTCTTGCTGAAATCAAATCTAATATCACTATCATTATCATTTATATGTTCTAATTGGTTATTTATCCTAGAAGACAATACTTTATCTCTATCTTCAAGAGCTTTGATATCAACACTATTCTTTCTTAGCTTATTGAATATGATAGTTATCATTGTATCATTAGGTCTTTTGAATTTATTGTATTTAGGCCTACGAAAAAACACTGCCCTGCGTAATAACCTAAATGGTAGTAGAACTATCTTAATAGGCAATAATATAATGCCTCTTATAGTAGCCTTAACTACTCTGTAAATAGTCCCTAATTTAATATATACTGAACGTTTCATTGTGAAACCTTTCTGTGCCTGTGAGCACTGTTTTATTGTTATTTATTAATTGGTAACATAAGTCTTAATTGCTATGTGTCTTTACAATTAAGTTAATAGTTGATGGTACAGGTTAAACCCTTATTTCAGGACATCGCCATCGCGACTAAACTTGTGTTAATTTTATGTTATGTGTATTAATACACTATTATTACTGTTATTTATGTATACATATAGAGAAAGAGTAGGATGATTTACCCTACTCTATACTCTAATATACACTTTTGATAAAGATTATCCGAAGATATCTATGATATCATCAGATTTATCTGTATCAAATACTGTTTCTGGACCGAACCATAGTTTTTCTGGTCTCGTCTTTTTTTGACCTGTTTTATCGTCAAAAATAGATGATTCCGGAAAAAGTTTTACTACCCAACTACTCGTTTTATCGTTGTTGGTTAGTAGAACTTCGAGTTCATCTAACTTATCACTATTGAACACATCGTGGTTTATGTATTTTGCAGTAAATCCGTTCTTTTCGATTTTACACGGATTTATGCAGAATTCATTCGATGTGCCTTCAATAGGGATAAGGAAAGTTTTTAATAAGTCTAATAATTTTTTCATTGTATGTTTTACCTCAATTAATTAATTAGTAAGAATTGTTAAGGACTTTCTCAAGTCGCAAGACTTGCGGGGGTTCGCACCAAGCACGTTGATGCTTTGCAATCAAAAGGGGATAGCTGGGCCCTTGTCTTAGAGTCTGACTAAGACCTGAGGCGAAAGTAACACGAGTAAGTACTACAGCAAGGGTTACTTTCAACGAAGTAAGGGCCCCTACCCCGTGATTTTCAACGGGTGCGGTGCACTATATCTCCCCCAAACCCATTCTCACGCTATTTTTTTGAAAATCAACCTAAAAGTCTATTTATCCTCGTGAAACCAGGAAATTGGGACCCCTATTAAAAATTTTATAATTTTTTTCTAGGAAAATTGGTTGTAATTGCTTAAGTTAAGTCCGCGCTTATGCGGTAACTAACCTAGTTACTGCTAGCCTAGGTTAGAAGTAGGTCGTTGTCAGGTCTAAAAGGCCCTTTTTAAATAAACTATTTGGAATATAGTAGTAACTTGCGTATATTAGATTGATAATTTATATATATTTTAAACAAATTGGGGAATAAATGAGTGATTTAAAGATAACACACGCTGGAACGGTCCAAACACAGGATAGGCACGGACCTATTAACCCTGAAGCACCTTTAGGACAGGCTGGTTCTGTGTACACTGACGCTGGTAGTGCGGTAATTAATCCACCTCTAAATCAAACTTTCGTAGCCATTACAATGGTTTTAGACTGCACGTTTGCTTCTGGAGATTTGATAGCAGAGGATGCAACAAAATTTATAAACACTGAGACACCCGCACATGATTTAGCAGACGGAGCAGAGACTTCTATTCAGGGAACTGGTGGTAAAATTGTAGCTGATGTAGTCTTTCCAGCAGGTTTAACGATATACGGACGATGGACAGAGATTGATGTTAGTGTTGGCGCTTGTATAGCTTATATAGGCTAGAGTATGCCTAAGTTAGGTTTAGGCAGCAAACTGACCAATTCTGGTCTAATAACACCTGGTGTAGTAACGGATAACCTCGTATTAAAGCATAACTATAATGCAGGCAGTGTAATACCTGTAAGTGATGGTGCTGCGTATTTTGATGGTTCTACCTCTTATATTGAAATACATCATGGTGCTATAGATGTGTCTAGTGATGATTTTACTATATCAGCATGGATAATGCCAGTAACAGGTATTGCACAATATGACTGTTTTATAGCTAAACGTGACGGTACTGATGAAGGATTTCAATTCGATATAAGAGAGGGAATTACTCAAATTGGTGGCGCTTTAGAAGACGGTGATAGTACATTTGGATTATCAGGTACCATTCCAGTTTTAATAAACGCATGGCAACATGTGTGCATAGTAGTTGATAGGAGCGATAAATATCATTATTATATTAACGGAGCATTCGATGTGAGTTCTAGTACTATTACAGGTATTGATACTGGGCTAGAGACAGACGCCCCTCTAATTATTGGGGCTAAAAAAGCAATTGATGACACTGTGTCGAATTCTTTTGTTGGATACATTTGTAATGTAGGATTTTGGAATAAGACATTAACACAACCAGAAATTAAATCAATAATGAACAAGAATTATGCTGGATTAACAACTAGCGAAAAAACAAACTTAGTATCATGGTGGAATTTAGATGAAACTATAGAAACAACAAATATATCTGACAAACCTAATATTGTTTTAGATAATAATGCTAGCAATACAGAAGTTTTGGATTGGAAATCTAACTTTGGTACATCAGGTATAGTAGAAAATGCTGACACAGGTAATCTTGATGTTAATGCAGACCCTCCATATACTGAAAGTTACATAGACAATGATAATTATACTGTAAGACTTAGAGCGCTTTTAGATGGTCCTGATGACGGTGATGCTATAGACCACATTCAAGTAAAAACTATAGATTCTTTAACAGCAGGAAAATCGTATAAATTTGTAGTTACAGTTGATAGTATATCAGGTCGTTTTAGAATTAGGCCAGGCAATGGAAGCTCAGCTGCTGATATGACAACAGTAGGCGTACATACATTTTATTTCCATAAATCTCCAAGTACTTATTGGAGGCTAGAAAGAGATGTTGGGGTTGGAGATATAACAGTGTCTGATATTAAAATATATGATATTGGTTATACGGGAGAACATACATAATGGTATCTATAACTCAACAAATATTAAAACCAACACGAGCTAGAGGATTAGATACTTCTGGCAACAACAATCACGCACAAATATATTCAGGTAGAGCATTAGAGTTTGATGGTGTTACTGATAGTTTAACTGTTCCAGATAATGTTTTAAACGGAAAAGATTGGCGTACTGGTACTGTTGCGACCTGGGTATATTTAGAGTCTACCCCAAATACAAGTGATAGAATTTTATCGCATTATACTGATGATAATACAAGATTTTATTTTGCCTTTACAAATACTGGAAAATTAAGGCATCAGTTGGGGGATGAAGATGGTTTTACTGATGGTGATACTGTGTTAAATCTTAAAACTTGGTATAGAGTTGTTTTTGCTTGGAATGTTGATGGTACAGCAAATATATACATAAATGGAGTTTTAGATAAAGCCGATACAGGTATTGAAGTAAATACATTAAACACTGTTGGTACTAATCCTTTATCAATTGGCACGCATAATACTACTACATATTTGTTTGATGGTAAAATGTCAGACTTTCAAATGTGGAACTCTGTATGGACTGCTGATGATGTAACCTATGATTATCTTAATCCAGAACAATTAGCATTAAATAGAGGTGGTACATCGCTAACTAACTCTAATCTTAAACTATGGTACCCAATGAATGATGGTCATAGAGGTAATCAGTCTTATGTACTTGACGCTTCTAATACAGGGCTTGGTGATGAGTTGTTAACTAATGGAGACTTTAGTGATAATTCAGTTACCACTACAAGTGGAGGAAGTACTTTAGCTGGATGGTCTAATGGTGACACTCATGATTCAAACCACTATTTTGAAATTGTAAATGGCCAATGTCGGCTTTATACAGCTGATAGTACAGCAACAACTATAAATCAAGTTATACTGACAAGTGGAGTAGTTTATAAATATTCGTTCACTGTAAATACTTCTGCTGACGGAATGATTAAAATCATGCATGGAAGCAACACAATAAAACAAACTAGTGCTGGAGAAACTGGAACATTTACAGGGTATTTTACAGCAGCTCATGCAACTTTTAAGATAGTTAGAGCAGATGGTGCTGGAGCAAATGATATTACTTTTGATAATGTATCAATAAAAACAGTAAACGCTAAAAACAACGCAACAACTGCATTTTATGGTGATGAGATGGTTGCTAATGGAGATTGTGAAGTTACTGACCCTACTACTATTACTATAAGTGGAGTAGCTATGTCTGCTATATCTCCTACTACAATAGACGACAGTACTACTCAGGCAAATGGTGGCTCTAAATCAATTAAAGCATTAGCAGCTGGAAGTACTGCTTGGCCTGGAGTAAAATGGGTAGGTGGAGATGAAATGAGCCTTATTGTTGGTAGAACATACTATATGGAATGTTATGTATATATGCCTAGCGGGGGAGATATAGATAGAGTACAACTAAAATATAGAACAAATGATGGCACGAGTATTCAAATTGATGCTGCAGATGATGATGATTTTGATACTTGGACAAAATTATCAGGAACTTTTTTAATACCTGATGATATTACTGATATTCAGATTATAGGATATGAAGCAGGTAGTACTGACGATATACCTAATACTGAGTTCTTTTACTTTGATGATATTTCTTTAAAAGAAGTAGGTATAGCAACAGGATGGACAGATGCAGACCAACAACTTGATATACCTCAAACAGCACTGCAGTCTTATAATCAGTTAGCCTGTAATTTTGAAGCTACTCCATCAAGCCATCCAATAGGTACAGCAAGTTATTCTCCAAATTTTGGAACTGATAGTTTTGTTGTTAGTTTTAGTATGTTTCCTAATGTGGCTGAGGATGCTAGATTTATGTATCAAAAAGAATCTGGAAGTGCTGGTAGATTTGTTTTTTATTACGAAGATACTAAAGAACTAGAAATTTATATAGACTCAGATGCTGCTGTTGGCTATAGTGATATAACAGGTACAATTCTTGAACCAGGACAATGGCATCATATTATAGCAATATTTAATAGAAGTGCTGATACAATAACAGCTTATGTAAACGGAGAAGCTCAATCTCAATCAGTAGATATATCAAGTATAACTGGCACTATGAATGGAGGAGGAGTATTTTATCCATACAGTTTTGATAACACTAATGACTTTCAAGGATGTTTGACTGAAATAGCTTATTGGAAAAATACTACATTTAGTGATTCAGATGCAGAAGAATTATATAATAGTGGTTTAATTTTAGATGCTACTAAGCATAGTAAATCTTCTACTTTAATAAACTATTGGAGAAATAATGGTTTAGCTGATTGGGAAGATTTGGTTGGAAGCACTAATCTAACAAGTAATAATATGACAGAAACAATGCTTATTACAGCAGGTGTAGACAGTTCAAGAGATTCACAAGGGTTCTTGATGAATAGACAAAGAACTACTAATAGTTTGAATTTAGATGGAGATTTTTTAAAGAATGATATAGCAGATTCAGGGGCATATGCAAGCGTTGGAGACCAGGCTTCTCTAGATTTTGGAACTGATGATTTTTCAGTGGCGTTTTGGTTTAAATTTAACAGGGATGATGAAAAGATTTCATTTGTTGGTAAACAAGACACAAGTAGTGGTTGGTATATTTATTACGATTCTGATGCTAATAAGATTAATTTTTATCATAGAAAAGACAGTAAGTATACTTATGGTTCGACTAATCCATCTGTTGATACTTGGTATCATTGTTGCTTTACAAGAGATGGGGCTGCAGGGAAAATATACTTAAATGGCTCAGATGATACTGGGAGTACTCAAGATATAAGTGCTAGCGTAGATTCGTCTGGAGATTTATTTGAAATTGGAAGAAGAAACTTAGGAAGTACTGATGATAGATATAGTGATGCTCAAATAGACGACTTATTAATATATAGCGATAAGTTAGAAGCACCAGAAGTAACAAGAATTTATAACGCAGGTAAAAGGAGTCATAGATAATGGCACATTATGAAATGTATTTTTGTATACCTAGCAGTGCATTTAATAGTGCTGTTGGTGACAAGATAAAAGGGTTATACCCTATAGTAGAATCAGTAGATGAAGATACTGAAGAGGTAACTTATAAATCAGCACCTACATGGACTGATATTATATTCAGTGGTAAAGTAGGTCCTCCTAGATATTCACATGATAAGTCTTATGTTATCATTAAAGGTGAATGGTCTATGAAGGATGGAGTATTATCAGAGTTAGCAGCACTAGGAGATAGCGCAAGTTATCCATCATTTAGTGTGTTAACTAAATCAGAAGCACAATCATTAGTAGCTAGTAGCACATTTACAGGAGAGTAATTGGCAGAAACAAAGAAAACACCTTGGGAAGCGTACTCTGAAACCGCAAGTGACCCTTTTGGTAGGTCTATGCTTGGTCAACACTTGCATGATAAAGAAATCAGATTAAAAGAGCAAATAGATAGGAATGAAGAGCAGGCGTATTGGGATAGTTTTATAAATCAAGGTGGAAGTCAACAGGGTGAAGAGATACCTAATCCAGATGTAATGGATAAAGTTTTAGATGAAGGTGTAAGTGATATGGGTTTTACTAAGTACATATTTGCACAACCCAATATGAATTTAACAAATACTTTGTTAAGTAAGGTGCCTAAATCTAAAGCAATATCGAAAGCATTTCCTAAGATTGGAGCTAAACTAGGAGCAAAGGCTGGACTAAAATTTATTCCAGGGATTGGTTGGGCTATGGCAGCAGCAGATGCAATAGATTATTTTGGATATCCTATTTATGACCATATACCTGGAGGAGAATACATGACTTGGAGAAATACTTCAGAAGGGGAAAAATAATGTATAAATTTGGTTCTAGAAGCAAGAAGCATTTAGTCACACTAGACGAAAGGCTTCAAAAAGTATTAAACGAAGTAATAAAATACGTTGATTGTTCAATAATAGAGGGGCATAGAAGTGCTGAAAGACAAGATAAACTATTTGAAGAAGGCCGTACAAAGGTTAAGTATCCGAACGGTCGTCACAACGCTAGCCCAAGCAGGGCTGCTGATGTTGTTCCTTATCCTATTAATTGGGATGATAGGGAACGTTTTCATCTTTTTGCTGGTTTTGTTATTGGCATTGCTCAGTCTATGGGAATAAGACTTAGATGGGGCGGTGATTGGAATATGAACTTTGAGGTAGATGATAATAATTTTGATGATTTTCCACATTTTGAATTAATTGATTAGTGTATACAGTAAATATAGACCATAAAGATAAAGGTCTAACTACATATACTATATACAGAAAAGAAGAAGCGGATAAAAAGGGAGTAGAGTATGTATACTGGAAGAAGGTTCAACCTGGTGGATATGCTTTATCCGATGATGATTATGTTGCTAAGTGTATTAAAAGAAAAGAGTATTCTTCTAATCACGACAAGAATAACATATATCTTCGCTTCCCATGGGGTTACACTTTTTTTAATCCTAAATATGCTTCTAAGAAACTAAAGGTATCAGGTAGAAAGACTAATACTACAATGACTGGCAAACCCATGCTGGAAGTTAAGTCTAAGCAAGATATGATGAAAAATCTTGCTAAAGCCTATTCTGTTACTTGGGATTATAACTTAGCAATTGATATGGTCCTTGGTAGTTATACCCCTTCTGAGTTTAAGAAGTGGAAACGAATGATGAAAACGGAGGTTTTTGATAAAATGATAAAAGAAGAACTTGCAGACTTATTAACTGACCATGGACTAGATAAGACGTACACTCTAGAACTCTTTTCTAAAGTTATAGAAATGGCTAAAGATAAAAAGGATGTTACTAACCTTATGCGTGCTGTAGAAAACTTGCAGGGTATGCACGGTATGAAGGATAAGCAACTTGTTAAAACAACAGAAAGTATTGAAGCAATAAGTAATACTAAACTTATAGATGAACTTCGTGAAGAAGAGGATAAACTTATAGCAACTAAGACTGTTACAGAGGAGAAGGAATAATGCCAAAATGATAGGCTTAATGGGAATAGTAATGAGAAATAGAAGAGCCCTTCAACAAGTATTAAAGGCATCAGGTGGTGGCGAAAAAATGGTTAAGGTATACAGGGGCGTAAAGACTGTTCCTAACTTAAATACTAGAATTTTGAAGGGCGGAGGCAAATTTGACTCTTTTAACCCTGCAAAGCCTGATATACCGCTTCCTAGTGGTACTATATGGGCAACCAGAGACCCTAAGAGAGCTTTGGGTTTTAGTATAGAAGGCGTAGGTCATGATATGAATATGTACGCTAAGGGGGCTAAAGGTGGTCTTTTAGAATTTACTTTACCTAAAAGCTATATGCAAAAGTTTGGTAAAAGCGGTGGATGGTTTGGACCTGAAAGAGGCAAAAAGTTTGATGATGCATTTTATTTTACTAAAGGGTTACCAACTAAATATCTTACTAATATTCACGTTACTAATCCTTCTATGATTAAATCAGCTGAACATAAGTATGCTAAATTGTATCCTTGGTATAAAAAGGATAAAAAATTAAAGGATAAGGTAAGAAGAGAAACTATCTTACAATACGGATAAATATGGATTACGAAGAACAATATAGCCAAATGCAGGCTTTAAAGAAGCTTCGGAATAATATGGCACTGTTCGGAAGGCACTGCTTCCCTACAGCACTTAGAAAGAGTACGCCACCATTTCATAATGAGGTGTATTATTCTCTAGCTAATGACAACAAAAAGAGGGTGTTAATTGCAGCTCCCCGTGGCACAGCCAAGTCTACAGTTACCACCCTCATCTTCCCTTTATGGAAAGTAGCATTTAAAAAAACAGACGAAGATTTATTTATTGTTATAATATCCGAATCACAAACTCAATCAATCAACTTCTTATCTCGTATTAAATATCATTTAACACACTCAGATAAATTTAGAGATATTTTTGGAGACCTAGGTCCTAATACAGCCAAAAGATGGACTAACAATGATATAGTACTAGCAAATGGAGCTCGTATTGTAGCTGTGGGTACAGGACAAAGAGTTAGAGGATTTATCGAAGGTGACACACGTCCAAATCTTATTGTAGTAGACGACTTTGAGTCAGAACTTAATGCTTTTACATCAGAAGCTAGAGCTAAGAACAGAAAGTGGGTAACAGAGGCTGTAATACCATCTCTATCAGATGAAGGTAAGATAGCTATGATTGGTACAGTAATATCTGAAGATTGTTTTTTATATTGGGCTAAAGAGTCTACTGCATGGCATACTCTTTGGTATTCTATATGGGATGAAGATGAAAAGAGTATATGGCCAGAAAGATTTCCTAAGTCACGTATCAATGCAATAAAAAAAGAATTTGCTTCTGTAGGAAACCTTAATGGTTTCTATCAGGAATATATGAATATAGCACAATCTCCTGATATGGCTCCATTTAAACCAGAATGGATAAAGCTACATCATTATGATTATAAACGAATAGATGGACAAAATTGTCTAGTTAGGACTATAGATGGGGAAGAAGAGATTAAACCAATTGAAGTCTATTGTGGAGTTGACCCTGCTAGTAGCCTTTCTTCCACTGCTGATTACTTTGCTGTTGCTACAATTGGTATTGACTGTGATAATAATAAGTATATTGTTGATATATATAGGGATAGAATATCT
>Ga0098040_1001000_pt1 | contig 12783 bp, 14 predicted proteins | sample 7_EtaG_FD_75065 | JGI IMG/M metagenome (GOLD analysis project Ga0098040, IMG submission 75065) | Marine viral communities from the Subarctic Pacific Ocean - 7_ETSP_OMZ_AT15161 metaG | ecosystem: Environmental > Aquatic > Marine > Oceanic | place: Pacific Ocean | collected 2015-01-08
CATCAAAACCACTAAGCACCACATCTCTGGTTTGTTCGGGCCAGCCTTCTTCGGGTGGGTCGACTGTTTGTTTTGTTTGCTCCAAGGCTTCATCGAAATTCTCTGCCCAAAACTCTTCATACTTCCTGGCTGCAGGAATCTCTTCTTCTTCTTGGCCCTGAATAACAGAAACTGGAAGTCTTAGGTTGTCTTCTTGTTCGCCCGTCGGAATCGTCAAATAGTGTAAGATTGTATCAATTGTGAAATCAAACTGATAAAATTTGATTACGCCCTCAAGGTCAGGTCCATCGCCTTGCAAATTTTTCAAGACAACAATGTAACGCATCTTATCAACAGGCTTTGAGCCTCGGCCGGCGAAATCATTAACCAGATCACGAAGAGAACCTTCAACAGAAGCACCCTTCTCCGTGAGGAGTTTTAAACTAATTGGCCGGCCAGATTTTGCTGTCAAGTCAGCAATGGTCTGGTTTCCTGTTGGCACCTGTTTGCCACCAAGCAACACGGCCACAAAGGATTCAAATGTAAAACCTGCTGATGCAGCGTTAAAATTCTGAAGAATCATTGTTAGTGTTTTATAAAACGTCAAATAACTTAGAATCTTCGCGATTGTCTGCCTAGGGTCATCCAGGTTTACGCCGGCGGCTTTTAAATTTTGTCGTGCAGCGCCGGTGGCCTCTGATTTTGAAAAGAAGGCCTCAAGGTATTTTAATTTGGACTTGATATCATATCTTTGGGCGCCTACCTGGCTCAAAAAGCGTTCGATTTGTTTTCTGGAGTCAGTTGCGTTCTGACCTTTGGCTGCTCCACCACCCCAGCCGATTTCGTCTGCGGAGAGAAAAGGAATTCCGTCCCAAGCCAAGTTGATAGAAACATCCTCCCCCGTAGGTTCGCGCTCTGCAACCAGGATTTGCTCGTATTTTTGAAGCTCTTCTAATACAAGATTATATAAGTTCAAATCTGTAGTGGGTTTTGCGTGGGCGTTCTTAAAAAATTTCTCAATGTTTTCTTCTAGTTTCATAATATTAATTAGTTTTATACTATCTCATCGGCAATACCTAATTTGACAGCTTCCTCTGCAGTTAAATAAACATTCATTCTTTTTGCCAGCATTTTTTTAATTTGTTTTCTGGTCATGTTTGTTTCTTCAATAAGACATTTAATATGCTGTTCCTGAAGCCATTTGATCTCATCCATTTCGTTTTCTAGGTTGTGTAATGAACCATAACTGGCGCCGGCAACTGAATGTATCATCACTCTGCAATTCTTACCGATTTTTCTGTTGCCCTTTGATCCGGCTGCTAGTAACAATACGCCGGCTGACATAACCTTACCCAGACCATGAGTGTGAATTTCGCACTCACCTCTGACTTGGCGCATTGTATCATAAATTGCAAACATCTCTGCGGCGGATCCTCCATAAGTCGATATCAAAAATTTTATTGGATCATAAATCATTTCCGGGGTTGGTGGTTCCTCTTCTACTTCCTCTTGGTCTGCAGGATATCCAACAGAACTAAGATATAAAATGGAGTAAATCACATCGGAAGCACGTTCCTCATCGACTTCTCCGTACAGACTTATGGTCCTCATTTTTGCTGCTGTATCCTCGGCGGGCTGGGCATATGATGGATCGAACAATAATATCTGTGAGCCTTCTTCGGGTTGTGGGCTCTCTTCTTCTTTATTAGAAAATGTTTTATTTTTTTTCAATTTATTCCTTTTAAAATCAGCGTTTTTTTGCTGACAATTCCTTTTTGTAAATTTTTTCTAGCTCTTCCATTGCACCTTTCCAGTCAGAAAACTTTATAGTGTTTTTGTAAACCTTTGGGCAGTGCAGGTGCATGTTTGCTATGCACATTGTTCGCCAAATCATAAATGATCTCTCATCAATTTCTTTCGCTGTTTCCACCTGATCGTCGGTGGCTCCCGTTTCTTTTAAATAAGTATATTTCAAGTGTCTCGCAAAAGCAATATCTGCAGCCATGGAGCCCAACATTCTTAGCATCTGTTCATTAACTGATTTGACGAATTCAGCCATGTGGCCATAGTTTAATAAAGTTACTAAAACTCTGTAAGTGAAAACGCCGGCGAAAAACCATAAAGCTTCATTGTATTCTTCTAACATATTACCTCAGTGCTACTTCTTTTAGTTGTTTTAATTCATCGGTTAAGTTATCATCGTCCATTGTAGCATACTTTAGCTCATTAATAAAGCGTTTTCTTAAAAACGATCTAAACGGAAACATAAAATAATAATTGGATCCGGTAAACTGGTCCAAGGTCCACTCCAGTGCTTCGTTATTAATATAGTGCCAAATGATCCTTTCTTTGCCTGGGCTAAGACTAGATAATATCCAGTATTTCATCAACAAACTCGTCTTATAGCCGCGGAATTCAAGCCATGCTCGGCCTGGGCTGGGCCAGGGCAAAAGAAATAAAAGGGCTAGTAAAAACCAACTGTTCCATATTGCCCCGATGGCCAACAATGAAAATATCTGAGGAGAAAGGTATATTATATTAAATATAACTCCCAACCTTTGCCTGTCATGTAAATGTATATATTCATGAGCCAAAATTTCTATTTCTAAACTTTTGTTTTTGGTTTCTTTGCCCCACCAACTTGGGACGTATACTTTCGGATAAATTGTGGTGACGTATTGTGTCATAAATCCTCTATTAAAAAATAAAAAAAAGGACAAAAGCTTCATAAAAAAACTCTTGTCCTTTTTGACAACCCTAAAACCAGGGATTTTGATCTCGATCAGCGCTCCTAGTGCGGCGCGCTTTTTGAGACAATAGACATCTTTGAGAGACATGGCAGACATCTGGCAGGGCCCTCGTCGTGCACGGGCTTTTAACCCTTCTTGTTGCGAAGTTTCGCGAAGATCTTATCAGCAAGAGACTCAGCAAGCTGTTGCTTCTGTGTCTCATGTTGTGCTCTTGCGCGAACTCTGTTCGCAACTTCCGAGATAATATAATTTCTAACAGCTAGAACCTGCTCTTGTACGAGAGCCTCTTTTACCGGTGGTTTCTTTCCCGCGACTCGCGGGGTTTTGGCCGAAATCGTAGTCTCTTTGCCGGCATACTCAGAAGCTTTCGGGCCGGCCTTAAGACCTGCGGCGGATCCGCCTGTCGTTGGCTTACCCTTGGTGATTACCGTCGCATCTGTTTGCGTGTAGTCCTGGACATTGCCGGTGTGCTCAACATCGTCGCCTTCCATAAGCTCGTCGTCGTCGCCAAGATCCTCTTCTTCGCCTGCAGGCTCAAAATCATCGCCTTCAAGGTCACCAAGATCCTCTTCGCCGGCGTCACCTTCGACATTCACTTCAACACCAGTTACATCTTGAATTGCGCCGGCAATTGCCGAAACCAACTCCTCGACGGTGCCTTCATCGACGGGCATATCCTCTTCAGGCGCCTCATCACCAAGATCATCAAGCATTTCATCTTCCCCTTCGTCACCGAGGCCCTCAAGGTCTTCAAGATCTTCTGTGACAGTCTCTTCTTCAACGACTGATTCGTTTTTTAGCTCTTTCTCGGTTTTGGGGTCACTTGCCTCTTCTTCTTTGACAGGGGCTTTGCCCTCTGTGAGCATCCCAGACTGCATGGACGATTTGATATTTGCAAGTTTTGCCCAGCGTCCCATCTGGTTCTCGGTAAGTAAGTTTTTGTCTTCTGCCATAATTTTTCTCCTGGTTTTTAGGTTTGGTCGAACAGATTCTATACATAAATAGTACGCTAATCCTCAAAAAGCTCTTTGTTTTTAGAGTCTTCGCTTAAAAAGTTGTTACCCTCTTTTATATAGTCTTCGAATAGCTTTAAATCAAAATCATCATTTGATTTGTTGGCCGATAATTTCTGTACTGCTTTGTCCTGTATTTGTTTAACTCTAACAAAACTTAAATGCAATCTGTCGGCTATTTCTCGTAATGTCATCGATCCATGATTGTCCACCGCTATCAGCGCACAATTTAAATCTTCTTTATATTTAATCCAGTGTTTACAATCCATCACTGGACAAGAAACCTCTTTTTTAATACAAAGGTCGCAACATTCTCTCAACTTATTTTTGTTTTTATCACTCATAAATCTTGATTCTCCTTTTCAATTAAATCAAATATATCTTCAACCTCCTCGGAATTCAAAGCGAATTTATTTCCAATTTCCTGGGCCTTTTTACGAAGTCGGCGGGAATCTGTAATTTTTCTTTTGCTTTGAATTTTCTTTAATTCTTTATACTCTTCGACATAATTCATTAACCTTTCATCCTGGTTGATATAACCAGTCAACATCAATCTAAAAAATTCTCCTTGTTTTATCTCATCATAGTGTAAGCGAATTTTTAAGTCAGCATGTCTTTTATCCGTGTCCTCAAAGATGATTCTTTTGACGTCCCCTATCTCGTCGATCTCAGCCATTGTTTCTCCTCAAAATGTGAGTTGAGCTTTCAATTTGAGACGCAGATGATTGTTCAATGAACCTGGCCTTTGCATGAAACTCTTTCATGCTGCGTGCTCCGGAATAGGAAAATCCGGATCTAATTCCTCGTGTCAAATCATTTAATATCTTGGTCACTGAGCCTTTGTACGGCACGGTTGTGGCAATGCCTTCAAGAGAACCCACATTACCCCTCCAATCTATTTGGGCTTCACGGCTGGCCATGCCCCTATACGCTTTGTATTTTTTACCGTCCAAGGCAGTGTATATATCTCCGGGACTCTCATCTGTGCCACCTAGAAGAGAACCAAGCATCACAAAATCTGCACCGGAAGCTAGAGCCTTTACAATATCTCCGCTTGTCTTTATACCGCCATCGGCAATCAACTTTGCATTGCGGTCGCTCTTTGCGCACTCAATTACGGATTGTAAGGTGGGCATGCCATGACCAGTTTGAATTCTGGTTGAACATATAGAGCCACCGCCGATGCCTACCTTCACACTGTCTGCTCCCCAATCTGCCAAATCGTTGAAGGCCTCAAGGGTGGCAACATTGCCGGCCATGATATGTACATTCTCCCCAAGATCAGATCTTAAAGCTTTAAGGGCGCGTTTCATCAATATATGATGGCCATGAGCAACATCAACACACAATATTTTGGCGCCACTGGCTACGGCTGCTTTGGCGCGCCTTAGATAGTCTCCTGTGATACCAATGGCGACGGCCAAATTACCGTCATCAACCTCGCCATACATTGATTCAATTATTTTTTGTTGATCATCAATATCATTATATCTGTGGATTATTCCCAGGCCGCCGGCTTGTGACATCGCCCGGGACATGCTTTCTTCTGTAACAGTATCCATGGGGCTTGAAATTATTGGAATTTTATAGTTATATGAACCTAAGTTATTCCCGATGTCCACTTCTGATCTGCTCTGTATATCAGAATAGTTTGGCACCAGCAGAACATCATCAAAACTGACTGTCCTTTCAAAATTTCCTAGGATGCGGCCGTCTGAATTAATTATCATTTATCTCCTCTTGTAGTTGTTGAATTATGCCGTTAGCTTTGGTCCAACACTCGGGGCAATATAAATTGACCTTTTTGTTTTCTGTCCTAACGATAACATACCATGATTGTACCATTTCTTTATCCTTTTTGTCAAATGGTTTAGAACAAACAAGGCACTCATCTGATATTTTACTAAATAAGGCGGTCTTTTGAACCAATTCTTTCTCGGCTTGTTTTTTCTTTTTCTTAGCTTGTTTTCTTCTTATCTTTCTTTCTAATTTTGTCATAACATCCTCACAATAAACCAGTAGACCCGAAACCGCCTGAGCCTCTATCCGTACTTTTCTCAGCGGGGTCGACGGTTGTTTCCCTAACCCCACAAATAGATATGGGAATGAGAACGGCCTGTGCGATTTTTTGACCTGGTTCGATGGTTTTTGTGTGGCCACCAAGGTTATGCAGGTTAACATAGATTTCGCCGGTGTACCCAGTATCAACAACACAAGCACCAACAACAAGTTTTTGCTTGTGCGCGATTCCAGATTTATTTTTAATTTCTAACATGTACCCCATTGGCACATCAATTTTCAAACCGGTGGGGACTAAACAAGATTCGCGTGGGGGTATTCTATATTCACCCTCTGGTTCCCAAAAACATTCTGAGGTCTTTGCTGGGTCTGGGCAATAAAATAAATCCATACCTGCATCTAATGTATGGGCCCTAACTGGTAGTTTTGCCTCGGGTCTAACTTTATAAATTTCTAATTGCATTTTTTCTCCTATCCTATTAATTTAAAATTGTGTCTAATGGAGCGTGTGGAAAAACCCCACTGCTCATCGTATTCTAATTTGGCCATATAAGGCCTGTTGAGTAAAACTTTGTCTCTGTCTCGGACACCCCAACACTTAATATGTGTTACTACGTTGTTCGAATCAATAACATTCACCACCCAATAATCGTGTCCGTTTTTGGTTTTCCTCTTGTTGATCTCTCTTGGTACAAACCACATCAATTGAAGATCTGGATCATATTCTGAGATCGGTGGTACGAACATTTCTTTCAACTTGGCTCTCGTAGATTCTTTCAGCACAAGGTCCATTGGGAAGATGCCGGTCAAGTCAGACAAATAAACAACTTTTTCTTCTCTTGTAAACTCGCCCTCATCTCGATATAACTCTATATTCTCGACAAATTTCTTGGCATTTTTTGGACGATCAGCGATTGCTGCGGACCAGAGATGTTTCATGCCGCTGAACCTTTCATCTATCAGCTTGTCCAAGGCTCCGGATCGGCAAAGCACATCGAGAGCCTTCTTATTTAACTTTCCATATACAATCTCTTCGTTAAACAGTAACTCATCGATTGTGTTGAACGGTCTATGTTCTAATATTTGTTCAATGGCTTTTTCTCCAAGCCCCTTTATAGAGGTCAGAGGTTGAACTAATGTCTTGCCATCGCCGGAGATTTCCCAAACCTCGCCTGAAGTGTTGATGTTCAAAGGTTCTATTTTAAAACCCATTGATTTTGCGGTGTTGATGGCACGTTCTTTTCTGGACTCTGGTTCCTTGTCGAGAAACGCTGCAACCCACTCAGAGGGATAGTAATTAAGAAGATAGGCACACTGATAGCTAAGAATGCTGTAGCTAACAGCGTGGGACTTATTAAAACCATACCCTGAGAAGTATTCGAATTTTTGCCAAAGCTCTCCGGATTGTTCTCTCGATAATCCTTTAGAGACACAACCGTCGACAAATTTGTTATAGATTTTAAGCTTTTTCTTTTCATGGTCTCCTGTACCTTTTTTAGTTAATAGTTTTCTAAGCTCGTTACCCTCATCCAAAGAAATTCCTTTACCAAGTTTGTGAGCCAGTAAAGCGATCTGTTCCTGGAAGATCAAAAACCCGTAAGTTTCTTTTGTAACCTCTTTGACAAGCTTATTAACATATTCTACATCGCGAGGGTTCTTTTTTGCCGACACAAACATCTTATCCACATTGGCACTAAGCGGGCCAGGGCGGTAAATTGAAGTGATAGCAGAGATATCAATTATATTCTTTGGTTTGGCCCGGGCGCAGAATTTCTGGGCTCCTTTCTCTGTGAACTGAAAAACCCCTGCCCATTTGCCTTTATGGAAAATGTTTTTATATACGCTTTGATCCTCCAAATTAAGAACATCGGGATGTAATTTCTCATCGTAAAATTTCTTTACGTCTTCGAAGCTCGGATCAAGATTGTTGTGGTGACGCTTCAGGATATGTTTAATTGCACCCTCGATCATGCGAAGCGAAGCTAATCCTAAAACATCAAACTTGATGAAACCCAAAGGTTCTAAGTGTCTCACGTTCTGTCCCTCTGACCACGGGGTTTGCCGAACTCCGCCACTGTTGACGAGAGGCATCCATTTGTCCAGGTCTTCTCCAATAACGACACCACCTGCATGCCTAGACACAGAGCGTACCTGACCTAACAAAGCCACAATGTGTGTTTTAACATGAGGGTATTTCTCCAGAAATTTCTTTAAGCTGTCGGAATATTCCATCACTTCCTCGAAAGTCGGCACATATACACCAGCCTTGATTCCGTGTTTTTGCTTTGCAATCGGCGTCGCCTCAGATATCATTCTGCCTGTGACAACATTGACCTCAGTAAAAGGAATATCATAAAATTTTGAAATATCCTTGACTAAAGACCTAAGCTGAAGAGTGTTGTAGTTTGAAATAGGTACAACAGTGGAGCTGCCCCATTCATCGATGAGCATTTCTTTAAGTTGCATTGGGTCCGAAACGTCATAGTCGATGTCTGGATAATCTACAGCATCTTTGCGTAGAAAACGAGAGAACAATAAACCATATTTAATTGGATCGATCTGTGTTATGTCCAACACATAAGCAACCAGAGACCCTGCTGCAGAGCCGCGGCCCGGGCCAGCCAACTGTATAGATGTGGCTTTATGAGCGATGGCTTCCATAGTTAAAAAGTATTTAGCGAAGCCCCTGTCCTTGATGACGTTTAGCTCTTCTTTTAAACGATCAACATACTCTGATTTGTCTTGTAACTGTTTTTCTTTCAGGCCTGCGAGGCAGTTTTCAGTCAGGGCCTGAATGTCGGTTTTCCCGGCAGGTACCACAAACTTAGGTAGCCGTACTTCATTGTCAGGCATAAAGTTTTCAATGAGGTCGTTTGCAATATAATCAGTTCTTTTGATCGATTCCATCACAAGATCGTCATCATAATTTGTTTTTAGTAACTCTGAGTAATTTTGATAAGACTCCCACATCTGTTCGCCATTTTTTGGATATAATTCATATCCTATCTCTTCTACTCCGGAGGGTAGTTCTGCGGACATATATTCTGGTAACCCGCCTTTCCCAAGCCATCCGATTCGCTTGTATAGTTCGCGATCTTTCCAAGCATCAGGATTTGGATAATGACTATCAGCAGTAGAGATAAGCTTAACATCAAACTCACGACAAACTTGAATGATATATTTATTAAGTTCGTGTTGCTCCGGAATATTGTTCCATTGTAGTTCCCCATACCAGCGGTCTCCAAAAATAGTCTTCATGCGGCGGGTGGTTTCCCGCATTGCATTTAAAACAGCGTCCCCAGCCAATTTACCGCTGTCACGGTTGTCCCAATAATCACCAGCGTAAACACCGCCCAAACAAGCAGAGGAAGCAATAATTCCAGAGTTATGATCCGAAAGAAGATTATAATCAATACGAGGATACCTATAAAAGTTTTCATCTTTGTAGCTCTCCGATATGAGTTTAAATATGTTGTTCAAACCCGTTTGGTTCTGTGCTAACAAAATTAAATGGTTCCTCTTCTTGAGGATATTGGTCATCTTTTGTTTGGAAGCCTTTTCATCCTCGATACTTAGAGAGATGTCATCTTTTTTTATATTTTTTTCATTTTTTGCCTTTTCATATTCCTCTCGCCACAGATCTAGCGAAGGCAAGAAATATGCCTCAACGCCAAAAATAGGCTTGAAATTCTCTCCATTTGCTTTCAGCTTCCTCGCATGAAGCACTTGGTAGGGTAGACCATTCATGTGACCATGATCGGTCAGTGCAAGAGCATCTGAGCCGTTGTGAAGGGCAAAATCGATGTGATCTTGTGGATATCCCAGGCCATCATTAAGACTGAGGCCACTATGTGCGTGTAACCCTGCAAAGGGTATCTTTTTAGACAAGTTAATTCTCCAATTATTTTATAGTCTTAGACTAACACAATATTAATGAGATGTCAAGATTTTTTTAATCTTCTTCACCGATCTTATTAAATTCACGATAACTCAATATATTCTTTGATGGCCGTTTGATCTCTTTGGATTCTTCGGAGGCCAAGAATTGACAATATCTATCCCAATTATCAATTCCGTGATACCATTCGACGTCTATTAAACATGAACTTTCAAAATTTAACGGCTCAAAAACTTCCTCCAGACTAAAGAACCTAGCAGAATATCTCTCATTCAGGGGCAATTTTTGTCGCGGATAATCACCACCTTGAGCGGGAGCATAGAGCCCTGTTGCTTTTTCCCGTAAAACCCTCCGGAGCAAGATCAGATCATCGTTGCTAAAAGTAAACCCCAAATACTTGTTCTTTCTAACTGAATCACCTTTGTGAGTTAATGCAACACTGTGGCCACTAGATATTATCTCTCTGTGTTCTCTGAGGAATTCTACGGGATAAACTCCATACGGAAATGCCACATAATACTTGTCTGGTATTACCCAAGAGCTTAATTGTTTGCTGATGCTATATGCTGAGATTGAACCGTATAAAACACTCCAAGATAAACAGTCTCTTTTGTCTCGATCTTTTGGATGTATTGGGACATAGAATATCGGAATCTGTTTTTTACTTTCAGATGGTCTAAAATCTTTGTTCCTAAAGTTCCAAACGGGATCATTAATATAATCCCCCAGTCTGTGCCTTATTAAAGGTTGCATATCGTCATTGCACACGATCCATATTGTTTCACAGCCGGCGTATGCACATTCAACGGTGGCGCGCTCAACGGCCAAATAATTTTGTGAAATTGGCATACAACTATCATGCCATGGAAAATCAAAGTCTAGAGCCGGTGATGCGATAGGGATTATCCCTGCCAGATGAAAATAGTTTTTTCCCTCAAAATGCATGTTAAAAGATAACCTGCCTTATTTTATCAAGATATTCGTTTTCTCTCCCGGTTTCCAATAATAATTCTTCGAATTCCCTGTTGTCAAAAACTATATTATCATAATTTTTATACTTAGGTAAAGATCTTTTTGTTATTTCTCTCTTGACCGGTCTTATGTTTAAAGAGTAATATTTGTATCTGTCAGGGTTGGTGGCGTCCCTGCCGTTTCGGGCACCTTTGATTCCGGCGCGTTTCATCATTTTCAATATTTTAAACTTCGCAACCGTGTCTGAAAAATCAAAATCTTTCAATTGTTCCTCGGACAAATAAGAGACTGAAACCAAGTCTTTTCTATTTGCGCTTCCTGGAAATCTTTCCGAGGGATAAAAATATATCTCTCTAACAAAATCAATTGAGGATTTTAAAATATCATAGTCGTGAGTCATCCCAGATTTTACGTTAACCCAGTCCAGCACTCTAAATTTATCTTTTGGGCCCGAGGGTTCTTCGAGGCCCGTAATGTTTTCATCATCAAATATTCTTAATTTGTTGAATTTAATTCTTATCAAACCAAAATTTTGAGTTGTAACTTTAATACAATCATTTTCAATCCTTATGGTTGCAATTTTATTGCACAAGGGGCTGAGGCCAGCCAGAGAATTTAAAAAAGTTAGTTTTTTATATACTTCAAATTTAGAAATGCCGACTAGTTTGTCCTCTTTAAAACCAGAGAGTTTTTTGGATTCGTTCTTGATTGAAATCCTCTCTAAACTTAAGTCTGGTGAAAGAAATTCAAAAAAGTTATGTCGTCTGGAGGAGTTTGAAATTATCGGTGCAGAGTTTAGATAAGCATATATGGCCGCCGGTAAATTGTTGCCAATTACGACTTCATCCCACTCATATACAAACTCATTCATAACACCCCGGGACATCTGGGTCAGCATAACCTTCGGATTCTATTGCTCTCATTTCTCTTTCAATTTTTCTGGACATCTTGAGCACTTTTCTAGCGTATCTGTGGCCTTTATTGTGAGCAGATGTTCTTTTACATCGGCGGCCGCCGGCATTATAAGCACAAAGACTTCTCTTATAATTGCCACGATATCTTTTAAGATGATAGCTTAAAATTTGTATACCCTTGTAGATGCTGGCCTTTGGATTAAACAAACCTCTACAAGTGAGTTTCTTTCCAAACCTATTGCGATAACCGGATGTGTATTTGGGTAACACTTGTGTCAGGCCACAGGCTCCGTCGCGGGAGACGGCCCGGGGGGTCCACCTGCTCTCAATAAAAATCAGTGAGACCGCAACCGTTGGTTCGACATCATATTTTTCTGCCGCCTCCATAACGTGATCCATGTTCTCGCATGCTGTGTCAGCATTAGGAAGCGCTAGCGCCACATATGCGGCGCATAATAATTCTGCAATTGTCATTTTTACCTCTTATTTTTTTAAAAATATTTCGCCCTGCCTAGAACGGCCCAGGGCTTCAAATTGATTCTTTGGTGGTGTTACGGCCTTCCACTCTGTGAAGGCAAATTTCACTCTTCTATCTTTGCCTTTGACTAATCTAGACCAAACCTCAAGGGCATCGTCTTCCTCAGTCTCTGTGTATGGTCCATATAAAAGTTTGCCATTTCTGTCATATACTGCAGCAAATGGAGAACCTGGATCATCGGGACTCAAATGGTGTGCCAGGCCCCAGCCAAAAAGAAATGCGTCCTGGTTATACATCTCTGATATTGTTTTGCAAAGGTCAAACAGTACGGCCGCATTCTCATCTGTATCTTCCATTTTGGAGGATGAATTAGGGATCATCAGGCTGCGCTCTGTTACGTGCACCTTGCCATCGGCCTGCTTTTCTTCCCAGCCACCTTCGGTCTTAACAAACCCATAACCGGCGCCTCTGATTAGTTTCATTAGCTCGACGAAGTTCTCATCGTTTTCTTCTTTATCTGAATCACCGCGATCTGAAGTGATGGAGGCAAAGCCCGTCGTGCTGAAGTGGGTGTTAAGCCACCTCTTTAATCTAATCTCAACGATCAGTTCTTTTTTAACGAGATCTTTTATCTCTTTTAATGTTACTTTCTTCATCTATTTGATATTACTCCACAAATGTAGTTCTCTAGAACTATAGTATATAGGCTGTCATCAATCTTAACCTCTTGTACCATTGAAGTTTGCACGACCACTTTGTC
>Ga0098040_1001003_pt1 | contig 12765 bp, 16 predicted proteins | sample 7_EtaG_FD_75065 | JGI IMG/M metagenome (GOLD analysis project Ga0098040, IMG submission 75065) | Marine viral communities from the Subarctic Pacific Ocean - 7_ETSP_OMZ_AT15161 metaG | ecosystem: Environmental > Aquatic > Marine > Oceanic | place: Pacific Ocean | collected 2015-01-08
GGGCCCATTCCGCTTCCGGAATTCCCGACGCCACCTGATTTACAATTTCTTTCATTTTTTCAAATGCTTCTTTTTCAGGAATTGAGGGATTTAAAAAATTCCCGCCTTTTGTTTCCATGCCCCTTAAAAATGTAGAAATTGAATCATCAATGTCAAAAAAACTAGCAGCAGATCCATCATTTGCAGTGTAGGAACCATCTGGTATATTGGCAAAAGCAAAAATTGCTGCCGTTAATAGTTTTTCCAAAACGTCGCCTCCAACTGCCATCCCTGCAGCCGCCCCAAGCTTGGTACCAAGACCACCAGACGCTCCTCCTGTAGTAGCATCGACTGCAACACCGGTGCCCATGGCTAGTGCCTTCGCAACGACGGCACCATATTTCCCAGCAATTTTCTGTAATTTACTTGGCTCTAAATTTTTAAAATATTGCATAAGATCGCCAAGAGTATAAATATTGCTTGGATCTAGATCTTCGTTTAAATATCCACGCCAATTTTCCATTATAAGTTTCATATGACTGATTACTCCTCTGCTGGGGACTTTTCTAGAATTCCTTGAAGCTCTTTAAATACCAGTTGTAAATACCTAAATATTTTGCCTTGCGCAATGTTGGTTCCCTTCGCGCCATCCATTAGTGCTTGGTTCGTTTTCTGTATAATATCTCTTTCCACGGACGTCACACCCTGCCCCTTCAACCCAACAGCCCCTTTTCTAGCCGTGCGAATCGCTTCTCCTGTGTCTAAAGAGCCGCCTCTAAGGCCGGCTACTTCTTCCTCTTCTGCTTCAATTTCAGCGGCCTTTTTTTCCCAATTAATTTCATTAATTGTCGTATCCTTTGATAAAGCTGCTTCTAATTCCTCTTTGATAATCTGTTTTAATTCAGCACCGGTGATTTGCATAGCATTGTTTCTCCTGTTGTTATTAATTAGTTTCTTTATATTGTTACAGGCAAGAAAGATATCGTTCTCCTCTATCACAAAGAACAGTAACGACAGCACCTTCCGGGTTGTTCTTCTCAATCCACCGTTCTGCAGCCAGAACATTAGCTCCAGAACTGATTCCCACTAATAACCCCTGTTGAATAAGTTCTCGCGCTTTTCCTTTGGCACTCTCGGTGGGGATCATAACAACTTCATCAATAACAGAAAGATCAACGAGAAATTTAGATCCATCTCCAATTCCTTGAATTCCATGCATGCCCGGTTCTCCTCCGCTCATTACAGGAGATTCTTGAGGTTCTACTACAATAGCTTTTAAATCAGGGTGTGTTTCCATTAAACGCTGTCTTACACCCATTATTGTACCACCAGTGCCAGTTCCCGCAATAAATGCAGATATCTTACCGGGAACTTGTTCTAGAATTTCAACACCAGTTGTCTCATAGTGGCATTCAATATTTAAAGGATTATGAAACTGGTTAACAGTAAACCATCCGAACTCTTTTACAAATTGATCCCTCATAGCAATTGCTCCATCGAAGTCTCCGTCATCAACAGGCCAAATACTAGCTCCGAAAACTTTCATCATTTGTTTTCTTTCTTCACTCATATTACCGGGCATAACGATCTTTACTTTATACCCATTAGCAGCCCCAAACATTGCAATTGCAATACCGGTGTTCCCACTAGTTGCCTCAATGATGGTATCCCCCTTCTTGAGCTTTCCAGTTCGTTCGGCTTCTCGCAGGATATAAGAAACCATCCGATCTTTAATACTTCCGGAGGGGTTATATGTTTCAAATTTCGCGTATAGGTTTTCAGATAATCTGATTAAAGGTGTGTTTCCAACCAGTTCATTCAAGTCTGTTCTCATTTTCTAACTCTCTGATTTTAAGTGTTAAGATACTGGCGACCATATTTGTTTGTTGAACCAGTCCAGCATCTACTAATATGTTATAATCTTTTAAGTTCTCGTCTTTTAATTGATTTAGATAAATGTTTACCTTATATAAAGAACATAAGGCATTATAAAATTCACCAATTACTGGAATTCGTTCCCTGCTTGTTTGTAACATATTTTTAGCTGATTCAATGTATTCTTGCGCTTCTTTGTGATATTGGTATACACAATCTAAAGTTTCTTGGGGGCATTCCGCTCCGTCCTTCTTCCATGTACACCAAAGAGATTGGGTTTTACCATCATATTCGATAGTGGTAACCACTGTTCCATGTTTATAATCTGCGTATTTATCAGCCACACATCCTGATAAGAATAAGCTCAACACTAGTATTGATAATTTCATCAGTTATAACCTACGGCTGTTTCAATTCCAATCGGGTTTCCAAGCATAATTTTCATTTCTTGGCTACCACCAATTCCTCTGGTGTACCAGCCGTCATATCCGGGGTATTTACCTTCGGGGTGGGGGCCAATCCAATCAACTTGTTTACCTAATACTTTTTCAACGTCTTCGTGGTTAGGGACATATGGTACGCTATGTCTAGTGATCATGATGTGCGCAATAGCTTTAGACATTTCACCGTAATAGCCCTCTTCTTTCAATAGTGAAGAAGTTTTGGCTAAATATGCATCAATAGCCTTGCGTGTGCCATCATGACCAGAACCAGCCATCTTTTGACCTTTTGCAAAACGCAAAGCATCCGGCTCCGGATCATCGTCTAGGTCAATAGCTGACCAATTTGTGTATTTGTTTGGAAGATCTTCTACATTTTGAAGATTAAGATGGCCACCGATATTTGCATAGGCAGTGTCTATCAAACTAAATAATTCGTCCGCAATATTGACTTCACCACCACGTTCGGTCGCAGCTTGTTTGATATCTTCTACTGATATGTCTTCCCAACGGCCTTTGGGGATATTATAGTCTTCCCACTTTGTTTCGTTTAGGTACTTTCGCCAATTCTCAAATAAGAGTTTCATATTTATAAGTAGTTATGTGCTAAATAGATAGGAAAAAAAATGGTGGAGACGGCGGGAGTCGAACCCGCGTCCTAAATAAGTCCGATAAAACGTCATTCACAAGGTTAGTCAGTTATGTGATACTGACAAACATTTAGTTCTTTTTCTGAACGAAATTATAAAGCTTTTCGGCTTCAACAAGAACATCTTCAGTCGTAAAGGGATTAATTGGATTTCTTTGTCCCTCTGGCTTTAGATATTCATTGTCAAAATGCCGACTTTGCCTACTTTCAAGAATGCCAATAGCCATTCCCAAAAGTTCATTACGGATTGCATATCCGCTTTTATTATTTTCACTCATAATATCCTCCTGTGTGTAAGTGAATGCCGGTATTTATTAACAAGGAACCGGCGAAACCCCGTGATTAAGCCGCTAAGGCGAAATCAGAAAAAGTGTCATCATTGGCACTTAAAATTCCAGCGTTTTTACAGAGCCACGCTGCCCTCTGCCTTGCACGTTTTAGTTTCTTTACTCAGTCGAAACCCTTACGTCCCCATTTGTTATATAGTACAATATTGTATTAAGAATGTCAAGTATTAATTTAGGAGTTTTGTGATTTGTCTATATACCTATCACCAAGTTGGTTTATCGTTGTAGGCGGTTTTGTGTATCTTTTACTTAAAGAGCTTTCTAGCCACTCGCCTTTACCTCCAGAAATGTTTTGATCACAATTGTCCACCTCTATATCTGTCAGTGTATTGTTTAGATCATCAAGTTGATGATTATCAACGCCGTCTCCTGTACGCGAGTTAACATAATAGTCCCAAACAGCGCGAGCATCATCTGAAACTTCTTCGCGGTCAGAAATCAGCCCATTTCCATGCAACGTTGCATATTCTATTGCTATATCGTAGAGAAGTGGCCCCCAGCTTGGCGTGGCGGATGATAGTCTAACTTGCCACGTACCGTCGCAGGGGCCATGATCTGGATTTTCATTGGGAGGTGATATTCCAACTTTTCCATTAATTGCGTCATTGTAACCTAAACTGTATGTTTGCCCATTCTCATCTATAGAAGCATAGGTAACATAGGTAATGTTATTAATATTTCTAGGTTGAACCACAACATATATGTCGCGATCTTCGTCCGGGAATTCCTCGTCTTTAAAATTTAAAAGATCTTCGACGGTTTTCATCGCTTCGTTCAATAAATATTTTCGCCAATTTTCAAATAATAGTTTCATAATATTAAATAACTCCTATGTCGTATAAATCATCCCAGTCCTCTATACCAAACGGCTCTGGTTCAGGCTCTGGGGGCTCTTCTGTTTTACCACTTTTCTCCTGAAACGTGATTTTATCTCCGAGGGAAGGAATAACATCTTTTGTTTGTTTATAAAAGACATTATTAAGAGGATCATTCTCGTTTTCGTAAGGATCTATGGCAGTTCTCGTGATATCCGGGTCTTTCATGAGGATATCCCATATTTTCAAGGCATCCTGGCTTGTTTCTAGACTATCTGGCGATAATCCTTCGTCAGACGCTAATTCTAGGGCTATTTTATACAAAGTAAGGCCAACACCCTTTGACCCTTCCGGCGCAGCAACGCTAGCTACCTCATAGTGGTCTACATCTGTTCTTTTTGCAATTTGTATGTAGGACTCTTTACCATCTATCTTGGAAATAACAGGAACTAGGTTTTCACCTTCTTTTTTAACCACTTCTACCTTGTGAACATCAGGACTAGAAGTAACAACAAAGTGATAATCTTCAACTGTCGTCATTTCGTTAACATATTTGCGCCAATTTTCAATTATTAGTTTCATCATGAATTTATTTTTAACCTCATATTAAGGCTTTCCCCTTCTTTATTGAATAACTCAATCAACTCTTCAAAAGTTGCGTTAGGAGCTTCAAGATTTACAAATCCTTTATTGTGTAAAATCTTTAAAGAAGCCAAGCTTGATACTTGTCCAGAAATTTCTTCTCCGGGGTATTCACCCAAAACAGCATCAATTAATTGACTGCCAATACCTAGTCCACGTTTGTCCTCATCAACTACAAATTTATAAATAGAATGTACACCACCGGCAGCAGGAGAATGTTCCCATATAACAATTGTACCACCATTAGTTGTTAAAGTATTAACAGTAATTTCGTTGGGACCAATTTGTTCTATTTCTTTAGAGGAAAAAACCTCTTCATTTAATATATATTTACGCCAATTTTCAAATAGAAGCTTCATCTTGTAATTCCTTCTTAACAAGCGTAGCCACGTTTGGCGTCAATTTGTCATAATTAGGGATATCTTTGGCCTTTACCCATCTAAATGCTTCGTTCTCTAGAGTATCGAGGATAAATTCACCTGAGAAGTTTGTAGTTTTAAAAAACTTTATGCGGGCTTCTTGATTTTCAACAGTAATCTCTTCCAAGTCAGACACATCTAGATTAGTTTCTTCTTTTACTTCTCTGATAGCACCCTGTTCCCATGTTTCGTCGTTTTTTAAGTGTCCTCCTGGGAAGTCCCAGTAAAGAGGTTTCCAATGAGAGTTCTTTTCTCTCAAAAGCAATAAAACTTTATCTCCATCAACGATCATTACTTTGGAAACCTCATGTTTATCCATTTCTTCCCCTTCCTTAATAAATTCTCGCCAACTTTCAATTAGAAGTCTCATTTACGACTTCTAATCCTTATTTTTATTAGACTTTCTTTAAAATAACTCTTTGTAGCACGAGCTTCTGGATCAAAACGTCCTGTAATATATTCTACAACCTTTTCAGTTGAAAATTCAGGGTCCATATATAACATGATTGAATCATATAGGTTATTAAATTTACCAGATGCCATTTGAATAACATTGTTCATTACGTAATGAGTTTTAAGATCCTCAAACTGCGGATCCTCATAAGGTTTCATTACTTTTTCTTTTTCTTTATCTTTCTTTGCCTTTTTCGGTCCTTTGGGCTTTTCTACTTTTTCAGGGGCAGGGAAATAGTCAAACATTGCACCTTTTTTGCCTCTAGAAGTAATACTTCTAACACCTTGGCCTTTTTCTAAGGCAACCTTTGCAGCTTCTTCGAATCCTTCACTATCAATTTTAGATAAGATGGTGCCAAGCCAATCTTTTTCTTCTAAGAGTTCTAAGGATTTTAAATCATTATTAATATTTGCAACATTTGTAATTGCTTGTCTAATTTGATCATAAGCAAACTGAGTTGTGACCCCTAAGCCGGCTTCGCCAGTTTGACGGATCTGTGAGGCGACCCAAATAAGAGCTTGAAGCTCGTGTGGCAAGATCTTAAGGTTTCTAGCCTCTTTTGCGACTAATTTAGCCATATAACGATAGGATACTACGTTAGACATCAATTTACCCTTAATAGTTTCCCATTCCTTTGCAGTTGAAGCCTTTCGGAGAGAGGGATAGAAAGCATCAATCATCCATGTATCAATTGTTGAGTTCCACTCATAGAGATCGTCATAATCAATCTCACCAGTTTCGCCTCTTGTGCCGGCCAGATTAGGAGCAACAAGATTAAGAGCAAAGTTTGGTACTTTGTGAGCGCCGGTAAACCCCCTAGGTGCACCGGGTTCTCTTTTTTCAGCGCCTATAAATGTTTCTAGGTATTCTTTAAGTCGTTCCGGTTTATCTGCCACATCTTCTTTAACGGCTTTATACATAAAAACAGCTTCAGTTAAGTTTAAAGCAAATTTCGCTCGCGGAGAATAAGTTGCAATCATGAGGCCCAATAAAGCAGAGTCTCTGTCACTATCTGTCTCTTGGTCAAGTAAATTGCGAATATTGTGGTACCAATCTCTAGCTTCTTCATACAAACCTTCAGTCTCTTGTGTACTCTCAACCAATTGTTGAAAATCTTTTAATACTTCTTGTGGAACCTTAAGAACGTGTCCTGATTCTTCAAATTCTTCAGCGGACATATGTCCTAGACCATGTTCCAGGTCTTTTGCCGCTTTTGGTCCACGTTTAGTTAATTCGCCTTCAGGACCATAATATTGTTTTCTGAATTTAAGGTGTTCTGGACTGGCCTGTCCAAGCTGGTATGGGGTCGCCCCTAATTCATCTTCTTCGGCTTCTGTTACTTGCTCCGGTTCCCCTGACTGAATATTTTCTAAAGGTTCTGGGGGGGAATATGAAACATCCAATTCCGAGTGCACATAATTGACAATCGTAGCAATTGAATTGTTGATTTGATCAAGTTCATTTTCATCGATAGTCCTACACTGACGCAAGCATAAAAGCATAAACTCCTCTGCGCTACTTGCATCTTCTTCCATGTACTTTCGCCAATTTTCAAATAGTAATTTCATATTCTAATTTATCCTTTTTTCTTTTTTCTAATAATTCTAATAAAGTTCAAATCCCCTTCTGCTGTTGCCACTTGTGATGGCTTTGCTTCTAGGGGTACCCCGGTATAATGATATTCACCCGGATTCCGTGCTTCCTTAATATCAGCTTCATTCACAAACGCATAAACAACATGAAAATCTTCGCCGTGGTACATTGCCGATGTTACCGCATGTTCTCCAGCAAATTTTCTAGACATAGTGACATAATCATCAGTTCTAATGATGCTTGTAAAAGCAGGTTGCGCCCTATATATTTTTATTTTTTTATGTTCATTTAAATATCTATGCCAATTTTCAAATAAGAGTTTCATAAAAATAACTTCCTAAGCCAACTTTCTCATAATCACATCCGGACGTCCATATTTATAATAATTAGCTTTCAAATTTGGATTGATCTCAACTTCAAAATTATCTTCTGCTTTAACTTCTATTGTTTCTTCTGTGTGCTCTAGTTCTCTAAATTGTACAAGTTGTTCTCCGCCTTCTTCTACTTCACTTCGCACTTCTACTTCGGCATATACGCTAGTTTCTGGATTATTGATGTCTACTTGATCATAGTTCCAGTTTTTGGGCTTATATTGCTCATCCCACTGATATATTGCATAAACATCAGTAAAACCATACCTTCTATATAAGCCACTCAGAAAACCATCAAAATGATCTAGTTTGGATCCGCCAACTTCTTTGGCTTTGCGCATAAACTCGCTTCCCAAACCTCTTAATTCAGAGTTGTTGTGCACACTGACAATATCATCACCATCTTTAATAGCAAATCCGGCATCATGACCATTAATGAGATACAAGTCCATACTCTCTAACTCTTCAGGAGAGTAATAAGATAAAAATCCAGATCTTTTACCAGCATACAAAGAGTTTGCAAACTTTTCAACAACTTCTAGATCTGGGTTGGAGGCCAAACTTGCAATATAATCATGTTGGGTCATTTCTTCGGCTAAGGTATCATCGTCCTTAAATACAGACATTGCTGACATTGTATTGGCCGCAACTTCTGAGAATACGTCACTTGCTCCGGATTGATTTTCTTTTATAAACTTTCGCCAGTTTTCAAATAGTAATTTCATTGTAATATCTCCATCGATAGTAGTTTTGCTGTGGTGACTTTCACTTCGCCTTCTTCATCCGGTTGACCACTTATAACATCACCGGGACTATATTCATACACCAACAGAGCATCATGTTTGTCAGTCATCTCTCCGTAATAATCCACTACGAAATCCTTGGTAGTCCCTAGGAACATCCCATCCGATGGCGACTCCACGGTACCGACCTTCGCACGGTATTCCAAATCAGGATTCTGGAGGCTGTAGAGTTTGCCGTCTTCGTAGGCAACAATCTTGTAGCCTTTGAGTTTGCAAGTTGGCTCCTCAATTTCAGTGACCTTTATTTTTGTTGGATCAAACATCACCCAATTGTCGTCTAACTTGATACTGTCATAACCTTGTTCTTCAATTTGTTGTAAAAAAAGCTTGTCATATTCGCTCCACCCGGCTGGATTTTTAACATCTAGTTCAACTGTCATTATATATTTAGAAGAACACGCACCACTTTCCCCTCGGACAATTTTATCTTTATCCTCTGAAAACCACATTACGCCCTGGGCACCGAACTCTCGGCTAAATTCTGTAATTGGTCTATCACTGCCATGATAAGCGACGATTTTGTTCTCATTCTCTTTCAAATATTGTCGCCAATTTTCAAATAACAGTTGCATATTATTAATTAGTTGATTTGGTTAGATAAAGGTAAACAAAAAAAGGGAGGCTAATCACCTCCCTTTAAGGGTTCATCTAAGAAGGCGGGTTTCTCGCTCCACCGCTCCTACTAGCCTCTTTTCAACTGGATACCCCTCGTGGGTGTTTACATCCCCTTCATTAGAGACAATGAAGGCTAACCTATACTTTTCTTAAACGATGGTGGTCACAGTTTATTTCTACTCTTTTTCATATACAAACATAATATCACACTAACCTTCGTCTGTCAAGTCTTTTTCAAAGAAAGTTTCTGTACCGAATCTCTTTGTTTCCCCATAAAGAGTGTGTTTTGTCACTCCAAGTAGCCTAGCTGCTTCCATTTTCGTTTGTGTTGCCGATAAAGCATATTTTAGCACTGCGTCTCTGACAATGCGGTTTAAAGATGTCCAAATGGGAAAGCCGTAAAGTTTGCCACCAACGGTTTTAGCTGCGAGTTCTAATTTAACGGCTATAATTTCCTCGAGGGTCAAACTACCCAACACAACTTCAAACTCTTCGTTAATCTTCCCTTCATTACGGAATTTACGAATGATGCTAAAGTTTTGATTTCGTCCTTTGCGTTTGCTTTTTCTTTTATAGGGCATGGTTTAACTGTCGTTGGGATCTGGGTCTGTTGATATGGAAACAGCATATGGTCTATTAACACCGTTGTCACTATCGGGGCCTCTGCGGAGAGACAAAGGACCAGGAACACTTAAAATAAAGGGTACTTGATCTGAGTCTGTATGTCTCTTATATTGGCATGCAAGGTTATTGTTTTTGTTGATAACAAAATCGTCGTCAGAAACGCTAGCAGAGGGTTCAGTACAATAATCTTGAGAATAAGCCATTAAAGTCTTGAAGCCTCCTCACTTTTTTCCTGCTCGTATTCGTCAGTTGTGGGTTCTTCTATATCTTCACCTAATTCTTCTTCCCAAGTATCGAACCACATCTTAAGATTAGTAATTATATAATCACGAAACAGCTTTTGATCTTTGGGATCATGAAGCTTTCCATATGATTTTTTAACTTGTGTTTCTATCTTATCATACGCTTCCATGGCTTCGTCTATACCGGTTAAGTCCATACCAGGAATTGAAAAGTCATTCTCTTTTTCGCCTTCTTTGGTTTGATTTGGGTCCACAAGACCTTCAGGTCCGAGTACATCCTCTCCGACATCAACTTTGATAGATTCATTAATATTGCGATTTATATCTATTTGGTTGAGGATGTTTTCAATTGCATTGATTAAGTGCGCTCTAAAAGAATTTCGCGATTCTTTGCTGGTTGTAAGGGATTGATAACTGGTTTTCAATGCATCTAATATTTGAGTGTTAGTTAAAAGCAAGTGTAATTCATTCATTCCTTTGCTTTTGTGAATTGGACCCGGCTTGTCCGAATTCGGTGGAGTGCCTTCCAAAATTAATGTTCTAATAATTTTTCGTAAATTCTTTTCTTCTGAGAGTTGCACCTTTTCCTTGGTTTCTCTACGCTTTTTAACAATATTAATTGCTTTACGTATATGCTCTCGCAGCATACGTTCTTCTTTGATTTCTTTTGCAAATTCTTTTCTATCAATCTTAGTCATTACTTTATACTCCGTAATAAATAGTTAAATACTTCTTCAACTAGCTCATCTTCTTTGGTTTCTTCTAAACAATGAGATCGTTTGGCTTCTTCTTCGTTTTCCTTTTCCATGTCCACGTTTTTAAAAACAGGCCCAGAACCGAACTCTACACTGCCACCAGCCATAGAAGAGACCTCTCCCAATGCAGCACCAATTGGAGGAGCGCTTTTGGAACGGGCCTTGTCTCGCTTCTTGTTAAAAGGTCCACCGCCAGCATCAGTTTCTTGGCCGCCTTGGCCAACTAATTCCTCTCTATCTTCTACATAATCTGTTATTTTTGAACCTTTTTGGTAGTCAAGTTCTTTTAATAAAAATTCTTCTTCAACCAATGAAGATAGGTACTCCATAGTCAAACTTTTTTTTTCTTCTCTCGGTTCGGAAGTCAAAAAATCCCAAATATCGTCCGCTAGGTTATGCTTAACAAGCTCTTCCGGTATAAATTGTTTAAATATTTCGAATTCTCCATCCTCAATTGCCTTGCGCATTTTTGAAGCACTAAGTTCGCCAATACCTGAAACAGCAAGAGCAGGGAATGGATCAACATTGAGTTTGATAAGCGGGTTACCATCTTCTGCCGTTGGAATGTACTTTTCCGCGACACCCTTAAATCTTGCAGCATCTTTTGAACTAGCTCCCATATAGACCGTTTGACCTGGGACTGTATCTAGTTGCATGATATCGTATGCTATGGTCATCGGAGAAGCCAGGTTACCAGTTGTGCGGGATTTTTCACCCGTTCTCACTGGAACAAACTCGTAATTGCCAATATTGTTGTATTGAAAATAAAGCTTCCATATTTGTACAGAATCTTCATAAGAGATTGGTCGACCATTTACTGTGCGAGGGTTTTTGCCACCCGTGCCCATAATGATATATACCATATCAACTTTTGTGCTAAAACTCTGGACCATTTTAAGGTGACCTTTATGAGGCGGCTTAAACCCTCCAGGCACCAAAGCAATTGAAGCATACGATGAGGTATCAATTTTAGAATCAGTGTTCATACTAGCCATGTGTTCTTTGAGATATTGTTTTAAGGGTGGGCCACCTCTGCCATACTCAAAAACACCCAGAATTTGATTTACTGGTGCAAAGTTGCCGGTAAACTTGTACGTGTACCCATTATAATCAAAAACAAAACCTTCAGCAGCAGTTGGGATGTCCAACCTATCCTCGACGGCTTTAATTTTTTGAAGTTGTTTTACAACAACCTCGTAAGCAGCGGGATCAACGGTTTTAACGTTCAAACTGGGGTCATCAATAATATCTCGGGCCTTGGCAACCTCGGCAGCAATTCTAGAAGCTTCAGAGGAGTTATCTAAAATGGCAAAACTCTCCAAGGCTCTCAGCATTTCAATCGCAAACTCATGAATAGCCAATTCTATCGGCCAGATTGCTTCACTTAATATACTTTTAGCGGTTTGTCGTTCAAAAATGCCCAGAAGTGTATCTTGTTTCCCCCCTGGAACTCTTGTCGCGAGGGCTGAGATCTTACTTTTAAGGAAACGGCCTTTTTCTTTAAAATCTAACAACTGTAGAATGACTTCTTTTTTAACATCATCCCCTAAACCGAAATCTCTAGTCATGATCATATCTAATCTTGCAACTAAATAATCCCCTACTGTCTCGTTGTCACTAATTCCGACCTCCGAGATGGCCTCTTCTATAGAATTGATAGCAGCAGTCAATGCTGTATCATCATCGAGGGCTTTTAACTTAATCAAGGCATTACTTTGAACTTTAAATTTTTGTCGTTGTACGACGCCTTGAAAGTCATTGAGGGCTTGAATTAATTTATCAACATATTTTGGATTCAATTCTTCTATTTCAGAGTTTCTGAACCGACCGGTTTCATTATTTCTTACTTTGTGTCCAACGCGGTGAATTAACAAATAATCTGCATCGTAATTGATGACATTTGGATTCTCTGTCGCCATCACTTCTGTATTATAGAAAATACGCTCGCCACGATCCGTTAAAAACAGTTCTTGTTGGATTCTTTCGGGGAATGACTTGACGACGGTCTCAAAGGATTGCATGGACTCTAAAAAAGCTTTAGTTACACTCTCAGGGGCCGGATTTTTGCGTTTACCGTCCTCCGCATTAAAATACCTCCTTAGCCCTTCAATGTTTACTCCACTGGCTCTCTCGTGGTCTGCA